>Ga0208130_1001056_pt1 | contig 13535 bp, 13 predicted proteins | sample ETNtaG_31_FD_185771 | JGI IMG/M metagenome (GOLD analysis project Ga0208130, IMG submission 185771) | Marine microbial and viral communities from oxygen minimum zone, Eastern Pacific Ocean - ETNP201310SV78 (SPAdes) (version 2) | ecosystem: Environmental > Aquatic > Marine > Oceanic ...
TTTTCATAAGCCCATCATGATTGTTGGTGGGATGGGTAATATTTCAGATTCATCTGTCAAAAAAAATGACATCGATGCCGGTTCTTTGATCATCGTTTTGGGTGGACCAGCCATGTTGATCGGATTGGGTGGCGGTTCAGCGTCATCTTTGAATGCCGGTAGCAGCGATAGCGAATTGGATTTTGCATCAGTGCAAAGAGACAATGCCGAACTGGAAAGGAGAGCCCAGGAAGTCATTACTCGTTGTTTTGCAATGGGTGTCCAAAATAAAGAAGACAATGCTAACCCAATCATACTCATACATGATGTTGGAGCTGGAGGTCTTTCAAATGCCATTCCAGAAGTTGCTGATCACAGCAAAATGTCCGCAGACATAAACTTGAGAGATATCGACAATGCTGAGCCTGGAATGAGCCCTTTGGAAATCTGGTGTAATGAGGCCCAAGAGAGATATGTTCTCTCCATTCACCCCGATGACTTGGAAGTATTTGATCAGGTTTGCAAGAGAGAACGATGTCCATATGCTGTTGTTGGAGAAGTTGCAACACATGGCAACTTAAGATTGAAAGACGAAGTTTATGATAATTATCCAATAGATATGCCCATGGATGTTTTATTCGGCAAGCCTCCCAAAACAAAACTAGAAATTACTTCAGAGCAAAAATTGATCATTGATGATGGCCTAAAAGGCATTGATATTGAGGAAGCAGCTTTAAAGATTTTAAGGTTCCCAACTGTTGCAGATAAAACTTTTTTGATTCATATCGGAGACAGAACAGTTGGTGGTTTGGTCTCACAAGATCAGTTTGTTGGTCCATGGCAAGTTCCTGTGAGTGATGTAGCGGTTACATTGAAAGATCACTTTGGTGTTCAAGGTGAAGCCATGGCAATGGGTGAAAGATCCCCAATCGCAGTTCATAACGCCGCAGCTTCAGGAAGGATTGCTGTGGGAGAAGCGATCACAAATATTCTCTCAGCGCCCATTGGTGATATTGCAGATATAAAACTTTCTGCAAATTGGATGTCTTCAATCATGACAGACAGACTCAAGCAGGATCTATATGAAACAGTCGAAGCCATTTCAGTTGATTTTTGTAGCAAAATTGGGATCACCATCCCTGTGGGAAAGGATTCACTCTCCATGCAAACATCATGGATAAACGAAGAAAAACAATATAAAAACACTGCTCCACTCTCTTTAGTTATTTCTGCATTTTCTCCCATCGATGATGTGAATAATGTCATCACACCACAATTGAAAGATAAAAGTGAGAGCATCTTATTGCTGATTGATCTCGGACATGGGCAAAATCGAATGGGTGGTTCATGCTTGTCTCAAATTTACAACCGCAGTCTAGGCGAAACGCCAGATATTGAGAACCCAGAGGTTCTTAAGAAATTTTTCAACGCGATTACAAAATTAAAATCCAGAATGCTGATTCAGGCATACCATGATCGATCTGATGGCGGCCTTTTTGCATGTGTCTCAGAGATGGCGTTTGCAGGTAACATGGGCCTTGATTTGTCACTTCAAGCAGCAAATCAAGAAGAGTTGCTTAAATTGTTATTTTCTGAAGAGTTGGGTTGCGTCATTCAGATTCAAAATGGTGATCTAGATGATGTTTTAGATATTCTGAATGAAGCCTCTCTATCAAATTCTATATATCCAATCGGAACAGTTGTAAAAGATAAGCAAATCAGTATTAAGAATAATGAATTTAACCATTCATTTGACCTAAAAACACTCCGGCAAGCTTGGTCAAAAATGTCTTATGAAATGCAAAAGCTCAGAGATAACCCAGAGACCGCTGAGGAAGGATTTAAAAAAATATTAGATGTAAATGACCCAGGATTAAATCCTAAGATTAAATTTGGTCCAACTCAGATTGACTATAAACGTCTAACTAAATCGAGTCCAAAAGTAGCAATACTCAGGGATCAAGGGGTCAATAGCCAAATTGAGATGGCAGTGGCATTCAATAAAGCTGGTTTCAATGCATATGATATTCATATGACTGACATATTGAATGGTCAAGTCAATTTAGATCAATACATTGGTTTGGTTGTATGCGGAGGATTTTCATATGGTGATGTTTTAGGTGCTGGAGGTGGCTGGGCAAAGTCAGTGTTATTCAATGAAAATGCACAAAATCAATTTAAAACTTTCTTTCATAGGGAGGAAACATTCAGTCTTGGCATATGCAATGGTTGCCAGATGATGTCTCAGCTGAAAGATCTGATTCCAGGTGCAGATCACTGGCCCAGATTTGTCAGAAACCTGTCTGAGCAGTTTGAAGCAAGGCTGAATATGGTAGAAGTTTTAGAATCAAATTCAATTTTTCTGAATGGAATGGAAGGCTCAATGATTCCAATTGCAACATCACACGGAGAAGGACGCGTTCAGTATTCAAATGATGGCGATATGAATGCATTGATAGAGGCAAGCGGTGTGACCATAAGGTATGTTGATAATTTTGGCCAACCAGCTATAAATTATCCAGACAATCCCAATGGTTCAGAGTCAGGCTTTGCAGGATTTTGTTCCGAGGATGGGCGATCTACAATCATGATGCCTCACCCTGAAAGGGTAATGAGAACAGAACAGTTTTCATGGTGTCCAGATGATTGGAAAGATCATGGACCTTGGGCTAGATTTTTTGTCAATGCAAGAGATTGGATCGGTTAGCCAACTATTTTATAAAAATCATCGAACTATTTATATGAAGTGAGTAGAATTTCTATTCTATGTGTGAGGAATTATGACTTTTTCAGAAACATTATCAAAACTTGATTCAGAACTTGCTTCTGCAATTGAGTCAGAACAAAAGAGGCAAGAGGAGCATATCGAGCTGATTGCTTCTGAGAATTATACCTCTAAGGAGGTCATGGAGATCCAAGGCTCGGTTCTGACAAATAAATATGCAGAAGGTTACCCAGGTAGAAGATACTATGGTGGCTGCGTTCATGTTGATGAAGCTGAAGTGCTTGCAATTGAGAGAGTCAAGCAACTCTTCGATGCCGATTATGCAAATGTTCAACCGCATTCTGGCTCGCAGGCCAATATGGCTGTTTACATGTCTCTTCTTGATCATGGAGATAAAATTCTTGGCATGAGCCTTTCAGATGGAGGACATCTTACACACGGAGCAAAAGTTAACTTTTCTGGTCAAATGTATGAGTTTTTCTCATATGGAATCAATCCTGATACTGGAAGGATTGACTATGATCAAGTCTCTAAACTTGCCGAGACGCAACGTCCAAAAATGATTGTCGCTGGTTTTTCTGCATACTCAAGATTAGTCGACTGGAATGTTTTCAGAGATATTGCTGACTCTATTGGTGCATATTTCATGGTAGATATGGCTCATGTCTCAGGGCTGATAGCTGGAGGTTGTTATCCAAATCCTGTTCCAATCGCAGATGTAACGACCTCAACAACTCATAAAACACTCAGAGGTCCCAGAGGTGGAATTATTCTTGCACGTAAGAATGAAGAAATTCAAAAGGCGATTAACAAGCAAGTATTCCCTGGAACGCAGGGTGGACCATTGATGCATGTTATTGCTGCAAAAGCTCATGCATTCAATGAAGCGCTCAAGCCAGAATTTAAGATCTATCAGCAAGCTGTAGTAAAGAATGCTCAAACCATGGCATCAAGATTTCAAGAACATGGATATAAAATTGTTTCTGATGGAACCGATTGCCATTTATTTTTAGTTGATCTCAGTGATACAGATATCACTGGTGCCGATGGCGAGAGAGTATTGGGAGAGGCAAATATCACACTAAATAAGAATTCAGTTCCAAATGAACAAAGATCGCCAATGATAACCAGCGGTCTCAGAATTGGCTCACCGGCCATCACAACAAGAGGATTTGGGGTCACTGAGGCTGAATATGTAGTGGATCTCATTCATGAAGTTTTGAGTGATATTGGCAATGAGAGCAATATCTCCTCGGTGAAGAATAAAGTTAAGGATCTCTGTAAGGGTTTTCCAGTTTACCTGCAGTAAGTCGCTTCCATGTATTGTCCTTTTTGCGGTCACCAAGAAACCAAAGTGGTTGATTCAAGGTTGGCTGGTGATGGATATCAAACACGAAGAAGAAGAGAATGCATTGAGTGCAGTGAGAGGTTCACAACATTTGAATCTGCTGAATTGGTATTACCAAAATTAATCAAAAGAGATGAGTCCAGAGAGCCTTTCAATGAGTCAAAACTGAGATCAGGGATACTTGTTGCAACAGAAAAAAGGCCCATCAGTATTGAATCCATTGAAGAACTGATCTCAAGAATCATTCGAAAAGTTCAGAAGTTAGGAGAAAGGGAGATACAATCGAGAACTCTGGGAGAAATTGTGATGCTTGAATTGAGGGAGATCGATGAGATTGCTTTTGTAAGATACGCATCGGTATACAGGAGATTTCAAGATATTGAGGAATTTGAAAAAGAGATTGAGTCACTAAGGGATACACCTTCAGCAGCAGACAGTCGCTCTCAAATATCAATTTTCCAAGACGAAGATGAATCATGAATCAAACACAGCAAAAAGAATTTATGAAGAGATCTATTGAGCTTGCTAAGAATGGAATTCATTCATGCAAGCCAAATCCTCGAGTGGGTTGTGTGATAGTGAAAGATGAGAAAGTTATTGGAGAAGGATGGCATAAGAAAACTGGAGGAGATCATGCTGAAATAATGGCACTTAAGAGCTGTGAAGAAGATCCAGAGGGCTCAGTTGTTTTTGTTTCTTTAGAGCCGTGCACACATAAAGGCAGAACTGCTCCATGCATTGACGCATTAATTGAAGCAAAGGTTTCAAAAGTAATCTTTTCATCCACGGATCCCAATCCCAAAGTATCTGGAAGAAGCGTAGATATTTTGAATTCAGCAGGCATTGAGGTTTCACATGGATTGCTCGAAGAAGAATCTATTGAGCTCAATATTGGATTTTTTCAAAGGATGAGACTCAATAGGCCATTCATTACAAGCAAGATTGGAGCAAGTTTGGATGGGAAAACTGCACTTGCTAATGGAGAGAGTAAGTGGATCACTTCAGAAGAATCACGCGAAGATGTTCAGAATCTGAGGGCAAAAAGCTGTGCGATTGTGACTTCAAATAAGACAGTTCTCTCAGATGATCCATCTATGAATGTCAGAATGGATAATTTTTCAACCGATGATCAGCCATTGAGGGTTGTGATTGATTCCACTGGACAGTGCACAGGCAACGAAAGAATTTTCCAATTGGCTGGTGAGACAATGGTTCACTCCAAAAGAGCCGATGAGTCATTTTTTGAGCATCTTGCATCGATGGAGATCAATAATGTACTAATAGAAGCTGGCCCCAGATTGAACGGAGCCCTTTTGGCTTCAAATCTGATTGATGAATTAATAATCTATATGTCCCCTTGTATACTGGGCTCCGACGCGATTGATATGTTTGATTCACCAGCGATCAAAAAACTCTCGGATCGATATTACTTTGGGATACATGATCTAACTACAATTGGATCTGATATGAAAATAACTCTGAGGAAAGGAAATGTTTAGCGGAATAGTTGAGGGTCAAGCCACTTTAACTTCAAGGAAGGAAGAGAAGTCGATCGTAAAAATGGAATTCAGAACCACTGCATTTAACCCAACTGATTTAGATTTGGGAGCCAGTATTGCAATCAACGGAGTTTGCTTGACTGCTACATCTTTGGATAAAGATTCATTCTCAGTTGATGTTTCAACAGAAACTTTAAAGTGTACTAATATTGGAGAGCTTGAAGAGGAGGATGTGGTTAATATTGAACAGTCGCTCAAGGTTGGAGACAGCATAGACGGCCACTTTGTTTTCGGCCATGTCGATGAGGTATCCACTGTTGATAAAATAGAGGCATTGGATCAAACAAAGATTCTTCACTTTTCACTAAGCGAAGAGGGCAGGAGATTTGTTGTCAAGAAAGGGTCAATTGCAATCAATGGGGTAAGTCTAACAGTCAATGCAGTCAGTGATTCTGGATTTCAAGTGATGATTATTCCTCATACTTTAGAGAAAACATCATTCAATGACTTCAAAAAGGGTACTCGAGCGAACATAGAATATGATATGTTGGCACGCTATGTTCAAAATCAGAAGGACTGACTGAATGACAGATTCATTAAAAAAGACTGAAGCAGAGTCTGAAGTTGAATTTTCCTCAGTAGAGGAAATCGTTGCCGATCTTCGTATAGGCAAGATGGTTATTATCGTTGATGATGAAGAAAGGGAGAACGAAGGCGATCTTCTGATGGCTGCTGATAAAGTTACGCCAGAAGACATCAACTTTATGGCTAAATATGGCAGAGGATTAATATGCCTAACACTCACGCAATCAAGATGTAATCTTCTAAGACTACCGTTGATGGCAACACAAAATACTGGATTGGAAGAAACCAATTTTACGGTTTCAATTGAAGCGAGTGAGGGAGTCACAACAGGAATATCTGCTCATGATAGGGCTCGAACAGTAAGGGTAGCAACCGCACCTGGCGCAGAACCATCGGATATCAAGCAACCAGGACATATTTTCCCTTTGATGGCTAAGCCAGGCGGTGTTTTGACAAGAGCAGGGCATACTGAAGCAGGATGTGATTTTACCAGACTTGCTGGATTAAGTCCGGCTGCTGTGATTGTTGAGATACTCAACGATGATGGAACGATGGCGAGAAGACCAGATTTAATAGAGTTTTCGAAACACCATGATATTAAGATTGGCACAATAGCTGATCTCATACGATATCGAGTTTCAAATGAACAATCCATTGAGAGAATCAATGAGCAGGAGGTAGAAACAGAATTTGGACAATTCAAACTTCTGACATTTGAGGACCATATCAACCGAGATGTTCATTTTGCCTTGGTCAAAGGAAATATCACAGATCAATCGAATCCACTTGTTAGAGTGCATGTTGAAAACTCCCTGCGTGATTCGATTGGAATTGACCATCAGTCACTCGGTTGGCCCATGAAATCTGCCTTAAAGCAGCTATCAAAGGAAGAAAACGCGATATTGGTAGCGCTTTGCTATTCATCACAACCAAAAGACTTCATAGAAATGGTCAAAGTAATTCAAACAGAAGAGACCATAGAGGAAGAAGCTCAGGCTGAATCATCGGTTCTTAGAACTTATGGGACTGGTTCACAGATCTTAAGAGATATTGGGGTCAAAAGCATGAGAGTTTTGAGTGAGCCTAAGAAAATGCAAGCCATATCTGGTTTTGATCTTCAGATAACAGAATATGTTGACAAGGAATAAATGATCGATGGATAAATCATCAATAAAGATCTGTATTGTTGCCTCGCAATTTAATGAATTGATTGTCGATAGCTTGATCAAGAGTTCAATTCAAACTCTAGAAATAAATGGATATCAATCTGATCCTGAGATTTTTAAAGTACCAGGAGCATACGAACTTCCTTTGGCAGTCAAGAATGTTGCAATAAAAAAGAAACCACATGGAATCATCGCTTTGGGTGCAATTGTCAGAGGCGCGACGCCACATTTTGATTATATTGCTACAGAGACAGCTGCAGGCCTGACCAAGATTAGCTTGGAATATAATATTCCAGTGGGTTTTGGTGTCCTTACATGCGACACAATGGAACAGGCGATAGAAAGATCTGGAGAAGGTTCAGGTAATAAGGGAATTGAGTCTACTGAAGCTGTTCTTGGTATGATAGAATTCTTGAATAATCTTTGATCTAAAGATAGTGCCAAAGCCATTAGAAAAATTATTAAACCTTCTTTTATCTCTAATTGCCGTTTATGCAATGACTGCAGCCATTGTTCCTGTGTTTGGTTACCAGCTCTTCATATTCCCAATAAAATTCGAAATAATTCAGAATCTTAGTTTTGATTATGTGAGGCTGCTTCTCTTGAGGTCCTGTGTCTTTACGACGATGGCAGTATTTATAGTTAATTATGCTCTCTATAAAAGACCATACTCAGCTTTATCCCCAGTTGCTGTATTCTGTTATTCGCTTTCGATTTTTGAGTTCTTTGCCCAATTTACACTTGCTCAAACAACAGATTATTCAATTAGCCCATCTGGCATAGTATTTTTTCTTTCAATAGCCATACTTGCACATTACAAAAATTCAAAAAGTGCAAACTCAATATTTAGGAAATAAACGCTTAGCAAGCTTTTGGTATATCTCTTTAGGAAAAGAAGATTAGAATGAAAATTTCAAGAACCATTAATCCTGAAACGAATGAATTCCCCAAAGGAACATCAGTTTGTATTGGTGTTTTTGATGGCATTCACTTGGGCCACCAGGAATTGATCCGAAAAACTATTGAACATGCAAAAGAAAATGATCTTTCAGCCGTTTTTTTTACCTTTGAACCACCTCCAAATGAGTATTTCAGCAAAGGTAAATCTCAAGCTAGATTGACTACACTGGAGGAGAAGAACAAATATCTGAGCAATACTGAAATTGATAACCTATATTGCCCACCATTTGATGAGGAAATGGAAAATTTAATTCCATCAGAATTTGTGAGTCAACACCTCATAGAAAAACTCAATGCAAAACATGTTGTTATAGGCATGGATTTTCATTTCGCTAAGAATAGGTCTGGATCTGTTGAAACACTCTTAGACCTCGGTCTTGAATATGGTTTTACTGTTGATCCAGTCGAATTTGTTACCCAACAAAACAATAAGATTTCAAGCACATCTATAAGGCAGGCACTTCTTGATCAAAACATTAAGAATGCCAATCAGATGCTTGGGAGAAATTACTCAGTTTTGGGACAAGTGATGAAAGGTAAACAAATTGGTCGAACAATTGGATATCCAACTGCCAATATTGATATTTCTAATCGAGATATTCTCCTAAGGGGAGTATATTGCGTGAAAGCAACGATTGAAAATGATAGCCAAGAATACAATGGATTGGCGAATATAGGATTTAAACCGACTGTCAACGGGACTGGACTAACATTGGAGGTTCACCTAATAGATTTTAAAAAGAATATATACGGCTCAGTGATGCAAATTGATTTCCTGCATCGAATACGTGGTGAGAGGAAATTCAATGGTTTGGAAGAGCTCTCTATTCAAATCAATAAAGATGCACAAAAAGCAGATGAGTATTTTGCTAAGAATCAGTGATAATGAAATCATGGCCAATAAGAAAAATGAAAAACGTTTTAAAGGAAAGGGAAGGGTAGGCTCCAGACAGCTATTACTTCAAGTGCTGTATCAACATCAAAAAAATGGTGATGATATTGACACATTGATTGAGCAATCATCAGAACTGAACGAATACAAAAGGATTGATCAAGACTATTTTGCATCATTGCTTGAAGGCATTGTCTCTTCAAAAGATGATCTCGAGGAAATGATCACCCCTTTTATTGATAGACCTATCGATCAGATTGACTCCATTGAGAGAGCGATTCTTTGGATAGCAATCTTTGAGGTTTCTAATACTGATGTACCCAATTCGGTTGTAATCAATGAAGCCATCGAATTAGCAAAATCATTTGGAGCAGAAACCAGTTTTCAGTATATCAATGCTGTTCTTGACTCTTATTGCCAATCAATCAAGAGCTAATAATCATGAATGAAGATGACGTAATAACTCTAATCAGGGATATGTTTTCATCTGTTTCAAATGACGTGAAGCTCTCAATTGGAGATGATGGTTCAGTTGTTGAAGTTCCTAAAGGAATGGAATTGGTTACTGTTTTGGACACTATTTCAGTTGGCACACACTATCTTCCTGAAACAACATCAGATTCAATTGGGCATAAAATTATTGCTGTCAACTTAAGTGACATTGCAGCAATGGGAGCGCAACCAAAGTGGGCACATCTAAGCCTGAGCATTCCTGAAGCAGAAAAAGGATGGATTGAAAAATTCGTCTACGGCTTCAGCGCTTTGGCTTCAAAGCATGGTTTGACAATCATTGGCGGGGATACCATTAAGGGACCTGAGATGATTACGCTATCAATTCAGGGCATAGTAGATAAAAACAGATATGTCACACGCAAAAATGCAAATATTGGTGACTTGATATATGTAACAGGCTATTTAGGAAGCGCTTCTTTTGGCCTGCAGATTCTAAAATCAGGGAGAGATGAGCCATCATCATGCATTAAAGACTTTGATTTCCCTGAACCCAGAGTCAATGAAGGAATCTTCCTAGCTAAATATGCATCTTCGATGATTGATATATCAGATGGTTTTCAAACGGATTTATCAAAATTAACAAAGGCATCTAAGTTAGGTTTTAGTGTGAACATTGATCAATTGCCAATAAGAAGGGAAATGCTCGAACATATTGATTTTCATGATGCAATTTCAATGGCTTTATTTGGTGGTGATGATTATGAATTATGTTTCACAATCCCAAATCTGATGAAGGATGAATTTGAGCAAAAATGGCATGAAAAATTCAAAACTGAACTCAGTCATGTTGGTATGATTATCAAATCATCTGATCGATACAAATACAATGGACAAGACTATGTGGTTGAGAATAAAAATTTTGAACACTTCTGAATACAAATGAAGATAGATGATTTAAAGAATCCATATGTATTTTTTTCAAGTGGTTTTGGAATTGGCCTAATTCCTCTTGCTCCTGGAACATTCGGTTCTGGTTTTGGTTTATGTCTATATATCTATCTAGCACATTTCTACTTTCCAACCTTTTTAATCTACCTCTCTCTTTTTGTTGCCTTGCTCATTGCTTGGTTTGCAATCAATCAGAGCTTAAAAATTTTGGGCAAAGGCGATCATCCTGAAATCGTTATAGATGAAATCATTGGCATGATGTTTGTTGCATCATTTTTACCAGCCGACCCTTATTGGGCTATCGCAGCTTTTTTGATCTTTCGCTTCTTTGACATTATTAAGCCCTTTCCGATTGGTGCTGTTGATAGAAAATTTAAAAGCGCTTTTGGAATTATCCTAGATGATATGATTGCTGCAGGTTACTCGATTGCGATAATAATTATCGTAAGTGCTTTACTGCGATAGGGTATCGTCAGAATCTTTTAGCTCATCGCCCATTAAGACTTTTATTTTTAGCTCTGCTTCCTCAAGGGTCTTTTGACACTCTCTAGATAGTTTTATACCTGATTCAAATTTTTTGAGTGCCATATCAAGATCTAATTCACCAGACTCTAATTCTTCTAGAATTTTTTCTAGCTCATTTAGTTTTGATTCTATATTTTTATTGGATTTTTTAGGAGGTGTCATGTGTTCCAATTATAGCTAAATGTGATGAATTTACATATTGTTCATTTTGAGATTTTTATATAATATTAGAACCATTCTAATAGTTAGTTAAGAGGAGAATATTTAATGTCTAATGACAACGAAAGCAAATGTCCTGTGATGCATGGTGCATTAACAACAAACAGTGCTTCAGGCACATCAAATAAAGATTGGTGGCCAAATCAGCTGGATTTATCCATTCTTCATCAGCATGATCAGAAGTCTGATCCAATGGATGATGGATTTGATTATAGAGAAGAATTTAAGAAACTAGATTTTGATGCTCTAAAAAGAGATTTAAATGATCTGATGACTGATTCCCAAGATTGGTGGCCAGCAGATTATGGGCATTATGGTCCTTTCTTCATTAGGATGACTTGGCATGCTGCTGGTACATATAGAATTGGAGATGGTCGAGGTGGAGGTGGCACTGGAAATCAACGTTTTGCACCACTTAATAGCTGGCCAGATAATGGAAACTTAGACAAAGCTAGACGTCTTCTTTGGCCAGTTAAGAAAAAATATGGCAACAAAATCAGCTGGGCAGACTTGTTGATACTTGCTGGTAATGTAGCTATTGAATCTATGGGTGGAAAGACTTTTGGATTTGGCGGTGGCCGACCAGATATTTGGGCGCCAGAAGAAGATATTGACTGGGGTGCCGAGAGAGAATGGCTTGCAAACGAGCGATACTCTGGAGAAAGAGATTTAGCGAATCCGCTTGGAGCTGTGCAAATGGGTTTAATTTATGTTAATCCACAAGGCCCTGACGGCGAGCCAGACCCTATAGCTAGTGGTAAAGATGTCAGAGAAACATTCAGTCGAATGGCTATGAATGATGAGGAAACTGTTGCCCTGGTTGCTGGAGGTCATACTTTTGGTAAAGGCCATGGTGCTGGACCCGAGGAACATGTGAGCACAGAACCAGAAGGCGCATCACTCGAAAACATGGGATTTGGTTGGATGAGTGACCACAAATCAGGGATGGGTAGTGATACCATTACCAGTGGTTTTGAAGGCGCTTGGACGGCTAAACCCACAACATGGGATAATGGCTACTTTGATCTTTTATTTGGTTATGAGTGGGAGAAGGTAGAAACACCATCCGGCAAGATTGTCTGGCATGCCATAGATCAGAAAGAAGAAGACATGGCTCCAGATGCTGAGGACCCTTCAGTTAGAGTTCCTACGATGATGACAACCGCTGATATGTCAATGAGAGAAGATCCAATCTATAGAGAGATCTCAAAGCGTTTTCATGAAAATCCTGATGAATTTGCAGATGCTTTTGCAAGAGCATGGTTTAAGCTTTTGCATCGTGATATGGGGCCACGTTCTCGTTATCTAGGACCTGAAGTACCTGATGAAGAGTTAATTTGGCAAGACCCTGTTCCTCAAGGCAATAATGATTATGATGTGGATGCGATCAAAGCTAAACTCTCAGACTGTGGTCTGAGCATTCAAGAAATGGTCGAAACTGCCTGGGCTAGTGCATCGACATTTAGAGGTTCTGACTTAAGAGGGGGAGCAAATGGATCTCGAATTCGTCTTGCTCCACAAAAAGATTGGGAAGCCAATAAACCAGAACAGCTTGCAAGAGTTCTTGGTGTATATGAATCAATTGCTTCAGAGTCTAATGCCTCCTTGGCAGATGTTATTGTACTTGGTGGAAACGTTGGTATTGAGAAAGCCTCTGGCGCTCAAGTTCCATTCACACCAGGCCGAGGTGACGCCAGCGAGGAGCAAACTGATGCTGACTCATTCGATGCACTTGAGCCAATTGCTGATGGTTTTCGTAATTTCCAAAAAGAAGGCTCCAGCCTTCCATCTGAGGAAATGATGCTTGATAAAGCTCAACTGCTTGGTTTAACTGCACCTGAAATGACAGTGCTCATAGGAGGTATGAGAGCTCTGGGTATAAGTTCAAATAATCATGGAGTCTTTACAGAAACACCTGGAAAATTAACAAATGATTTCTTTGTTAATCTTCTAGATATGGGTGTTGAGTGGAAATCAACAGGTGAGAACTCTTATGAGGCCATTGACCGTCAGTCAGGCGACAAAGTAAGAACAGCAACTAGGGTAGACTTGGTCTTTGGATCTAATTCACAACTTAGAGCAATTGCTGAAGTTTATGCTTCTGATGACTCAAAAGAGAAGTTTGTTTCAGATTTCGTTGCTGCTTGGAATAAGGTGATGAACGCAGATCTGACCTAAACTCAAAAAACCATGCAAAAAAAGGGGGATGCATCAATGCAACCCCTTTTTTTATTTA
>Ga0208130_1001058_pt1 | contig 13517 bp, 12 predicted proteins | sample ETNtaG_31_FD_185771 | JGI IMG/M metagenome (GOLD analysis project Ga0208130, IMG submission 185771) | Marine microbial and viral communities from oxygen minimum zone, Eastern Pacific Ocean - ETNP201310SV78 (SPAdes) (version 2) | ecosystem: Environmental > Aquatic > Marine > Oceanic ...
CACTCTAAAGATCAAAAGGAACTTAATATAAAATCTACTGTATCTGAAAACAAAGAATCAAACTCAAAGCTTGCGGTTAAAGACCAAGACAATAATTGGGTAGTTCCCTTTGTAATTGAGCCATCCGCAGGAGTTGATAGGGCTGTTCTAGCAATCCTTAATGAAGCCTATTGTGTTGAGAATATTGATGAAAAGGAAAGGGTTGTATTAAAACTCAAACCCCATCTGTCTCCAATTAAGGCTGCTGTTATTCCATTAAAGAAAAATGAAGAAAAAATAGTTTCAAGAGCAAAAAGCATTAAAAACAAACTTCAAGCCCTTGGTATGGGAAGGGTCCTTTTTGAAAATAGCGGCAATATAGGAAAAAACTATCGAAGGCATGACGAGATTGGTACACCCATTTGTATAACAATAGATTTTGATACTCTTGAGGATGACACTGTTACAGTAAGAGACAGGGATTCAATGCATCAAGAAAGAGTAAATGAGTCTAAACTTGAAGAAATATTTAAAAATCTTTTTTAAATGTCTACATTTTCTGCACTAAGTGCATTTTCATCTATAAATTGTCTTCTTGGTTGAACCTGATCCCCCATAAGAGTCTCAAAAATATCATCAACTAATTCTCTTGCATCATCGAGTGTTATTTGAACCAGCCTTCTGTTGGTAGGATCGAAAGTAGTTTCCCATAGCTGCTCTGGATTCATCTCGCCCAATCCTTTGTATCGTTGAATTTCAGGGGCTCTTGCTCCCTCTGAACTTTCAGCTCTCAACATTTTTAGTATCTCATCTTTTTCTTCTTCATCTTTTGCATAATGAGTTTTGCTGCCTTTTCCAATTTTATACAAAGGCGGCAGTGCTAAATAAATGTGGCCATTTTCGAGAAGGTCATACATTTGATTATAGAAAAAGGTCAACAATAGAGTTCTAATGTGTGAACCATCTACGTCTGCATCGGTCATAATTATGACTCTGTGGTATCTTAGTTTTTCTACATCAAATTCATCTATCCCTATCCCTGTTCCAAGCGCTGTAATTAGTGTGCCTATTTCATTTGATGATAGAACCTTGTCCAGTCTAGCCTTTTGCACATTGATAATTTTTCCTTTTAATGGAAGTATTGCTTGAAAGCTCCTGTCTCTTCCCTGTTTAGCTGAACCACCCGCAGAATCTCCCTCTACTAAAAACAGCTCAGACTTTGAGGGATCTTTTTCCTGGCAATCTGCAAGCTTTCCAGGCAGCCCCCCTATATCTAAGAGGCCCTTTCTTCTTGTCATTTCTTTTGCTTTTCTCGCTGCTTCTCTTGCATAGGCTGCCTCCAAGACTTTTCCCAAAATTTCTTTGGCTTGTGGTTTGTTAGCTAGTAAAAAGTCCATAAAATAATCATTAAGCAACCCTTCAACTGCTGGTCTTGCTTCTGAAGATACAAGCTTGTCTTTTGTTTGAGATGAGAATTTAGGATCAGGCATTTTAAGAGAGATAATAGCAACCATACCCTCTCTTACATCTTCTCCTGTAATCTCCACTTCTTTTTTTCTCATAAGGTCTTCTTTCTTGATGAAGTTCTTTATTACCCTTGTTAGGCCGCCCCTAAAGCCTGCTAGGTGTGTGCCACCATCAGCTTGTGGTATGTTGTTTGTAAAGCATTGGACGTTTTCTCTATAGGTGCTTGTCCATTGCACAGCAACTTCTACACCAATGCCCTTCATATTGGCTTGTGCATAAAAAGGCGTTCCCACAGTCTCTTTTTTTCCTGTCAGATACTTTACAAACTCACTTAAACCCCCTTCAGATTTAAAGTCTTGCGATTTGCCTGTTCTCTCATCCAAAACACTAATACCGATACCTTGGTTAAGATAAGATAGCTCTCTGATCCTTTTAACAAGGATGTCTACATCAAAAGTGGTGTGCGAAAAGATTTTGTTTGAAGGTATAAATGTTACTTTTGTTCCTGTTTTGTCGCTTTTTCCAACGATTTCTAGTTCTGTTTTTGGAAAACCATCAGCATACTCTTGTCTATATTTTGAGCCTTGTCTTTCGATCTCTAAAACAAGCTTGCTGCTAAGGGCATTAACCACAGAAACTCCAACCCCATGCAGGCCACCAGAAACCTTATAGCTGTTTTCATCAAACTTACCTCCGGCATGCAACACAGTCATAATAACTTCTGCAGCTGAGGCCCCTTCTTCATGTTTATCGACAGGTATGCCTCTTCCGTTATCTGAAACAGCAACAGACCCATCTTTGCCGATAACAACATCAATCTGATTACAAAACCCAGCCAAACCCTCATCAATAGAATTGTCTAATACTTCGAAAACCATGTGATGTAACCCTGTGCCATCATCAGTATCACCGATATACATACCTGGCCTTTTCTTAACAGCCTCTAAGCCCTTAAGAACCTTAATGCTGTCTGAATCATAATCATTTGACATGTGAAGCTTCCCCTTTGTGTTCTACGTGGAACAAAAATACATCTTTTTGAGCCTCAAAATGTGATTTTTCAATAGATGTCATAATTGTCTGAACGCGTTTATCTATAAGATATTTTAACATTAAATTGGCGTTTTCTTTATCTAATTCTGAAGAAATATCGTCCATTAACAATATAGGCTCCATATTAGTGTGTGATCTTATAATTTCTCGTTGAATTAAGTGCAAAATAATAGATATAATTTTTTGCTGGCCTCTTGAAAGAACCTCGTCTGAGGATTTGTTTTCTAATAGAATCTCAAAAGACCTTTTGTGTGGCCCTGCGCTTGTTCGTTTTAGAACCATATCTTTTTCTAAATTATTGGTTAAAATGGTTGAAAATTGTTCATTTTCATTGAATCCATGCTGATATTTTACTGAAAGATCCACTAGCCAAGGGTTTTTATTAACAAAACAGTCTATTATTTCACTATTTTTAAGCAAACTATTAATTTTCTTGCAGACTTCAATATTGAACATGGTTATTTCAGGCTCTATATTAATAAGCTGCTCATCCCAATACTTTATTTGATTAAAGTCTTTTGTTTTCAGGCATCCAGCCCTCTGTACAATGATTTTTTTTAGGTCATTTATTCTTTTAAACTCTGATTGTTCTACGTAGAACAGTGTTTTATTTAAATAAGTCCTTTTTTGTTCAGGGTTTGAGCTCGTAAAAAAGAATTCTTTATTTTCAATCAAGCAAGTGGGGTATTTTTTTACTAAAGACGTATAGTTTTCCCTTTTTTGGCCCTTATTTTGAGTAATTATTGGTCTTGTGTTTGCTTTTTTTGTTACTTTTATTGATTTACCGTCATCAAAAGATAACAAGGCTTGCAATAAATTAGTATTTTCTCTTATTAGGTTGTTTGTTTCTGTTGTTCTAAATGATTTTCCAGAAAGTGCGTAGTAAATGCTTTCTATTATTGTGCTTTTACCAGAACCATTTCCACCATATATAAGGTTTATTCCACTATTTAAGGGCATCTCGAGGAACTCGTAGCTTCTAAAGTTTTCTAGTTTAAGTTCTTTAATTACCACAGATTATAGAAGCAATGGCATCAATACTAAGACCTGGTTTGAGTCGCTGCTTTGTACAAGCGCGCTTTTGTCGCTGCCAAAACTAATTAATGAAATTTCTTCATCTTCTATGGTGCTTAACACCTCTTTTAGATAATTTACATTAAAAGCTATGTCGAATGAGCTTGGATCTCCAGTAACGTCAAGCTTTTCTTCGGCTGACTCTTGGTCAGGGTTGTGTGCTGAAACATCAAGAACCCCATTGTCAGACTTAAGCTTTACGCCTTTAAATTTTTCACTTGTAAGCACAGAAACTCGTGATAAAGAGTCAAGCATGTTTCTTCTGTTAAAGGTTATTTTCACCCCCTCCCCTTGAGGAACCACTTGGTTGTAGTTTGGATAGTTTCCGTCTATAAGTTTTGATTTAAATGTAAATTTTTTAGACATAAAAACTATATTATTTGCATTTATATAGAACTCTATTTCTTCTTCTTGTTTGGGTAAAATTTTCATCAGCTCTACAACTGTTTTTCTTGGTATTATTCCAGAAAAGTCGCCCTGTGTTTCTAGATTTGATTTATAAATAGCCAGCCTGTGGGCGTCTGTAGCCACCATATTTAGTGCTGTTTCGCTTTTTTCAAACAAACACCCATTGAGATAATGTCTCCAGTCTTGGTTGGCCATTGCAAAAGATGTTTTGTGGAATAATTCAATGAGCTTTTCTGTGGTAATTTTGTGCACAACATCGCTCTTTACAACATCAAAGTCGGGAAAATCAGATCCTGGTATGGTTGCCAGGTTGTATCTGCCTGATGAAGACTTAACTGTTAGTTTGGAGCTGTCATCATTGAGCTCAAAAGACACTTCTCCTTCGGGAAGCTCTCTGATGATGTCTGCGGCTTTTTTGGCTGGAATTGTTGTCTCTCCTGGTGACACAATGTTGGCCCCTTTAAGGTTTATGTCTAGCTCAACCTCAAGGTCTGTGCTTAACATTCTTATATTGTCTGCCTCGCACCTTATTAAAATGTTGCTCAATATTGGTAGTGTTTGTTTTTTGTCAGCAACGGCTGCTAGAGATTGAAACTCATTTATGATTTCTGATTTATCTATAGAAAATTTCATTATGCTGAAAGGCTTCTTCTTAGTTTTTTATAATCCTCATCAATTTCTAAGTTGTCCTTTTTAAGTTCTTTTGTTTTTTCACAAGCATGTATAACTGTTGTGTGGTCGCGCCCACCAAAAGCTTCCCCAATCTCTGGAAGGCTATGATTTGTTAGTTCTTTTGCTAATGCCATGGCTACCTGCCTTGGTCTTGCGATCGATCTATTTCTTCTTTTAGACAAAAGATCACTAAGCTTGATGTTGTAATAGTCTGCCACCACCCTTTGGATGTTTCCGATAGTTACCATTTTGGCTTGTATCGCCAACACGTCCCTCAAAGACTCTTTAATAAGGTTGATGTCTATTTCTGATTTTGCAAACTTTGCATTAGCGGCAACTCTTTTAAGAGCGCCTTCTAGCTCTCTTACATTTGATTTGACTTGTTGTGCTATGAAGAAGGCGCAATCTTCTGGCAGCTGTAGATTCATCTCTTCTGCCTTTTTTAACAAAATAGCTGTTCTTGTTTCTAGGGCAGGAGGATCTATAACAACAGACAAGCCCCAACCAAATCTTGATTTTAGCCTATCTTCTAGACCCTCTATTTCTTTAGGGTATCTATCGCAAGAAAAAATCATCATGTTGCCGCTTTCAATTAGGCTGTTGAATGTATGAAAAAGCTCGTCTTGTGATTGTTCTTTGCCTGCAAAGAATTGTATATCATCGATTAATAAAGCGTTTAGACCTCTATAAAACTTTTTAAACTCATTTATTGCTCCAAGCTGAAGAGCCTTTACCATGTCGCTTACGAAGCGCTCAGAATGTACATAACAAATTTTTGCGTTAGGTCTTTCCTCTAAAAGCTTGTTCCCAATAGCGTGCATCAGGTGCGTTTTACCAAGACCAACCCCTCCATAAACAAATAGAGGGTTATATTCTGTTTGAGACGCGTGTTCCGCAACCTGTTGCGCGGCGGCCAAAGCTATCTGATTAGATTTTCCTGTAACAAATGTATCAAATGTGTAGTTCTTGTTTAGCCCTGTGGTTTGTGGTTGTGTTTGGGTCGAGCTTTTGACCGTAACATTAAGAATAAACTTATTTCTGCCTATGTTGTTTTCAAGAAACGTTGTTATTTGTGGCAAATATTTTTCTTTAAAGAAATCTCCAACAAAATTGTTTGGTGCATAAATATTGAAGTTATTCTCTTTTAAATCAAACTGAAGCGGCTTAATCCACGAGTTAAATTCCGTGGAATTAATTTCTTTTTCTAAATCCTTAACACACTTGTTAAAAATATTTATTGTTGAAACCTTGTTAGACATGTCGATAAGTTTATAATACTTAAGCTTTTTAAAACATGTAATAAATACATTGTTTTTTTGTTAAAAAACTGTGGATAAATATGAAAAGAACATTAAAAGTTACAAATATTAAACGAAAAAGAACCCACGGGTTTAGAGAGAGAATGTCTACAAAGGCCGGCAGATCTGTGCTTTCCAACAGAAGATCAAAGGGCAGAAAGTCTCTGGCTGTATAAAGCTTAAATGCCAAAAGTTTTTTCATTACCAAAAGAGCTAAGAACAAAAAAAATCTCAAAAGATATGTTTGGGTGGGCGTCCATTGAGGTTTTTGATGGGGTTCTTGTGTTTTTTAATGAGAACAAAAACAACAAAAACTCTATTCTGGTTATGGTTCCTAAAAGTGCTGTGAGGGAAGCATCAAGAAGAAACTTGTTGCGAAGAAAGACCAAAGAAGTCTTTAGATTGAATGCAAAAAGAGATAAGTCGGTGGATTATTTGGTAAAATTTAATAAGTTTGCTCATGGTTTCGAGGGGGGCCTAAAAGGTTTTTTTGAAAATGTTTAATCCAAGAATTGTTTTTGCTTCTTTGTCTGTTTTGTTGGTGGTTGGCTTAATTTTTGAATGGAACTCGAGCAGCAAAAACCTTAAGCTTCAAGATTCGCTTGCAGTTCAAAGCACCTCGGGGCTTGGGGGCTATGAAAAAATTAGTAACGGAACCCTCGAAATTTATATTGACCTAAAGGACGGGTCAGTTAAAGAAGCTTTTTTGTTTGAAAAGCAAGAGCGGGACGGGCTCTTTAAAACCAGGCTGTTGTCGGATGACGGGCTTCTAAAGTTTTATTTCAAAACCTCTGTGTCTGGCTTTACAAACAGCCGCCCTTTTGTGGTTGATGGGCTGGAGACAGACAGCTTAACAATCTCTTCCTCAGACCCAAATGGGAATGTTTTGCAAAAAGTTTTCTATTTTGATGGCCCAAACATATTAAAGGTTGATGATAATCTTCAGCTTGCTTCAAGCTCTTTTGGGAACATTGCTGCATACAAAACTTTCTACAGAAACAAGAACAAATCGATAGATTATGGCGTTTCTTTTTCGCGCGATCACCTAGCATACAGCACAACTGATGACGTTTTTCATGACGAGCAAATAACTTCTATAAGAAACAGAGAAGACTATCTGGGCAACTGGGTTGGTTATTCACAAAAGCATTTTGTTGTTGCTGTGTTTGACAAAAACAACCAACAAAAGATTTCTTTCTACCCGCCAGATGAGGGCGGTGTTTACCGTTTTGGGTTTACAGAGGAGGCCGTTCCGGTTCAAGGGGGTTACAGCTCATCCGCCAGTGTTTTTTTGGGGCCCAAACAAAAAACTATTCTTGAGTCAGTTGCTCCTCACTTTAAATACAACCTTGATTTGGGGTTTGTGTATGGCATAGGCGAGTTTTTGATCGTAGTTTTAAATTTCTTTTATGGCTTGGTTGGCAACTGGGGTTTTTCTATAGTTTTATTAACCCTGTTATTTAAGATTCTTTTGTCGCCGCTACAGATAATGCAAATAAACTCTATGGTAAAAATGAGGCGCCTACAGCCAAAAATTCAGGAGATACAAGACATGCATAAAAACGAACAACAAAAACTTGGTATGGAAATGATGCAGCTTTATAGAAAAGAAAAGTTTAATCCTTTGGCAGGTTGTTTTCCCATGATTCCTCAAATACCTATTTTCCTTGCGATGTTTTGGGTTACTCGTGAAGCTTTTGAGTTTAGGGGAGAGGCCTTCCTTTGGATCCCGGACCTTGCTGAGTCAGACCCCTTTATGATTGCGCCAGTTTTAATGGGGGCCATGATGTATCTTTCTCAGCTTATGATGCCAAAACCACCACAAACTCAAGGAATGCAAGCCCAAATCTCCAGACAGATGATGATTGTGTTTCCACCAATGCTAACGCTTATCTTTATGTTTTTGCCTGCTGGCGTTGTTGTGTATTCTGCAATTAACATGGCGCTTTCTATAATTCCACAAGCCATTATTTTGCGGCGTGTTGAAAACAATGGGGCATAAAAGCTCAAGCCCAATTTATGCTTTGGGCTCTCCTTTGGGCAGGTCTGCCCTTGCTGTAATTAGGGTCTCAGGAGAAAAAATTCCCGACGCTATTTTTGCAAAACTTTCGGTGCTCAAGGAGGAGCGAGGATTGTTTGTGCGTCGCCTAGCGTTTGAGGGTTTTGGTGATGCTTGCTTGGTGTTGAACTTTCCTGCGCCACTTTCTTATACTGGCGAACACATGCTTGAGATCCATCCACACGGCAACCCTGCTGTGTTGTCAGAGGTTTTTTCCTGGCTTGAAGAAGAGGGCCTACGAGAGGCAGAGGCAGGCGAATTTAGCAAAAGAGCTTACCTAAACAGCAAGCTTTCGCTATCAGAGGCAGAGGGCGTTGCGCTTGGAATTGAGGCAGAATCTCGTGAGCAACTAGCTGCTCTTGAAGATTTTAGGGGTGGTGTCTTGGGTGAAAAAATTAATCTGCTTCTAGATGGGCTTGAGGGCCTGTTAGTGAGAGTAGAGTCTCAGCTTGATTTTTCCGATGAGGAAGGAGTGGTTGAAGTTGAGTCTGCTGAAATAAAAAATGGCTTGCTTTCAGCATTGTCTGACCTAGAGCTTTTAATAAAGAACTATATGCCTTTTGAAAAAGACTCATTGAAGAAAAAAATTGTTTTAATTGGAAAGCCTAATGTTGGGAAGTCCTCACTTTTTAATGCTCTTGTAGAAGAAAATGTTGCGATAGTTTCGGCCATGGCTGGAACCACACGGGATATTGTGAGAAAGCGCGTGGCAATGGCAGGTTTTGATGTTGAGATTGAGGACACTGCTGGTCTCCGTGATCAAACAGAGGATGAAATTGAAAAAGAGGGAATGCGGCTTGCTAAAGAGGCGGCTGAGAAGGCCGATCTTGTTATTCATATAACTGACAATAAAGAAGAGGCAAGTCTACTTAAGCGTTCTGAGAATACTTTGATTGTCCTTAACAAGAAAGATCTACACAAAAACCTTTCTTCTGATGCTTATTTAAGTCTTTCTGCTGTAACCAGAGAAGGTGTTTCAGACTTACTCGACAAAATACAAGAATCTTCCCTAAAGGTCTCGAGCAAAAAGCTTGTGTCCGAAAGAACATACAAAAAGCTTGTTGCTGCCAAAGGTCTTTTAGCTACAGACCCCTTGGGTCGAGATTTCTTTGAGTTTACTGCCCAAATTCTTCGCGATTCCTTACAAGAACTTCGAGACATATATGGTGATTTCGATAATGAAAAGATCTTAGATCAAATTTTTGATAAGTTCTGTATAGGTAAATAGTTTTGTTGTTCACAAATAGTGGATAAATTTCTGTGCACATTTTACCAACAAGGAAAGCCCCTCTTTTATTAAACAAATCAACAGGCAAAGAGCTCTGTTGTTTTTTTATAAAACCCTTATAAAAAGGTATAATCCAGAGTTATTAACAGAAAACCAAAACACTAATAAAAACAACAAACATAAGATGAACAATATATTTGATTTAGTAGTTATAGGAGGAGGTCATGCTGGAGTGGAGGCTGCTTTGGCAGGAAAAAGAATGGGACTTCATGTTGCTTTGATTACGCTTGATGAAAACAAAACAGGGAGAATGTCGTGTAACCCAGCAATTGGCGGGATTGGGAAAACACACCTTGCAAAAGAAATAGACGCGCTTGGAGGTTTTATGGCTGAAGCGACGGATCTAGCAGGAATACAATTTAGAACTCTTAATAAAAAGAAAGGACCAGCAGTTCAAGCTACCAGAGCACAAACAGATAAAATGCTTTATGAGAAAACAATTCAAAACAAAGTTAATGAAGCAGGAATAAAAGTTATCGAAGATGAGATTATAGATTTCATTCAAGAAGACAAAGACATAAAAGAAGCAACAGGAAAAAAAGACAACTACAAGGCGGGAGCCTTCGTTTTAACAACTGGCACATTCCTTAATGGAGCAATTTTGATAGGCAACCAAAAAAAAGACGGCGGCAGAATAGACGAAAAAAAGTCAGCAGGTCTTGAGAAGTTTTTTGCTAAACGAGAACTAATGGTTGGAAGGTTAAAAACGGGCACGCCACCAAGACTTGATAAAGAAACTGTTAACTTTTCAAAGATGGAGACACAGCCAGGGGATGAAGAAGAGGTGTTTATGTCATATTTAGAAAGCAAAAACCCGCACCCAATACAAACCTGTTGTCACATTACACAAACAAACAAAAAAACCCACGAAATAATTAGGAAGAACATTGAGAAGTCAGCAATGTATTCAGGTCTTATTAGCGGCGTGGGGCCAAGATATTGTCCTTCAATTGAAGACAAAATAATGAGGTTCGCAGACAAAGACAGCCATCAAATTTTTGTAGAGCCAGAAGGCTTGGAAAGCAGCTGGATATATCCCAATGGCATATCAACGAGCTTGCCCGAGGAGGTTCAAGCTGAATATATAAGATCTATAAATGGGTTCGAAGAGGCAACAATACTTCAACAAGGATATGCAGTTGAATACGACTATATAGACCCAAGAAACTTAGACAAAACCCTAAAACTCAAAGACACAAACAACCTCTTTCTCGCAGGGCAAATAAACGGCACAACAGGCTATGAAGAAGCAGGAGCCCAAGGGGTGGTGGCAGGAATTAATGCAGCCCTAAAAATTAAAAAAGAAGAGAAATGGACACCGCTTCGCCAAAACAGCTACATGGGCGTGCTTGTCGATGACCTTACAAGATTTGGTGTAAGTGAGCCTTATAGAATGTTTACCTCCCGCGCAGAGCACAGGCTTTTATTAAGACAAGACAACGCAGACTACAGGCTCTTCAAGGAGGGGGTTGCTCTTGGCCTGATAGACAGCGAGAGACAAGAAGCATACCGAAAGAAACAAGAAGACAAAAAAGAAATATTAAGGCTTCTTGGCAACACAAAAACAAAAATAGGAACACAAACCAAAACGGCTGAAGAGCTTTGTAAAAGGAACGACGTTACAGAGACAGAGGTTGAGGCGCTTCTAGAAAAAACAAACAAGCGCTTCACAGAGGCTTACTATGACATAAGATACTCAGGCTACGTAGAAAAACAAAAGAGGGAGCTGGCCAAAATGAAAAACCTAGAAGAACATGACCTGGGCCTAATATTCGATTACTCCGAAGTGGTCGGCCTGTCAGGCGAGCTGGTTGAAAAACTAAACAAAAACAAACCAAAAAACCTGTATGACGCATCTTTAATGGAAGGCATTACGCCAGCAGCACTAAACGTTCTCACAATTCACCTAAAAAAAATAGATGCAATTAGAGCAGGATAAGAAATTAAAAAAATTTGCTGAGCTGGTGTTTGAAAAAAACAAAGTTCACAACTTAACGGCCGCAAAAACGGCCGAAGACTTTTACAACAAACACATCAAAGACTGCCTGTGCGCCTTTAAAAAAATTAAACCAAAGCTCAGCGAAAACATTGTTGATTGTGGCTCAGGCGCAGGGCTACCGGGAATGGTTTGGGCCATCTTAAGCCCGAACAGCAAAATCTGGTCAGTGGACAGCAACCAAAAAAAGATAGCCTTTCAAAAATATGCCAAAAGAGAGCTGAGCCTAAAAAACATAGAACCAATCGCCACAAGAATCCAAGACCACACACCCCCCGAGGGATCCTCTGTAGTTTTTAAGGCTTTCTCCTCTATTGGGGCTGGCGCCGAGAGCTTAAGAAAAGAAACAAGCATTAAAAACCTGTTGTTTTTCAAAAAGGACGACGAAAAAACCGCACAAGAGATAACAGAAGCAACCTCTTTGTTATATGATTACAAAAGACATGAGTATCTTTCAAACAAAGAAAAAATGCTCATCGTAGAGCTTTATGACAATAAGAATAGCAATAACTAATCAAAAAGGCGGTGTCGGAAAGACCACAACCGCAGTCAACCTCGCTGCAACCTTGGCAAAAGTTAAAAGAAAGGTGTTGCTTATAGACATAGACCCACAAGCCAACGCAACATCGGCCGCAGGCATTGAAAAAAACACAAAAAACTCTCTTTACGAGCTGTTTGAGGACGACCTTTCTTTAGAAGAATGTGTTGTGGACGCAACAGGCGGCTACAAAATTTTACCAGCCAACAGCAACCTTATTGCGACTGAGAAGATTATTGAAAAAACGAACACAAGAGAAAGGTTTTTTTCACAAAACCTCAAAAAAGGAACAAAAAAATATGACTACATTATTTTTGACTGCCCACCTTCTTTGAACTTGCTCACCATCAACGCCATGGAGTATTGTAAAAATGTAATGGTTCCTGTTCAGTGCGAATATTACGCTCTTGAGGGGCTTGTAACACTCAAAAGCACCATAGAGCAACTTAACAGCGCACTCGGCCTTAAGATCGAGATTGTAGCAATTCTAAGAACTATGGCAGACTGGCGCAACAGACTAACAAGAGAGGTTTCTGATCAGCTTGAAAAGCACTTTAAAAAAGTTGTGCTAAACACAATAATTCCAAGAAATGTTAGGCTGGCTGAGGCGCCGAGCTATGGCCAATCTATAGTTGATTATGATATAAAATCTATTGGAGCCGAGGCTTTTTTGAGCCTGTCAGGAGAATTTATTAGGAAGTTTGAAAATGGCAAATAAAACATCATTAAACAAAGGCCTGCAGGCTCTGCTAGGAGAAACCACCAAACCTGAAAGCGAACCAAAAAAGAAAGCTGCACCGAAAAAGACAACACCAAACACCGAAATAAATATAAGCGCAATAAAAGCAAACCAATACCAACCAAGAACCTCCTTCGATGAGAAAAAACTTAAAGAGCTATCTGAATCAATAAAAAAACACGGGGTAATTCAGCCCGTGCTTGTTAGGCAAGAAGGCAAAAACTATGAGCTTATTGCTGGAGAGAGAAGACTTAGGGCCTCAAAACTAGCAGGCCTAAAAAAAATACCAGCTGTTGTTGCAAAAATTTCTAACACACAGTCTCTTGAGATAGCTATTTTAGAAAACGTTCAAAGAGAAGACCTCAATCCGCTGGAAATATCAAAAGGCTACCAAAGACTAAGAGAAGAGTTTGGCTACACGCAAGAACAGGTTGCAAAAAGCGTGGGCAAACCAAGAAGCTCAGTAGCAAACTCATTACGATTATTAACTCTGCCCCCTAAAATACAAAAAGAGCTCGAAAGCGGCAGGCTAACCGAGGGGCACGGCAAGGTTCTGTTGGGTGTTGAGCCCAACAAAATAGACCAAGTTCTAGAGGCTGTTTTAAAAGAAGACCTCTCTGTAAGAGCGCTGGAAAAAATGCTTGAAGGAACAACCAGCACTAACAAGAACAAAAAACAAAAATCACGCGACGAGCTCAACCTAGAATCTGCTTTAAGCTCAAAATTAGGGTCTAAAGTAACGATAGAAGACACCAAGGGCAAAGGCAAAATGGTGATAAAATATTATTCCTACGATGAGCTGGATGGAATCATAGAGAAAATATCATCATAAACCTGTAAACAGAAGAAAAAATACATTAAAATTACGGCACCCATGGCATCTGAGAGTTCAGGACGTACATTTCAAGAATATTTAGAACACCATTTACAAAATTTGGTGTATGGC
>Ga0208130_1001063_pt1 | contig 13474 bp, 7 predicted proteins | sample ETNtaG_31_FD_185771 | JGI IMG/M metagenome (GOLD analysis project Ga0208130, IMG submission 185771) | Marine microbial and viral communities from oxygen minimum zone, Eastern Pacific Ocean - ETNP201310SV78 (SPAdes) (version 2) | ecosystem: Environmental > Aquatic > Marine > Oceanic ...
GCGTGGCTTCTGCACCTTCCACGGCCCGTAGAGCGGCTAGAGCACCTCGGATTCTCGCAGCGTATCGTGCGTCACGACGCGCAGCTAAAGCGGGTGTGCTGAGCCACTCGGAAAGTTCCCACCACGCAGCGGACAGCACGCTTGCCGTGGCGTAATCGACCGATTGGCCCTTGGGCGGGGGTTGAGCGTTGAAGAGATGATGTTTGACGCTCTTTTTCCATCGCTTCCCCACCCGAATCATTCCGAGCAATTTCTTCCAATGAGACACTGCACGTGCTTCTTGGGTCAGATAGTCGCCCCAGTCCTCGTCATCAGCCAGTGGTTCAATGAAAAACACCGGTCGGTCGTGTCGGTCTGCATTTCGTTGCAATCGACGCGGTTCGGGGTCTGGAAAACGACCTCCTTGAAGTCCCTCAAGGGTTGAAATCCCCTCCACGTATTTCCCAAACGCACCTCCGGAGAGGAGAGCGTGAGTCAGGTTCACGCCTTGGGATTCCGCTTCGTCGGCCTCTTCCTGAACCCAGAGGTCGACGACATCAGGCGATTCAAGCAAAGCCAATCCATGCCAAGATGCACGAGGGCGCATGGCGTTGGGATAGACCACGGTGGGCATGGTGCCGTGAATGATCACGGTCCCGCCGTCCGGGTCTTCCCAGACCGCGTCGGTCCAACTCTCCGAAGGCATGCGGCCCCCTCACTGGTTGTTGACCCAGTCTTGAAGGGATTCGATGTTCCATCCTTGGTCAAAGTAACCTTGGATTTCTTCTTGCGTCCATTGCGGGAAGGTCTGCATGGCTCGAGCCATTTCGGGGTCAACGTCCGCAGGAATCTCAGCCAGCACCTTGCTGTCCGCGTAACCCATGTCGTCCTCCTCGTCTTCGTACTCATCGTCGAGCATGGAGGTGCCGCCGCCCCGGCGAGCGAGGACCAGGACAAGCGTACCCAGAACACCGATGACCACCACGAGAATGACCACGATGAGCAACATGTTACCAGAGTCTTCCTCGGCCTGAACCTTGACGTTAAACACGTCCGCCCATTGGCCTTGAGAACCGTCGTAGATGTTTTCGCTGGTACCGTTGAGACTGATGGTGTAGTACATGCCCGTGGTTTGGGTGGCGAACGGAGCAAGGGTGACCTCGACCCAATCGCTCACTTCTTGGATACCAAGTTCGGGCGTGGAGACCGTGTCTTCAACAACAGGTGTTCCGCTATCGGTCACCGACTTGATGACCAGTTCGGCGACGCCAGCCATTGAACCGGTGTTCTTGACCTTGATTCGGAGTTTCATGCTCTCGCCAACCCGTGGGTCATCGCTGAGCAGCACGTCCTGAATCTCGAAGGTGGCCTTCTCCTCAATGAAGGTGTATTCGGACTTGTGTTGTGCTTGTCCTGAGAAGATGGGCAAAATGGAGCCGTCATCCTGTGGACCGCCACCCAATCGAACCGTTGAACCAGCGGAGTCAGCACCGGAAATCCAAAACATCAACGTGGGTTGTTGTTGTTCATTCACTTCTGCATCAAACACACGAGGTTCAGCATCGGAGAGCGGCCAGAGATCCAAACAGGTTGCCGTGGCGAGGTATCCACCGCTCAAAGTGCTCAATGAGAGCGTTGCGGAGGAGGGTTCGAATCCGAAATATTCTGCGTATTCTGACCATGGCGTGTAGTCAATGGTGTTGCTGTAGAACATCCAGTTGACCTGAAGGTCGCCGGGGAACATGGCTTCCTGCTCCTTGATTTGAGCCTGAATGTCGACGCAGTGATAGTTGGCCGTTGACAGGGTGTTCTTGATGATGCGGTCATCTGAACCCGTCGGGAGAGCACCCTTCTCAGCCAACCATGTGTTCGGGAGAACCTCAGGAGGCGTTCGGTCCACCTTCAAAGTGAACTCTCCACAACCGTAGGAAGTGGACGTTGCGCACACCGCCGCCGTGAAGTCTTCTGCACCGTTTGGCAAGTTGATGAGCTGGTAGGTGTAGGTGTACTCGTTGGTGAACACAGGGGCGGTGATGTTGATGTCAAACACACCACCGGTGAAGGTGTGTGTGATGGTCTCACCCGGTGTTGCAATGTATCCTTTGTTGAAATCTTCCGCAGCACTTTGGCGGACGATTTCCATGGTCAACTCAACCTCTGGATTGATGTAGACGCTGTCATAGATACCCTCGCGGAAAGCGAATTGGCCGGTGAACTGTACCGTGTCGCCTGCGAAGATGAAGCCTTGACGTACATCGCTGGTGAACGGTGCGCTGACGTCTTCAAACATCGGGGTGACCATGAGGTTGTTGACCTCGTCGGTTCGGAAATCAAGTTGCATGCCGTCGCTGTAGCGCCAGATTTGGATGTAGCGACCCGGCACGCCCGAGAGCATGGTGTACAGCGGGTTATCGAGATCCTGCATCTGCAGTTTGGGTTCGATGTCCTTTCCATCCATTCCCACAATACCCCAGTCGATACGAACGGGGATGTTGAGGATGAAGTCCGATTCAAACGGGTCGATGAGGGCCGTCTTGTCCATGGTGAGCATGGAGGGCGCAACGTCGCCATCGTAGACGATTTCAACGTGAGGGCTGTTGGTCCACGCTGTTTGGTTGCGTGGGAAATACCAGACCGTCATGTCGTCGTCGGTCTTGTCAAGGTTGACTTGGAAGAAGTCAACGTCTCGCCAACCGTTGTCGTCGCTGGCCTCAAGAATCAGGTGGTAGGTGTTACCCGCGTACATGGTTTGGTTCCATGTGCCGTCCCATTGCAGTTCGTTGGAATTCAGGAAGGAATTCCCCTTGGAGTCCTCGATGAAGAAGTTTCGAATCACAGGGCTCTTGGATGACATGGACACGTAGGTGACCTTGTCGTTGTCAAACCCAGGGCCACCACCGTCAATGGGGTTGCCTGCAAGGTCGTAGCCTTCGATCCAAATGGACACTTTGCCTTCCAATCCTTCATTGGCGTAGTCGTTGTACTGGCCGGAATAGTTGGCCGTTGGGGCCTCACCGTCACCGTTGAGGGTGATGGTGATGTATTCGTCAGCATCGGGGACGCCGTCGCTGTTGGTATCGTGGTCGTGTTCAACCCAAAGGTGCATGTCCAAGGTCGCTGGGGGACTTGGCAAATCTTGGCTGGACATACGAATTTGTTGCGTGGTTTGAGGCACGACCCACGTGTCGTCAAGGAGGGTTCTCCAGTTTGAGTCAACGTTGGAATCCGTTCCAGGACTCAACACCTGAAGGTCAAGGAGATTGGGTTCGTAGGTATCGATGGTGATGTCAAATGGAATGGCGCACGTATCGTCTGGGTTGTATTGCGAGGGCGGGCAAAGCAAATCGCCGCCTTCGTAGCCACGAACCGCAAATCGATAGGTCTCGCTGCCAGCAGCACTTCCAAGGTCAATGTTCCAGTTGAAGTCGCCGCCAATGACACCTGAGCGGTTGGCCACTTCTTCCCATTCCACGGTGATGTTACCGTCCGTGGTGTTGACGTGCTTGAGTTCAAGGGTGAGGAAGTACGAGCTTGGGTCGGGTGCTTCGTTCAAGTCTTCCAAGCGAATTTGACCGATGAGGTTGATGTCTTGGCCCGATTCCGCACCGGTCAGCGCTTGTGGAGCACCGATGCTGTTCTGGAGTTCAAACGAGGTGATGCCGGCGTCGTTCTCAACGGCGTTGCCAACAGCAGGGTTGAGCAAAATGGCGTCAGGAAGGCCGTTGACCCCGTTGGTGGTCGTTAGACCCGAGTACATGCGAACGGCTTCGGTGTCGTCCCACGTTGGGTTCACACGGAAATGCCAGGTGATTTCCTTGCCGTTGGCGATATCGGCGACGGACGACGTGGATTCAAGTTGAACGTAGTCGTTCACGTCGCTGGCTTCAGAGAACGACATGAAGTCGCTCCAAGAGAATTTGATGTAGCCAGACTCTGATTCGAAGGTCAGCCATGCTTCGGAAAGCGACGTTCCCGTGAGCGGGTCAACGGCGTGGGTGGTGACCACTTCGTAGATGTCCCCGTTCGGGTAAAGGCCCACTGGATTATCGGTCATGGCGATGGTGTTGGTGTAACCCGTGCTCGTGGAGACGCTAAGATCGCTCAACGAAACACCGCCACCGGAATCCGTGTAGACGGCAATGGGCACGCTGGCGGTTGCGCCGCCGGTCCACAAAGCCACACCTTGATTGAGTTCGATATCAAACCCGTCGGCGGTGTTGAGCGTGGTGGAATAGTCGTAAACAACATCCAAATCAACGATGTCAAGCGTGGTTCCTGAGGAGGCGTTTGGTGATTCGACCATGAATCGGAACATCACCCAGTATCGGCCAAACTCGTCCTGATGCGTACCCGCAACGGAAGGGTTGGTGAGCAAAGCGTTCAACGCACCGACGAAGTCCATGGGTTGAGTCAGCATCTCTTGAACGATGGTGGTGCTGTTGGGCATATCGCCCAAAACCACGGATTGAGAACCCGCCATCAGCGTCATTTCAAAGCCCTCGTTGGGGTCGCTGTTCGAACGGATTGAAATCTGGTCCATACCGAAATCAGCGGCTGAGACTTCAGCACCCTCTGGCAACAGGAAGAAACCACCCGTGGCTTGACCGTTGACGTCAAGGGTGAGCGTGGTTTTGTCAGTGGCGTAGTTCACGTTGTCAACGGTGCCTGAGACAAAGGTTGTTTGACGGCCAAACATGTCGAAAGCGGGTTCTGTGAAGCCGTAGTCCACATCGCCATCGTCAGCCACGTCAATGCGAAGGTTGGTGGCGTGGTGACCGAATTCAAGGTCGAACCAAATGCCGCCAACATCGCAGGGTCCCTGGTAGGAGGTGACCGCATTGAAGCCAAACATCGGGTCGTCAAACACCGTGAGCACGCCGTCCTCCACCGTGATGCTGGTGGTTTGACCGGTGGGCGTGACCTGGATGGTGGGAGATTCGCTGCAGTCGTCTTGAATCATGGGCGTCATGGCCACGATGGGGTAACTGAATTTGCTTCGCTCAAAGGAACCGCTGTAAGCCTCCCGTTTGACCTCTGGCGTGTAGAACATCGGTTCACCTCCGCCCATGGTTTGCCAAATACCATCATCGATTTGGACGAGCCCGAACGAGGAGAAGTTGAAACCTGTACCTACACGTGTGCCGATGCTGAAACCGTGGAGCACGGGCGTCGAAAGACGCTCAGGTCCGGAATTGAAATTGAACTTCAGGTTGACAGAACGGTATTTGTCGGTGTCGATGTTCCACAGTTCGATGACATCGCCCGTCAAACCGGTCATGGGTTGTCCATCCTTGTCGTTGATGATGTTGTTGTTTGTGTCAAGAACATCAACCTCCAACGTGGCCGTCAAGGAAGTTTCCGATTCAAGTGACAGCAGTCCGTACCCGTTGGGGTGGTTCTCGCCACCGAGGGTGGACGGCGTCATTCCACGAACCGTCATGCTGGCCGTCTGTGGGAGGAGGTCTCCAAGACGGAAGTTGTCGACATACCAGCCCGACATGTTGTCGTCGATGTTCATGGCGGAACTGCCCGTGTGATGCATGACGAAGCGAATCTGAACATACTCGTCGATGTAATCGGTCAAGTCAACAGCAAGCGTTGACCAACCTGACGGGTTTTGAGCGGTGGTCGAGGAACCGGCAAGACCCCATTCCCATTGGCTGCCGTTTTGCAGACCGCCGCAGTTGCTCGTGATTTTCCCGTCCCAGTTGTTGCCAAAGCCGCCGCCTTGGGCGTAGTTGGTGCCGTAGGAAAGGCCGCTGCTCGAAAGCTGGTCGATGGCGATGTGAGTGAAGCCGGAGTTGTCGGGAGGGAAACCGGGATTTGGCTGGGAACGGATCTGAAGGTAGCCACAGTCTCGGAAGCGAACCGAATTCGGTTGAGAGCCCGGCGAGGTCTCAAGGTTCCACCACGAATCAAAGAACGCCGTCTTGCTCTTGAGCAACGGGTCAACAAAGAGCGAATCGCTGGTCAATCCCAAGACGAATGGCATGTAGGAAGGGGGCGTGTTTCCGTCGGGGTTGTCATCGGTGTAGTTGGTGTCAGCGAGGTTGGTGCCCCAGCAATCTTGGCCGGAAGAACAACCTGCGGGAGTATCGGATGCAGAGAGCGAACCGTGTTCCCAACCCACGCCACTGGACGGCATGTTGCCGGGGTCAGTGGAATCGGTGAAACCAGCAGGCGTTCCTTCAAAATCCGTCAAGAAACCTTCGGAAATCAAGGAAACGGGTGATGCTTGATTGTTCTCTTCGTACTGGAAGAGATCTTTATCGGAAAACTCCGTCAGTTGATTGTTATAATCAGGATTCCACACCCGGTAGTTTCCACCGCCAAGGTCCGTTTCCGTGTCGATGCGGGATTGATGTCCGTGCTCAACGGCATGGGTGTGAATCTTCATGCTCGCTCCGGTGACGGTCTCGCCATCCGGCAGGTCGATGACACCGTCCACCAGATTCTGTAATTCATTCCCGTCTCGAATCTCAACATCAACGGTTTCTTCGTCGCCAGCGAAAGTGGTAATGTTGGCCGAAGCAAACGGGGCAAGAAGCATCAACAACATCAAGAATATTGGCTTCGTTTTTCGGTGTGTTTCGTTTGACATGGTGTCACCTGCACCTCGGCGAGGGTTTCTCCCCCTAAAATCTCGTCGCTTATCCGACTCGGTCCCTTTTTACCGTCCTTTTCCTGAACATGGTGAACATGAGTTATGAGGGTGGAGCGTCTGGACAGTCCATGGAGCCGTATTCCACCGAGCCCGTCGCCCTCATTGAAGAGGTGTTTCCCCAAGATACCAACGCCTACAATACCCTGTTTGGTGGTCGCCTCCTTTCGCTGATGGACAAGGCCGGCGGTATCGCCTGCGCAAAATTTGCTCATCGCGAATTCGTCACGATTTCCATCGACACGCTGACCTTCATCGCACCTGCTCGACAAGGCGACCTGTTGGAGGTCACTGGACAAATCGTCTACACCAGCAGCCGAACGGCGTGCACCAAGGTGACGGCCTATACCATGAGCAAGGCGACCTGGGAAAAGAGCATCATCTGCGAGGGTTACTTCTTCTTCGTCGCCATCGATTCCATGATGCAAGCCATTCCAATCCCCCAATTCACACCCGAATCAGCCGAAGAAAAAGAGGAGTGGGAGAAAGCCAAGGCCATCCGAGACAACATGCTTGCTCAGAAGGCCAAGCGGGACGCTTGAACACCCATTGATTCTTCAAGCGCTGCCAACTCGCCGATGCATGGTCGTATTGAACATCGCCGTGATCGCCTCGGATGAACTTGCCCGAAGCATCGCCAAAGCAGCCGACCAAAGGGACGTCCACACCTATGTCCACAAGGAAAACGGGCCCGATGGTGCAAGGATTCTCTCCCTTATTCGCCCTGCAAAGTTCCCTGAACGCCTCCCTCCGTTTCTCAACGCCCTCTCCACGTCCCAAGCAGGCATCATCGAAATCACCGCTGTTGACGCCACGCTAGGCGAAGCCTTGGTGGCCTTTGCCAGTGCTGGCATTCAGCGTGGCTTGGCCGTCATCAATCCTGGCGAAGGCGGCTGGGTTGACGAAGATCAGGTGAAGATGCTCTTCAAACAGGCAGGACTTGGCTCATGGACGTTTGAAGCCAATGATGGCGTCCATCTCCGTGAGCGCATGTACGCACTCATGGACGAGATTCAGAGCGTGCTGGAAGCAAACGCCAACGCCCCGTTGGTCCTTCCCGTCGACCAATACTTCAACGTCAAAGGCATCGGTTTGGTCGCTATCGGCTACGTCCAATCGGGACGCGTCAACGTGCACGACGAAGTCATGCTCCTGCCGGCCAACGGAACGGGGAGTGCGAAATCCCTGCAGGTGATGGACGACGATGTCGAGGTGGCGACCGCTGGCGACCGTGTAGGCCTGGCTTTGCGCAACGCAAAGGAAGAACACCTGACGGGTAACACCATCATCGTTCATCCACCGGTGGACGACAAACGAGCGAACATCTCAACACCCCTCGCCCTTGATGAACACAACCGGTCCACGGTTCAACTCACCACCTCCCCCTTCCAAAAGCGCGTGCTGACCGCAGGTGATGTGATTCACGCCAGCGTTGACCTCCAGTTCGTTGTCGGACGGATTCAGAGCGTTGATGGAAGTGAGATGACGGTCGAATGGGAGCATCCGCTTTTCATCAGGAAGGACAACCCGCCTGCTGTGCTCATCGCTCAATTGGATTCCAAACCTCGCATCATGGGCTCAGCGGTGGTCACCCCAATCAACGCTTGACGGCGATTGAATCGACCGCTGGTTTTGCACCGGTCAACTCGGACCTTCTGCGGTGGTTTGATAACCCCTCACACCCCGCTCGGACATGGGATGCGCGAGATTGGACAGGTCACTGTACCAACCAGCGAGACGGACAAGGAAACCTTCCTGTCCCTCAGGTTGGCAGAACCATCGGAACGGGTGAAAATCACCTTGGATGAGCGCATGCTCAGCATTGAAGGGAAACGGAATGCGACCGTTGATATGCGATTGAACGCCATCACCACCATGAAACACCACTCCAGCAATTTGGTGCCCACTTGGCTTATTCTCCTTGGCATGGCCTTGATTTGGATTGGGTATCGAGTGATGGTGCCTCCAAGCTACAGAATGGCCTTCATCGGAACAGGCTCGGGGCTGATCGCCGCTCGCGTGCTGACAAAGAAACCAACCTTGACCATTCAGACCTCGTCGGGCGATACCCACGTCCTGTATGGAAATGAACGAGCATTGAACCGACTGAGTTTCATGTTCAATCATCTTGCGAACAACAAGACGATGGCCGAGGTGCGAGCCAAACTCAAAGCCATTGAAGCCGAACTCGATGGAGGCTGGCGGGATGCTGAGGTGCTCCCAGCACCGCTCCTGCCGAACGTCCTTGAAGTCCCTCAAGCCGTCAATCAATTCCTTGCGGACGACGAACCCGAAGGCATGGCCGGCATCCAACACCAACCGACACCGGATTGGATGCCGACCGATGAGCCAGAACCCCAAGTCCAACCCTCAGTGTTTGGTTTCATCCCAGGGTTCCAACCCGTCGCCCTTCCACCTCAAGGGGTGGAGTACCCTCCGGACCATCGCCCCGCCCCCCTTCAGCACCGCGTCCTGATCCCGACGCAAGCACCACCCATGCACCAAGGCACCCAGGAAAACACACCCTCGTTCTTCCCGTCATTTGTGAACCAAAACGGCGCCCATGTCCCCGGCTTGCATCAAGAAACGCCCGAGGAGGAAACCGATGATGTCTTGGAGCTCGATGAAGAATGGTTGGACGCCATCGACGCCGTCATTGAGCCTGAACCCGAACCTGTAACACCAGAACAAACGCTGGAGCCTGTTGCTCAGCGAGAAACGCTCTTGAAGCCCAAAGAACAACGTTCGATTGAGGATTCCTTGTTCCGACCGCGACGAACTCGCAACCTCCGTCCACGAGACAATCGGACGAGCGGTATTTGGAATCGAATTCGAACGACCTCGAACGACATCTTGGATCGAGCCACCAACGGTGGGCGCTCACGACCAATGGCCACCACAGAAACATCCGGAGGCCTTCGTGCCCAAGCCGCTGCCGCAGCCAGCGAAAGTAACGCACGAGTCCATGATTCCCTCTCTGAAGAGCAGGGTGGCGTGTTGGCTCCCGAGGAAACCGCCCGCCTCAAACGTCGCACTGAACTTCTTCTTGCGACGGCAGACCAATTGCGACAATCGGATGAAACCGCCTTTGAAACCATGTCATTTGGCGACCTCCGCTCGAGCAGCGAAGATAACGAGGACGTGGATGTTCCTCGACTTGATGACGATTGATCAATGACCCAACATGGAGCGATAAGCATCCATTCGTTGGTCAAACGAAGAGCCTTCTAAACTTCGAAGCGCCGACGTTCCAAACGCTTCGAGGGTGAAACTTGCCATGACCGTGGCCATCATCAAGCCCGTGCGTAATTCATCCAGCGTGAGTTGACCCGAACCCGAGGCCAAATGAGCGGCGAGGGCTCCTGCAAAAGTATCGCCACAACCCGTTGGGTCGACCACATCCGCCGTGGGAACGGCGGGAAGGGCGAGAAGCGCTCCCTCGTGAAGGGCCAACACGCCGTGTTCCCCACGCTTCACGATGAGGGTGGTCGTGTTGGTTTCCTCTGCCAAAGTGTGCATGGCCCGAACGAGGTTCTCATCTTCGGAAAGCATGCGTGCTTCACCGTCGTTGATGATGATCAAATCCACCGCTTGCATGACCTCAAGGAGGGCCGGTTTGGCGATGGTGATCCAGAGGTTCATCGAATCGAGCATGGTCATACGGGTAGCTTGTGTTTGCTCGAGAACTTGCTGTTGTAGGCCAGGATGGAGGTTGGCGCAAAACACCACGTTCGGTTGGTTCCAATCCGTTGGTACAACGGGCTGAAAGTGCTCAAAGACGTTCAAGTACGTTGCTTTTGTTTCAGCCTCAGCCATGGACCCATGATAGGCACCTTCCCACCGAAAGGTCTCGCCTTCCGCTGTTTCGAGGCCTCCAAGGTCGAGCCCCGCATCGGCTAGAATTTGGCGGTCTTCTTCAGCAAAATCTTCGCCAACCACACCGACAAGTCCGGTTTCGTGGCCGGTCAAATGACGTTGCAAAAATCGGCAAGACAGCCCCCCGTACGTAGCTGAACCACCAAGGGCTTGTTCAACAGAGCCTGCAGGGGAAGCCACCGAGTCGTAGGCGATGCTACCAACGATAAGTACACTCATTTCCAACACCCCTCAACCAAGCAATTCTTGGTGCATGTCAATGTACTGAATCGTGATGTCGCCGTTGTTGAAGTCTTCCTCATCCATGATTCGGCGATGAAGCGGAATCAAATGCTCTACACCGGTGATCATGGTCTCGTCCAGCGCCGTTTTCATCCGACGTACAGCGTCCTCACGGTCTCGCCCCCACACCAAGAGTTTGGCCAGTAAGGAATCGAAACAACCCGGCATCTCGTAGCCAGGGTGGGCGTGGGTATCGCAACGGATACCAAAGCCACTCGGGAAATGGCACTCCCACAAGCGACCTGGGCTTGGAACAAATTCCCGGGGATCCTCGGCGTTGAGGCGGCACTGGATGGCGTGTCCACGCCACGTGATGTCCTCTTGCTTCAGCGGCAGCGCTTCGCCTTGAGCCACTCGGATACCAAGTTCGACAAGGTTGTGCCCGGTGATGAGTTCAGTCACCGTGTGTTCCACCTGAACACGAGGGTTGACTTCAAGGAAATAGAAATCCCCGTTGGCGTCACGCAGGAACTCAAAAGTTGCCAGTCCTTTGTATCCAACCGATTCGGCCCCTTGGCACACAAGGGCTCCAATTTCGGCTCGCTTTTCATCGGTCAACCAAGGGCCTTCTTCGACAAGTTTCTGATGGCGTCGTTGAATCGAGCAAAAGCGCTCACCGAAGTGAATGGCGTTCTTTCCATCAGCCAAGACTTGGAATTCCACGTGCTGAGCGCCCTGGATGTACTTTTCGACAAAGACCCGCTCGTCGCCAAAGGCCGACTTTGCACGGGATTGACACAACTTCAGTGCGCTCTCGAATTCATCGGCTTTTTGCACGATTTGCATGCCGATGCCGCCTCCACCAGCGGCGGCTTTGATGATGACTGGATAACCGATGTCATCGGCGAGTGCGCTGGCGACGTCTGCACTGGCAATGGGTTCGGAGGACCCCTTGGCCGTGGGGAGCCCGGCTGCTTCCATCGCAGCGCGAGCCTCGATTTTGTCGCCAAGCAGCGTGATCACACCCGAGGCAGGCCCAATGAACGTGATGCCTTCCTCCTCAAGACGAGCAACAAAGGCAGCGTTCTCGGCAAGGAAACCATAGCCTGGATGCACGGCATCGCATTCCAGTTCCTTGGCCGCCTGCACCACGGCTTCGATGTCAAGGTAGGAATCCAACGGGTTCGCACGGTAGTTTGGATAAGCAATGTCCGCCATTTGGACGGGCAACGAGAGTCGGTCTTCTCGGCCGTGGATGATGGCCGCCTCGATGCCCATATCCCGGAGGGTTCGCAGGATGCGAAGAGCGATTTCGCCGCGGTTAGCAATCAGGACGCGCTTGAAGCCCATGGTTCTGCGTCAGCCGAGTCAATCTATGAGGAAAGCGGTCCGAAGAGGAGAAGTTCACGCGATGGTGAACCCCGATTTCTACAAGCCATCACCGCGTTGAGTGCACTTCTTCCGGAGGATAAACTCCCCAAGGCTTTGACCCCCGTTTACGAAACATCAATTGACGCATGGTTCGGAGATTTTTTTCGTGCAAAACCGCGCACGCTTCTCTGCTTTTTGACGGATTGGCGTGTTTTCTTTCCGGAAAACTACGGTTTATCTGTTTTTTTTACCGAACCTTGATACCGTGACACGCCCATGGGCCCACATGAGCGGAACGACGTTGACCGGGAGCCAAGTGTTGGAGGCCCTCGCCGGGAAGGACCTCAACAAAGACGGAAAAATCATCAATTTGATCGTGTGTGGGAACTCGAAATTTTACGATTTCAGTTTCTTTGAGGACGAGATGAACATGTGGTGCAAATACAACGGTTATCCCGATGTCATCATTCTTGGCGGAGCGAGTGGTGTTGACTACCTTGCCGAACGGTGGGCAGACAATCACAACATTCCCGTCGCCGTGTTCACCGAAGCTTGGGGGGCACCTCGACCGAACACCGCCGAAGATTCCGGACGAGGTGAGGCGGTCGCTGATTTGGGCGAACGGATGATGAAGCACGCCACGCACATGTTGGCGTTTCCTGGCCCGCAGTCGGTGTGGACCAAGCACATGGAGGCGATGGCCAACGAAGCCGGGATTCCCGTGATGAGCGTCCCGCTGCCGATGGAATGATCAGTAAACATCTCGAAGGTAGCGCTTTTCCTCACGCATCATCGTCTTCTCGATGAAGTGCGTAGCGTCCTCTTCAGACATGCCACCGTGGTCGATGGCGATTTGAATCAAGGCACGGTGAACGTCTTTGGCCATGTACTGTTTGTCGCCGCAGATGTAGAAGTAAGCCCCTCGTTCGAACCATTCCCAAACTTCCGCACCGTGCTCCTTGAGACGGTGTTGAACGTAGATTTTCTCTTCTTGGTCTCGAGACCAAGCGGTGGTGAAGCGCCAGAGGTGGCCTTCATCAACCCAACTCTCAATTTCATCTTTGTAGTAGTATTCTGTTTTCGCAGACTGGTCGCCAAAGAACAACCAATTCTTGCCCGAGCCACCGTCATGGACACGCTGTTCCATGAAGGCCCTGAACGGCGCAATACCGGTGCCGGGGCCAACCATGATGATGTCCGTGTCCTTGTCTTCGGGGAGAATGAAGGATTTCGTTGGTGACATGAACACGCCGATGGGGGCACCGGAGGTATCGATTTCGTCGGCCATGAATTGGGTGCACAATCCACCGCGCGCCCGTCCGTTGTATTCGAAGCGGACGATACCCACGGTCAATTCCACAAAGC
>Ga0208130_1001067_pt1 | contig 13459 bp, 13 predicted proteins | sample ETNtaG_31_FD_185771 | JGI IMG/M metagenome (GOLD analysis project Ga0208130, IMG submission 185771) | Marine microbial and viral communities from oxygen minimum zone, Eastern Pacific Ocean - ETNP201310SV78 (SPAdes) (version 2) | ecosystem: Environmental > Aquatic > Marine > Oceanic ...
ATTGTCTTAGCATACCATAGAAAATTTGCACATCCGAGTTTGTTAAAGGCATTCGAGACCACATATTTCTAAAATTAGCTTTCATACTTTCTGCTTTATCTTCTGGATAAAAAAAGCCAGAATTTTCTAAGGCATTTTCAAAATACTGAGAAAGCTTTTCCACCTTCATTAAAGGAACCATAGCTAATCCCTCTGAGGTTGATTTGTCACTGCTTGGGTCGGTAGATTGAAGCATCCACTCATAAGCTAATAAAAGAATGCATTGTGCCAAGTTCAGCGATGGGAACTGCTCATTTACTGGGACAGACACAATTGCGTTAGCTTTAATAATATCTGAATTCTCAAGGCCCGATCTTTCAGGGCCAAAGGCAAACCCTACATTGTGCCCCTTGGATATTTTACTAAAAGCAAGTTTTATCGCCTCCTTGGGCGAATATACTGGTTTTATTAAATCCCTCGGTCTGGCTGTAGTAGCAAAAACGAAATTTTGGTCAGCTATGGCATCAGTAAAAGTCGGAAAAATCAATGCTTCGTCTAATAATCGACCTGCGCCACTTGCCATGGCCACCGCTTTTTGATTGGGCCAACCATCCCTAGGTGAAACAATCCGCATACGCTCTAAACCAAAATTCCACATTCCACGAGCTGATGCGCCTATATTTTCTCCCATTTGCGGATTTACCAAAATAAAACATGGTTGTTTATTATCTAATGGCACCTTCAATTCCTTCAATTCGATCAATAAAATTTTAATCCAGACCCAAGAATAAAATTTTGTTTGTTGATATTGGTTAATTTTGTTTTTGGGGTTAATGCTTAGTTACTGACTAAATTGGCTTTTGGAAATGATAAAAACAGAGCAGCCTAAACTTTATATTGTTAGTCCAGCTGAATTCGAAATCGAAAGGTTTTCCGAAGATTTAAAACCCATACTGGATTCAATTGAGATCTCTTGTTTTAGGTTGGCACTCTCTACTCAAGAAGAGAGTACCATTGCAAAAACTGCTGATTTTATAAGAAATATTTGTCATTCTAGAGATGTTGCGATTGTTATCGAAGATCATTTTTTATTTGTTCAAAAACATGGACTGGATGGGGTACACTTGTCAGACGGAGCAAGAAATGTTCGAAAAGCACGTGAAAATTTGGGAAAAGAGGCAATAGTCGGTGCTTTCTGTGGAAATTCAAAACATAACGGGATAACGGCTGGCGAAGCTGGCGCTGACTATATAAGTTTTGGGCCGCTGAGCAATAAAACCCTTAAAGACGGTTCTATCGCCAACCCTGATTTGTTTATGTGGTGGAGCACAATGATAGAGATTCCAGTTATATCAGAAGGGGGCCTCAGCAAAAACGTTATAAATAATCTAGAAAACGCAACAGATTTTTTGGCTTTTGGAGATGAGATATGGAAAGCGAATAATCCTTTAAAAGAGCTTAATTACTTGCTTGGTTTTTCGGATTAGAGACTGCAAAAACATGTGCAGATCTAACTATTTTCTCCGCCGCTGCCGCTAGCTCTTTTCGTTTAGCAAAATTAGAAACCAATAAAGGTTCATGGTATCGAACCTCTATGCTACCTTGCCTTCTTGAAGCAATTGTTTTCAACAGATGTACCGCAAATGACATATCACCCCACCAACCATAGAACCTAGGATCTTCGTTTTTAGGAGCAAAGTAAGTAACAGTTACTGGTTGGATGTAACACGGTGAATTCAATCCTGAGTCAAAAAAAGCCTGAAATAGCGCCGATTTAAAAGGTAACACTCTCATACCGTCAGTGGATGTACCCTCAGGAAAAAATAGAAGCCTATGACCCATTTTTATTCTTTGCCCAAATAGTTTTTTCTGGGCAACAGCCTCTTTTGACTCTCGACGAATAAATAAAGTTCCCGTTGCTTTGGCCAAAAATCCGATACCGGGCCAGCTGGCTACTTCTGATTTTGAAACGAAATAGAGGCTCTGACCAGAATTTAAGGCAAATATATCCAACCAAGAAGAATGATTAGCAACAAAGGCACCAGGTTGTTTGAGAGGAGCTCCAAAACGTATTACTGAGATGGACAAAAGCCAAAGGGAAATCTTGCTAACCATAACCGTAATTTGCGGGCTAACTGGTCGCATATCCCCAAATAACGGCTTTTCAAAAACCCTCAGTAAAAATTTTAAAAGTAAACCAAATACTATAATAAAAATAATCGCGCTTCCGCGACTAAATAATAATACCCATCCAAAAAACGAAATTTTTTTACTGACTGGCTCACCATCTTCACTTATCCAGGTAGTAGTCAAGTAAGATCTCCTTTGGCAAAAAAACTCTTCCTTTTTTGATCCACCAAAGAGGTATCCATAATCAAGCATACATCTGTGGTATTGAATTCATGATCCACGTAGGCATCCAAACCAACTTTCCCTCCAAGTTTTATATAACTCTTAATCAAAGCAGGCATTTTTAAAACAGCAGATTTTCGATCAATTACATCTGGTTCTAAAATATTCATTTTCTGATTAAACGGCTTTTTTGCAACTGGCCTTATTTTTTCATCAGCCAAATACTGATGATGCAATAAACTTAAAGGTTCAGCCAATTCCGAAACATCTGTCCCATGAAAGCTTGCCACTCCAAATAGAATTTCGACTTTCCGCTCTGATGCGTAGTTTGCTACTGCTTGCCATAAATAACCTAGAGCAGTCCCCCCTCGATAATCATATTCCAAACATGACCTGCCCAACTCTAGTAACTTTTTACCAGATCGACGCAGCCCTGACAGATCGTACTCTTCATCACTATAAAATTCTCCAAGTTCAAGAGCTTTCTCACAAGTCATAACCCTGTACACACCTATAATTGGATTATTTTTTAAAGCATCATCAAGCAAAAGAATGTGATCGAAATAAGGATCAAAACGATCTCGTTCCAATCCTAAATCATGATCAACCATATCTCCACCTCCACCTAACTCCTGAACAAAAACACGATAGCGCAATTTCTGTGCGGCTATAAACTCGGATCTACTATCGGCAATTTTTGTTCTAAATTTTGGCGTATGTTGGAGCATAGATTTCAGTTAATAATTTTAAAATTATAGTGCAATGGTGAATACGATTAAGATTATAGATTAATTCGAAACAATTTCTAAACTAATCCTCGTCCCATCGATTACAACTTTACCATTTTCTTCAAAGTTTACTGTTACTTTTCCTTTGATCGATGATTGCACCTGCCCAACTCCCCAATCTTTTTCAGTTGGGTGACGTACATACATTCCAGGTTCTAAAAAAGGGTTTAAATCATCCAAACTTATTTCCTTTACTTGAGCTAGTTAATCAAAAATGAAAATACACTCATTTTCTGATTGTTCCCTGCCCTTCGACGAGATACTTAAATGAAGTTAATTGAACAGTCCCAACGGGTCCTCTTGCATGCAATTTTCCAGTTGCAATACCTATTTCCGCTCCCATACCAAACTCTCCACCATCAGCAAATTGTGTTGAAGCATTGTGCATTAAGATAGCGCTGTCTAGCTGAGTAAAAAATTTATCTCGAGCCTCTAAATTTTCTGTGATTATACAATCTGTGTGGCTAGAACTGTAGGTTTGAATATGATTTATTGCTTCTTCCAAGTCAGCCACGGCTCTAACTGCTATTTTGCTATCTAAAAATTCATTGCCCCAATCATCTTTATTTGCTGCAACTGTTCCGGGTATTTTAACTACCTCTTTATCAGCTCTTACCTCTACTCCCGCATCAAGAAGCATGTTTACGATCTCAGAGCCCAAGCCGTTTAGTATATCTTTGTTGATTAAAAGGCACTCTGCAGCACCACATATACCCGTGCGCCTCGTTTTTGAGTTCAAAATTACATCAAATGCTTTTCTTGGATCCGCGGTTTTATCAAGATATATGTGAACAATTCCCTCTAGATGCGCAAAAACCGGAACTCTCGCCTCCGATTGAACCAGCCCAACCAAACTTTTACCACCTCTAGGCACAATAACATCAATATACTCTGTCAATTTGAGAAGGCTGGCGACCGCAGACCTGTCTTTCGTTGGAATAATCTGAATAGAGTTCTCAGGTAAATTCGCCTTTAACAAGCCCTCTTGCATACAATTATGGATGGCAATGGAACTATTATAACTTTCAGAGCCCCCTCGCAAAATTACTGCATTTCCTGCTTTTAAACAAAGAGCACCCGCGTCAGCGGTTACGTTTGGCCGACTTTCGTATATTACGCCAATTACTCCTAAGGGCGTACGAACTCTTTTAATTTCAAGACCATTTGGGCGTCTCCATGCCTCCATAATTTCACCAACAGGATCGTCTTGATTGGCAATCGCTTCCAGACCATCAATCATTGAACCTATTCGCTCTTCATTTAAAAGCAATCGATCCATCAAAGCATTTGACAGGCTTTTGGACGCTCCAAAATCAAGGTCTTTTTTATTTTGTTCTAATATATTTGCAGTATTTTTCCTGATTGAATCAGCGCTAAAAATCAATGCATCCTTTTTTTGCTGACTAGATGCAACAGCTAGCCTCCCAGATGCTTCTCGAGCTTTTTTACCTATATCAACAACTAGAGAATGTATGTCTGACATAACCAACCTTAAATTGCTAAATCGTCTCGGTGAATGACTGCAGCCCTACCAGCATAACCAAGAATGGTTTCTATTTCATTACTATTTTGGCCAATAATTAATTTCGCCTCTACTGCAGGATATGCGCATATACCTTTCGCCAATTCACGTCCATTGGTTGAATAAATACTCACTACATCACCTCTTGAAAAATTACCCTCAATACTGGTTACGCCAATAGGGAGAAGGCTCTTTCCATCTATTAAGGCCGTCACAGCGCCCTGGTCAATGATCAATTTACCAACAGACTTCTGTGATGAGATCCATCTTTTTCTGGCGGTTTGTGGATCTACATTCGGTTTAAACCAAGTGCAATTTGCTCCGTTCTCGAGCTCTGTTATCGGATTGGGTACGTCTCCTTTGGTAATTACCATAGCGCAACCAGCCTGCGTAGCTGTTCGAGCCGCCATGAGTTTTGTTATCATTCCACCCTTAGAAATACCCGAAACTCCTTCACCTGCCATTTCCTCAATTTCTGGGGTTATTTCTTTAATAACATCTAATCTTTTTGCATCTGGATTTGTTGAGGGATTACTCGAGTACAAACCATCAACATCGGATAATAAGATTAAGTTATCAGCACTAACTGTCGCCGCAATCTGGGCAGCCAGCCTATCGTTGTCTCCAAAACGTATTTCATCAGTAGCAACAGTATCATTCTCGTTAACTATTGGCACAACACCAAAAGTTAGTAGCCTTTCCATAGTAGCTCGTGTGTTTAAATATCTTCGGCGATTAGCACTATCCTCTAAAGTAACTAATATTTGTGCAGTCTTAACAGAGAATGGTGCTAGTACTTCCTCATATGCACGGGCCAACCTAATTTGACCAACTGCAGCCGATGCCTGACTATTCTCTAAGGAAAGCTCTGCATCTTGCAATCCTAGAGAGCCTCGTCCAAGAGCAATAGAGCCAGAAGACACTAATACAACGTCTATACCCCTAGATTTAAGTGAAGACACATCCGAAGCCAACGACTCAAGCCAAGTTAGGTTCAAATCTCCAGAGTTTTTATCTACCAAAAGAGTTGAGCCCACTTTTATTACAACACGTTTCGCTTTAGTTAAGGATGCCATTCTAATGACCCTTGCTCTTCCTCGACATCTGGGACTTTTCCCTTATCGACTTCAATACGAATTGCTCTAAGTAAATTTTCAATTCCTTCTCCGCTTACAGCGGAAATCATAAATACTGGTTCGTCAATAATTTTTACCAGTTGTTCTTTGTATAACTTTCTTTCATCTTCACCAAAGGCATCTATTTTATTCAATACTGTTATACGCGGCTTATCTGAGAGCGCTTTTTCATATTGATTAACTTCTTCCATTATAATATTGTAATTATTTATAAAATCATCATTTGTAATATCTATAATATGTACTAATACAGAACAACGCTCCACATGCCCGAGGAAAAGATCGCCCAACCCATGTCCTAAATGGGCTCCCTCAATCAGGCCTGGTATATCGGCAACGACAAATTCACTGGCGTCGATGCCTACAACACCCAAATTCGGATAAAGTGTTGTGAAAGGATAATCTGCTATTTTGGGACGTGCATTTGATGTTGCAGAAAGAAACGTGGATTTCCCAGCATTTGGCATACCTAGCAATCCAACATCAGCAATTAATTTTAATCTCAACCAAATTGTTCTCTCAACACCCTCTTGGCCTGGGTTGGCCTTCCTCGGGGCTTGGTTAGTGGATGATTTGAAATGTAAATTTCCAAACCCACCGTTCCCTCCTTCAGCCAATAAAGCACGACTTCCCACTTCGGTTAAATCAGCTAACAAAGTTTCTTGATCTTCGTCTAGGATTTCTGTTCCAATTGGCACCTTCAAAACTTTATCATTTCCATGGGATCCAGAACGTTGCTTTCCCATACCGCTCTTTCCATTATCAGCAAAAAAGTGTTGCTGATAGCGGAAGTCAATGAGCGTGTTCAAGCCTTCTACAGCTTCTACCCACACAGAACCACCATGCCCCCCGTTACCTCCATCAGGTCCGCCATATTCTATATTTTTTTCACGGCGAAAACTAACTGAACCCGCTCCTCCAGAGCCTGAGCGGATATAAACTTTAACTAGGTCCAAAAACTTCATAGAGCGACTTTCATATCTTTCCCCGCGATAAACCTTTTATTGCAATGTCTCAAGGTTTTCGTTTAAACCGCTCAATGAAATTATTGTGACTTATGCAAAATTTAAATTATGAGCTCGCAATCGCAAGGCTAACAAAAATTACCGTAAGCGCTGCAAAAAATAACATCAGATATCGCTCGTATACTGACCCACTAACCAATATTGCTATTCTTTCACCAAAGAGGGTCCAAATGGGATGACAAACGACCTGAATACCAAATAAACAAAAAGCGACAGTTGCAGTAGAATAAAGAACGGGACTTATTGGATCTACAAAATTAGTGAAACCTGTTGTTATTAGAGCCCAAGCTTTTGGGTTCAGAGGATGTACTATAAGACCAGAAAGAAAACCAGGGGCCGGTCTATCAGACGTTGTTGCTGATATACGCATATTGGCGATGCGCCAAGCTAACCATAAAATGTAACCAGCAGAAATATACTTAAAAAAGATAAAAATATAAGGATGATCTTTATTGAGGAGCATCAACCCAAAACCAATCGGCCAAATTATTATTTGTTTTCCAACAATTACGCCAGATACAAAAGGGAGTGCATTACGAAAACCATACTTTGCACCAGTAGATAGCATAATCATATTTGCTGGCCCCGGAGTGGCAATTTGACTAAAGGCAAATAGTAGAAAATGAAATAAAGATAGCACCATTAAATTTTTCAGCCTCCAATTAAAAAGGCTCGGCAAATGTGCCGAGCCTTTTTAGACTTAATATAATAATAACTTATTCGGCGGCTTTGCTAGAAGGCAAAACAGATATAAATGTGCGATTTTTCAAACCTTTATGAAACTTTACATTGCCCTCAACTGTTGCAAAGATAGTGTGATCTTTGCCCATTCCAACGCCCTCTCCTGGCCACATTTTGGTACCTCGCTGACGAACGATAATATTACCTGGGATAGCAGATTGACCTCCAAAGATTTTTACACCAAGCCTTCTACCTGCTGAGTCACGTCCATTTCTTGATGAACCTCCAGCTTTTTTATGTGCCATACCTAGTTCTCCTTATCCCTTAAGCTTTTCTTTAGCTTGATCGATCCAGCCTTCTTTTTCAACGCGGCCTTTCGATGAAATTTTCTCATTAATCGCTTCTACGTCCTTTGCTGACCAAGCGGCTATTTGCTCAAAACTTTTGACGCCAGCAGCGTGCAGTTTTTTCTCAAGCGCAGGACCAACACCCGATAACTGTTTCAAATCATCAGAAACTGAAGCCGTTACCTTTTTCTCTTTTACCGGCGCCGACTTTTTAGTTTTTGCATCTTTCTCAGGCTTAACTTCCTTGGCTGCTTTAGCTTCCTTGACTGGTTTGGCCTCTTTTTTAACTGGTTCCTTCGAAGATTTTTCTACCTTTGCTTTCAATTCAGCTGATTTTTTTGGTTTCAAACCTTCAACAAACTTAAAATCGACTGACCCCGAACCAACGGCTTCCTGCACTTTCGACTTATCTGCACCAGTAGCCAAAATATCTGTAACCCGAACTAAAGTTAAGTATTGACGATGTCCACGAGTTCGCTTTGAGCTATGTTTACGTCTACGCTTTACAAACTTTATAGTTTTCTCACCCTTAATCTGGTCAATCACATCCGCTTGTACGGCTGCTCCAGCGACCAAGGGAGAGCCCACAACAGGTTTATCCCCACCAAGCATCAATATTTGATTGAATTGTACCTTGTCACCGGCGTTTGCGGCTAGTCTCTCAACGCGCAAAATATCACCTGTCTGGACTTTATACTGCTTTCCGCCTGTTTTTACGACAGCAAACATATCTATATTCCTAAATAATCGCGTTCTTTGGCCACATATGTGTTTCGGTTGAACCGCCGGGAACAGCGCGCCTGACGGCGTTGTTAAATTAATGTTGTCCGCGGCTTATGTTTATTTTTTTTTTACTTGTCAATGGAACATTTACAATTAATCCCATAATTTCAAATATAAAAATCATTGATAAACTAATCGAAATGTATCTTTATTTCTATAAATTTATCGAAACCAAGAAAAAATATTTTTAAGTTTTTCAAATTGAAAGTATTAAAAATGACTAAAAAAATTTTGACATTTGGCGATAGTAACACTTATGGCACGCCCCCGATGCTTTTAAGAGACGGAAATACTGTTCGATACGGAGAAAATATCCGTTGGCCAATGATAATGCAAAATTATCTAAACCCAGACTGGACAGTTATAGAGGAAGGCCTTCCAGGAAGAACAACCTCTCTGCCCGATCCAGAAATGGGCGATCATATGAATGGGCAACTTGGTCTAAAAATCGCATTAGATAGCCATGGACCAATTGATTTATTAGTAATCATGCTTGGCACAAACGATAGCAAAATTCAGTTCGGGTTAGAAGCAACACAAATTGCGTCGGGATTAGCTAGTCTTTTGAATATAGCCAATACGCCTGACATGCAGCGTAAACATAACAATTTTCAAATCCTAATTATAACCCCTCCACAAGTTAAAGAGCAAAACGCTTTAGAAAAAATTTTTTTTAATGCAAAAGAAAAAACGGCCGCATTAGATCATTTTTATAGCCAACTTGCTGAAAAGTACGAAGTTAACAAATTAAACGCTGGTGATTTTATAGAAACTAGTGAAACTGATGGCGTTCATTTTGAACCAGAAGCACATAAAATATTGGGCAAAACAGTAGCAGACTATATCTTGGCAAACTTCTCATAATAAAAATTTCTGAAATACGTCAAAACAAGATGTCGCATTCAGACAAGCTTTTACTTATTGATTGAAGTCCCATTTTAATATGAGAAAAACCATGCAGAATCAGATATCTAAAGTGCAACTGGTTAAAGTAACTATCGGAGCAACAAGGGGGCGCGCTGCTCGCGGACGACCTTAAATTTATCAATATTTAAAGCGCTACTTTAACTTGAATAACGGTAAATCAATATGTCTAATTCTATTTCCCGCCGCTCCGGAGGTCGAACAGCTCGCAGAACAGCAAGATCTGCTCCCCTAGCAGAACATCTTCGTCCAGTTAAAGCTGGTATGGTCGGTGGATCTTACTCCCCCCTATCTCCAGAGGGTGAACAAAAAATACATAACGCGGCATTGGATGCTCTGGAGTTTATCGGTCTAGCGGATGCTCCACAATCTGGTATCGATAATATGGTCAAAGCCGGAGCTATTTTGGGTGATGATGGGCGTTTAAGATACCCCCGTTCGCTTGTAGAAGATGCACTTGCCTCCGCAAATAGAAATGTAACTCTGTATGGCCGAGATCAAAAATATGATCTGGATTTATCAGGAAATCGCGTTCATTTTGGCACAGCTGGCGCCGCTGTTCATATCGTTGACGTCCTCAATAATGAGTATCGTGACAGTGAGGTTAAAGACCTTTTTGACGCTGCTTGTATTGTTAATGAATTAGATAATATTCATTTTCTTCAACGCCCAATGGTGTGTAGAGACATAGTTGATAACAGGGAAATGGACTACAATACCGTTTATGCGTGCTGTGCTGGTACAACAAAACATGTCGGCACCTCATTCACTGAACCATCCTTTGTTCCCGATGCCATAAAAATGCTACATACAATAGCCGGGAGTGAGGCAGCTTGGCGCGAGCGGCCATTTGTTTCCAACTCAAATTGTTTTGTTGTACCTCCAATGAAATTTGCGACCGAAAGCTGTCAGGTAATGGAAGCTTGCATAAAGGCTGGTATGCCAATTTTACTATTGAGCGCTGGTCAAGCCGGCGCGACAGCACCCGCACCAATTGCCGGAGCAATTGTCCAAGCCGTCGCAGAGTGTCTTGCCGGTTTGGTTTATGTCTATTCAATAAAGCCTGGCCATCCTTGTATTTTTGGCACATGGCCTTTTGTTTCAGATTTGAGAACTGGTGCAATGTCGGGCGGCAGTGGCGAACAAGCACTATTGACAGCTGGATGCGCTCAAATGCATAGATTTTATGATTTGCCTGGTGGAGCGGCAGCGGGAATTGCCGATGCAAAAATGCCAGATATGCAAGCCGGCTGGGAACAAGCTATGTCGAACGTCATGGCTGGTCTCACCGGTCTCAACATGGTTTATGAAGCAGCCGGAATGCATGCTTCACTTTTAGGGTTTTGCCTCGAATCCTTGATCATTGGAGACGATCTCTTGGGGCAAGCAATGCGCTGCGTTAGAGGTATTGAAGTCACTGAAGACAGCGTTAGCCTGGATGTTATTAAAAGTACGTGCCTAGATGGGCCAGGGCATTTTTTAGGTTCAGAGCAAACATTAAGCCTGATGCAAACTGAGTATATTTATCCATCTTTGGGAGACAGAACATCGCCCAAAGAGTGGGTTGAACTTGGTAAACCTAATTTAGTTCAAAAGGCAATTGAGAAAAAAGAAAATATCTTAAACAATGCAGCAAAAAAAATTGATCCCATAATCGATAAAAAACTTCGATCTGAATTTAATATTCATTTGGCATAAGCTCAACACCGCTAATCAAAACTGTTAAATTAATGAATATTTATTTTTAATCTTATTTACTGGTATTCTCCGTAGAAACCCTATACGCCGCGCCGTGAATTATAGAGGTATTCCAATATGGATATTCGCAATATTGCAATTATTGCACACGTAGATCACGGAAAAACTACCTTAGTAGACGAGCTACTTAAACAGTCAGGTGCATTTCGGGCTAACCAAAATGTGTCCGAGCGCGTAATGGATAGCAATGACCTAGAACGCGAGCGTGGTATTACGATCTTGGCCAAAGCAACGTCCGTAGAGTGGAAAGAAACGCGAATAAATATTGTAGATACTCCTGGTCACGCCGACTTCGGTGGAGAAGTTGAGCGCATCCTTAGTATGGTTGATGGCGTTGTTCTGTTAGTTGATGCAGCAGAAGGCCCAATGCCGCAAACAAAATTTGTAACATCTAAAGCTTTAAATTTAGGACTGCGTCCAATAGTTGTTTTAAACAAAGTTGATAAATCTGACGCTGAGCCCGATAGAGCTTTAGATGAATGCTTTGATTTGTTTGCTTCATTAGATGCCAATGAGGATCAGTTGGACTTTCCCCATATGTATGCCTCTGGTCGGGCAGGCTGGGCCGATCATGAATTGACTGGCCCTAGAAAAGACCTGAGCGCCCTATTTGACTTAGTAATAAATCACGTGCCTGTCCCAGGACAATTAAGTAAAAAAAATGAAGATTTTAGAATGCTTTCAACTACTCTTGGCCACGATCCTTTTGTTGGCCGAATTTTGACAGGTAGAATAGAAAGTGGGCAAATAAAGATAGGCTCTACTGTTCAAGCACTCAGCCGTGTGGGACAAAAAATAGAACAGTTCAGAGTAACAAAAATATTAGCTTTCAGAGGCTTATCAATGAAAGACATTGAAGAAGCTACTGCGGGCGATATCGTTTCGCTGGCTGGAATGAATAAAGCCACTGTTTCAGATACTTTGTGCGCGCTAGCTGTGGAAGAACCAATCGAAGCTCTTCCTATCGACCCACCAACTATCAGTGTTACCTTTGGAATAAACGATAGTCCCTTGGCTGGGCGTGAAGGAAGTAAAGTACAGAGCAGAGTTATTAGAGAAAGACTACTTAAAGAGGCGGAAAGCAATGTCGCAATAAAAGTCTCCGAAACTCCCGGCGGCGATGCATTTGACGTCGCTGGACGTGGGGAATTGCAAATGGGAGTATTGATTGAAAATATGCGGCGTGAGGGTTTTGAACTATCAGTTTCTCGACCACAAGTACTTACTCAAAAAGACGAAATGGGAAAAACCCTAGAGCCTATCGAAGAAGTCACTATTGATGTTGACGATGAGTATTCTGGAGCGGTTATTGAAAAAATAACAGGAACTCGAAAAGGGTCTCTTGTTGAAATGCGTCCATCAGGATCCAATAAAACAAGAATAATAGCTCATGTTCCATCAAGAGGTTTGATTGGTTATCACGGTGAGTTTTTGACTGATACTAGAGGTACAGGGATATTAAATCGTGTTTTTCACAGTTGGGCAGAACATAAAGGTGCAATTCCAGGTCGAAGAGCTGGAGTTCTAATATCTATTGAAAATGGTGAGTCAGTTGCCTACGCACTTTGGAATTTAGAAGAAAGAGGTCGGATGTTTTTAGGCCCACAAACCAAAGTTTATGAGGGAATGATCATCGGCGAGCATAGCAGAGAAAATGATCTTGAAGTTAACCCACTCAAAGGTAAAAAATTGACGAATGTCCGGGCCTCTGGATCAGATGAAGCAGTTCGCCTTACCCCTCACATAAAATTTAGTCTAGAGGAAGCCATTGCGTATATTGATAATGATGAGTTGGTTGAGGTAACGCCTGCCAGCATTCGCTTGCGAAAAAGATTTTTAGATCCACATGAAAGAAAACGAAGAGCCAAAGAAGTAAACGTAACTTAGTATTAAATTACCTATTGGATTTTTAAAAAAATCGCCTGCTTTCGAAGGCGCTCTGTTTGGTTGTATAATTTCGAAATGAAGTATTAACGCTTAGAAAACTGAAAAGAGCGTCTGGCTTTTCTCTTACCATATTTCTTACGCTCAACAACTCGACTATCACGTGTGAGGAACCCTGCGGATTTCAACGCTCCGCGTAAGGATGGTTCATACAGTTGAAGCGCCTTTGAAATTCCATGTTTCACAGCTCCAGCTTGGCCCGATAGACCACCACCTTTCA
>Ga0208130_1001071_pt1 | contig 13445 bp, 12 predicted proteins | sample ETNtaG_31_FD_185771 | JGI IMG/M metagenome (GOLD analysis project Ga0208130, IMG submission 185771) | Marine microbial and viral communities from oxygen minimum zone, Eastern Pacific Ocean - ETNP201310SV78 (SPAdes) (version 2) | ecosystem: Environmental > Aquatic > Marine > Oceanic ...
TGTTGATTAATGTCACGTCTTACTCAGGCAGAGATATACTTAGGTAATCCTAATCTTAAAAGGGCAAACGTCCCTATTAATTTTACAGAGGAACAAATACAAGAGTATTTGAAATGTAAAGCAGATCCAGTATATTTTGCAAAGAACTATATTAAAATTGTTTCTCTAGATGAAGGTCTAGTACCATTCTCTCTCTATGATTTTCAAGAGGAAATGGTTAAAACCTTTCATGCAAATAGATTCAATATAGCAAAATTACCAAGACAGACAGGTAAGTCAACCACTGTTGTGGCATATCTTATGCACTACGCTATCTTTAATGATAACGTTAACATAGGTATTCTTGCAAACAAAGCACCTACTGCTAGGGAATTGCTTGGAAGATTACAATTAGCATATGAGAATCTACCTACTTGGTTACAGCAAGGAATCATAGCATGGAACAAAGGTAGTATGGAGTTAGAAAATGGATCCAAAATTCTCGCTTCTTCTACTTCAGCATCTGCTGTCCGAGGTATGTCATTTAACATCATCTTCTTGGATGAATTTGCGTTCATACCTAATCATATTGCAGAGCAGTTCTTTGCCAGTGTTTATCCTACTATATCATCTGGTAAGTCAACCAAAGTCATCATCATCTCCACCCCCAACGGAATGAATATGTTCTACAAGTTATGGCATGATGCCGAACTTGGTAGAAATGAGTATACGACTACAGAAGTACATTGGAGTCAGGTACCTGGCAGAGACGAGAAGTGGAAAGAACAAACTATTGCCAACACATCTGAAAGACAGTTCACTCAGGAATTTGAGTGTGAGTTCTTAGGATCTGTTGATACATTAATTTCAGCAGCTAAGTTAAGGTCACTATCATATGATGAACCTTTACATACTAGTGGTGGTTTAAAAATATACGAAAGACCTCAAGAGAAACATGAATACTTGATGACTGTTGACGTATCTCGTGGTGTCAATAACGATTACTCAGCATTCATACTATATGATATAACGACTGTACCGTATAAAATTGTTGGTATCTATAGGAATAACGAAGTTAAACCTATGGTATTCCCTAACATTATAAATCAAATTTCAGTGCAATATAATCAAGCATATGTTTTATGTGAGGTAAATGACATAGGAGATCAAGTAGCATCTATACTACAGTACGATCTTGAGAATGAGAACGTGCTTATGTGTGCTATGAGAGGACGTGCAGGTCAGGTAGTAGGACAAGGATTCTCTGGTACTAAAACACAGTTAGGTGTTAAGATGAGTACTACAGTTAAAAAGATAGGATGCTCAAACCTTAAACAGTTAGTAGAGACAGATAAAGTTTTAATTAATGACTATGATATTATTGCTGAACTTACTACATTTATTCAGAAGAGACAATCATTTGAAGCAGATGATGGGTGTCATGATGACTTAGCAATGTGTCTAGTTATATTTGGATGGTTAGTTGCTCAGGATTATTTTAAAGAGATGACTGAGAATGATGTCAGAACAAGAATCTATGAAGAACAAAAGAATCAAATAGAACAAGACATGGCACCATTTGGTTTTATTGATGATGGTCTAGGAACATATGAAAAAGAAAAAGATCAAGAAGGGAATGTATGGGTTGTTGCAGATAACAAAGGATGGTATGAAAACGAAAGTCCTAGAGATGAGTATGGAGAGTTAAATTATATGTGGGAGTATAGATGATGGATGAGTTTGGATTTGGTCTAGAACAGGTCATATTCAAAGATAGAGTTTGTCGTGTATGTAATAAGAAGAAAAATTTATTAGAAGATTTCTATTTGACACGTAAAGATAGGAAAGGATTTCCTTCAGCATACTCATATGAATGTAAGACATGTACAGTTCAAAGAATAACATCTAAGAGAAAAAGTAAGAAGAAAAATAGACCTAGACCCTTACCTCCATACCTAGCAGATTATCCTGACTGGTAGTGTGTTCATGCATTGTTTCCCCACTGAAAGAGTGGAAAATAATAAATATTTGCAGATATATGACTAATCACCTCAGGAGATACACATGGCAACTTTACGCTCACCTGGTGTCGTCGTTAAGGAACTCGACTTAACCAATGGCAGAGCTGAGATTGGAATTAATAATATTGCAGGATTTGCTGCACCTTTTACTAAAGGGGAACTAGGTTCTCCTGTTACTATAAGTTCAGAAGCTGGACTAATAGAGGCATTCGGTGAACCCGTAGCAAATAATTCAGAGTACTTTCTCTCAGCAACAAACTATTTAAATTACGGTGGAACACTGTCCGTAACTAGAGTAAACACAGATCAACTTAAGAATGCTGTTTCACGTCTAGGACAAAGTGTTGCTTCAGTAACTATCAATAACCCTACAACTAACGGTAAATACGTTTCAGCACCTTCTGTTTCATTCAGTGGTGGTGGAGGAACTAATGCTGCAGGTACTGCAATCCTAGATGCTGATGGTAAAGTATCACAAGTTGTTATAACAAACTCAGGTTCTGGATATAGTTCACAACCAACTGTCACATTTGGTGATGTCGGTGTTACAGGTCAGGCAACAGTTGCTCAAGGTACTACAGCAGAAGCGTCAGCATCACTTGCTAACGTTAGTGCAGGTGCTTTAACTGGTACTCTAACAATCACAAACGGTGGTTCTGGTTATTCTTCAAACCCAGTTGTATCAATCTCAGGTGGTGGCGGTAGTTCTGCTGGTGTTACAGTAACTCCTACAATTACAGACGGTGTTATTACTGCAATTGCAGTTTCAGGTGGTTCAGGATATACATCTGCACCTTCAATCTCTATTGCTGCACCAACAGGATTAGAAATTACACTAGTTTCTGGTGGTACTAACTACGACCCAACTGCAACTTATAACGTTTCAGTTACAGGTGGTGCTGCTAACACAGGATTTGCTGCTACAGCAGATGTAAGTGTTTCTGGAGTTATTACTGGATTTACGGTAACAAACTTTGGAGATTACACAAACTTCTCTGGTATCTCCCCAACAATTCCTGTTCCAGGTACAACAGCAGTAGGTACAGCAGTTATCTCTGCAGATTCAATCAAGATAGAGAATCAGGAGGTCTATGATGCACAGTACAACGACAACACAACAGGATTCTTGTTCGCTGCCAAAACAGCAGGTGCATGGGGTAATGGGTTACGTGTTTGTATTGTTGACAATGGTCCTAGGCAATCTATTGCTCTTACAAGTGGCGACACAGCAATCAATAATGTCTCTGTTGGAGATTATGTAGTATCAGGATCTAAGAAAGGTAAGGTCATTGATTATACAATGGTTATGTCTGGTGGTGTTACAACTCACTACGTACACGTTGTTATAGTTGATAACACAACTAATGCATACCTAGAGAACCCAACTGCAGGTCAACTCTTTGCTGCTGCTGATTCATTAACTATTGGATCTAACAGTGGTACTGCAGCATCTGTAGATGACGGATCAGTTTGGTGGCAATACGCAAAACTATACAGTGGTTCTAACTTATATTGGAACTCAGTTGCTGCACGTCCAGTAAACACTGCTGATGGTGAATTTTATGCAGGTGATGCATATGGTAGAGACGCAGTTCATATTGCAATCGTTGATGAGGATGGATCTGTAACTGGTAATAAAGATAATATTATAGAATCATTTACATACCTATCAAAAGCATCTGATGGTAGAGGACCACAAGGTGGACTTAACTACTATAAGAATGTTCTTGCAGATGGTAGTGCATACATCTATGCAGGTGATACAGTTTACGAAACAAACACTAGAACACAAGATTTTGAACCAGTAGGTTCTAAAGATTATGATCTAGGTGCAGGTGCAGATTATACAGCACTCGCAAGTGGAGCATGGGATCTTTCATCTTCTGACTTCAATAACGCATATGATGAGTTTAGAGAGATTGATAGCATCAATCTTGAGTATCTTATAATGGGTCCTGGTCTTGCTACTGAGACAGCAACAAAAGAGAAACTAAACTACATTGCAGGTATTGCTGCAGAGAGAAAAGATTGCATGGCATTCGGATCTCCACATAAAGGAAACATTATTGCTACTACTGGTCTTCCACTAGCTAACAAAGACATCGTTAAGAACGTTAAAGATTTCTTCAATGGTGTTTCAAGTAGTTCATACTTAGTTCTTGATTGTAACTACAAGTATGTTTATGACAGATGGAATCAAAAGTATTGCTACATTCCATGTAACTCAGACGTTGCAGGATTAGTTGCAGATACAGCAATTAGACAGGAACCATGGTTCTCACCAGCAGGTTTCTCTAGAGGTGCTATTAGGAACCTTGCAAAACTTGCATGGAATCCTACTAAGACAGATAGAGATGAACTTTATGCAAATAGAGTTAACCCAATCAGTACATTCCCTGGTCAAGGTGCAGTTCTATTTGGTGATAAGACAGCACTTAGCACACCTAGTGCATTCGATAGAATTAACGTTCGTCGTCTCTTCATTGTTGTTGAAAAAGCAATTGAAGAAGCTGCTAAAGCACAACTCTTTGAACTCAATGATGAGATTACAAGAAATGTGTTTAAAGGAATTATTGAACCATTCCTACGTAACATTCAATCAAGAAGAGGTATTACCGATTTCTTAGTTGTATGTGATAGTTCAAATAACACATCTGCTGTTATAGATAATAACGAGTTCGTTGCTGATATTTACATTCAGCCAACACGTTCTATCAACTTTATTACATTGACATTCGTTGCTACAAGAACTGGTATCAGTTTCTCTGAAGTAGTTGCTAGTTAAAACACAAAGGAGTTAATAACAAACAATGCCTAACATAATAGAATTTAAATCTAGGCTTAATGGTGGAGTAAGACCTAACCTCTATGAAGTTGATATCAACTTCCCTGTAGGTGTGGGTGATCAAAAGTCCTTAAAAGAACAAGGACAGTACTTATGTAGATCTACTTCATTGCCTACACATTCACAAGGACTTATAGAAGTTCCATTCCGTGGAAGATTTCTTAAGATTCCTGGAGACAGAACATTTGAAGCATGGACTGCTACATTTTATAACACTGCTGACTTTAATCTTAGAGCTGCATTTGAAAACTGGATTAATATTACTAACCAAACTAACGAAAACGTAGGAGTAGTTGGTGGATTTGAAAAAATATTTAAAGATATTACTATTAGACAATTATCTAAAGATACTGATGCAGCAGTTGCTCGTGCAGGTGCTGGTGGAAGTGGTAGCGGTGATGCAAACAATGTGCTCAGAGTTTATAAACTTATAGATGCTTGGCCAACTTCAGTTGGTGCAATCAACGTTGCCTTTGATAGTAACGATGCTTTAGAAGAATTTGATGTTGAGTTCCAGTATCAGTACCTTGATGCTAATGCACCAGGTGTAAATGATCCTAATTCAACTGAAAGTGGATTTTTATCTTCTCAAGTAGTCGGTTCTCAGACCACCTAAATAGTTACACGGTAAATACAATTTAATTATGGCAACTTTATTTGGGTTCTCTATAAAAGATAAAGACCCCAAACTTAAGGCAAAAGGTGCTGCTTCCCCAGTACCTCCAGTAGATAATGACGCAACATCCACCATTACTCCTTTTGGTGGGTGGTTTGGTCATTATGTGGATCTTGATGACTCAAAAAAGAGAGACGAGATAAATTTAATACGTCGTTATAGACAGATGGCACTGCAACCTGAGGTTGATAGTGCTATCGAAGATATTACAAATGAAGCGATTGTTTCAGATAAAGATGATAGTCCCGTAGAGATTGAACTATCAAACTTAGAAGCATCCGATTCAATAAAGAAAAGTATAAGAAACGAGTTCGATCATATAAAGAAACTGTTAGATATAGACAAAGCTGCTCATCAAATATTCAGAAGATGGTTTATTGATGGTAGAATGTTTTACCATAAAGTGGTAGATTTAGAAGATCCAAGTAAAGGTATATTAGAGTTACGCTGGATTGATCCACTTAAAATTAAGAAGCTCCGTATTGTGGAAAAACCACCTATGGATGCAGACCAATTCATGAAATATGATTATGGTAAGACCACAGAATTTTATATTTACAACGAGAAAGGTGTAAACAATACAAACCAAGGTATCAAAATTGCTGATGATGCTATAGCATATATTACATCTGGTGTAAAAGATCAAGGTAAAAATATAGTATTAAGTTACTTACATAAAGCAATCAAGTATCTTAACCAGTTAAGAATGCTTGAAGATAGTATTGTTATCTACAGATTATCACGTGCACCAGAAAGAAGAATATTCTATATTGATGTAGGTAATCTTCCTAAGATAAAAGCGGAACAATATCTTCGTGATGTCATGTCTCGCTACAGAAATAAGTTAGTATACGATTCAAACACTGGTGAGATCCGTGACGATAAGAAGCATATGAGTATGCTTGAAGATTTCTGGTTACCACGTAGAGAAGGTGGTAGAGGAACAGAGATTACAACTTTACCTGGTGGACAAAACTTAGGTGAGTTGACAGATATCAAGTACTTCCAAACACAATTATATAAAGCATTAAACGTACCACCATCAAGATTAGAGAGTGATAAATCATTTGATCTTGGTAAGTCAGAAGAAATTAACAGAGATGAAATTAAATTTACAAAATTTGTAGGTCGTCTCCGTAAGAAATTCTCTGATCTATTTCATGACCTATTGAAGACCCAGTTAATCTTGAAAGGTGTTATCACACCTGACGACTGGGAGGATATGAAAGAGCATATCCAGTATGATTATTTGTATGATAATCACTTCTCTGAACTAAAAGATTTAGAGATGCTCCAGAAAAAGATGGAAGTTTTAAATGAACTAGATCTTTATGTTGGAAAATACTTCTCACAAGATTATGTTATGCGTCAACTACTCCAGTTTACGGAGCAAGAAATAGTTGAAATGCGTGCACAAATAGATAGTGAGATAAAGTTGGGTCTAGTTATGGATCCAGTTGCACAGTTAGGTCAAGAACAAGAGACAGCAGATCTAGAACAAGAGATGCAAAGAGCTCAAATTGACAACATGAAACAACCACCGTTACCACCAAGTAATGGTAATGGTAACAAAAATGCTAAATAAACATGAGGTTATGTTATGGAAACTACTAAAATCGTTGATATGATCATGAAGGATCATCTAGCAGATGCATCCGATGCGGTCAAAGATGTCATTATGAACAAAGCAGCAGAGATACTAACTCTTGAAAAAGAGAAGGTAGGAAAAAACATGTTTAATCATTTGATTGAACCTGAGGAAGATGCTGTCGATAGTGATGAACAGTTACCCCCTTCACCAGAAGACAATGAAACTAATAACTGAACAAATAGAGGAAGTAAAATTTCTAACTGAGGATAACAATGGTAAGAAAAACCATTATATCCAAGGTGTATTTTTGCAAGGTGAAATTAAAAATAGAAATGGTAGAGTGTATCCTATTGACATTCTTGAAAGAGAAGTTGGTAGATATACCACAGAAAACATTTCTAAGAATCGTGCTTTAGGTGAATTAGGACATCCAGAAGGACCAACAGTTAATTTGGATAGAGCTTCACATAAAATTGAATCACTCGTAAGAGAAGGAAACAATTATATTGGTAAAGCAAAACTTTTAGATACACCAATGGGTCAGATTGCAAAATCTCTCCTAGATGAGGGTGTATCATTAGGTGTTTCTTCTAGAGGAGTTGGTTCTCTAAGAGAAATGGGTGGTGCAAACTACGTTCGTGATGACTATCAGTTAGCAACTGCTGCTGATATTGTTGCAGATCCCTCTGCCCCTGATGCTTTTGTAGAAGGTATTATGGAAGGAAAAGAATGGGTTTGGGACAATGGATTACTAAAAGAGCAAGAAATTTCTTCAATTAAGAAAGGAATTGACGCTGCTACCCTATATAATTTGCAGGAGCGTAAGGTTTCCGCATTTGAACAGTTCTTGAAAGGACTGTAATTTATAAATAAATTCAGAATAACGTAAGATTATTTACAAGGAGTATCAATATGTCAGCATCAGTTGACCAGAAATTTGAAACATTCGTCGAAGAGAATCTCTCCGAACGCCAAGTCACTGATGGTGCTGGCAAAGCAGATGGTATGGAAAAAGTTTCCGTCCCTGCACCGCAAGATGCTTCGATTGAAGATTTGGGAGGTCCTACCAACCAAAATTATAAACAGGATGACAACTCATCCAAGATTGCCAACAAAGGCACATCACAAATAAAAGGAAACGCTGTTAACAAAAACGCTGGATCACCAGACGGGAAACCTGCAGGTATCACCAAAGCGGAAGAAACAGAAGTAGACGGAGAAATCGTTGAAGAAGAAATTAATGTCGATGACGATGTTAAGGCACTTCTAACAGGCGAAGAACTATCCGAAGAGTTTAAAGCAAAAACAAAAACTATCTTTGAAGCTGCTGTAAAGAGTAAAATCAATGAGCAACGTAAAAGATTAGAAGAAGCTTTTGAAGAGGAACTATCAAAGAAAGTTGATGAGGTTAAATCAGAACTTTCTGAAAAAATGGATAAGTTCCTTTCTTATGTTGCCGAAGAGTGGAAGAAAGAGAATGAACTCGAAATCCACAATGGCATCAAACTAGAAATGTATGGTTCCTTCATGGATGGCATGAAGAAACTTTTTGAAGAAAATTATGTATCAATCCCTGAAGAAAAATATGATGTTCTCGATGAGATGACTAACAAACTAGATGAAATGGAAGAGAAGCTCAATGAGCAAATTGATAAGAACGTCTCACTAAACGGAACAATTAATGCACGTACTCGTGACTCATTAATTGCCGAAGTATCTAAAGGTTTAGCTCAGACACAGGCAGAGAAGCTTGCTTCACTTGCTGAGTCAGTTGAGTTTGAATCTGAAGAGTCCTTTAAGGAGAAGCTTGCTACCCTTAAGGAAAACTATTTCCCCAAGGAAAAGGTTTCTGCTCCTAAGGAAGATGTAGCAACTGGAGAAGTAGCAGCACCTGCAGAAGGTGCAATGGCAGCATATGTCAACGCTATCTCACAGTGGCAGTAAATTATTAACTAACCCCTAATTTTTAAAGAGGAAAAAATCAAATGACATTAGGTATGTCTAAGGTTCTTCAAGAAAAATGGGCACCAGTTCTCGACCATGGTGATCTTGATCCTATCACAGATAACTATAAGAAAGCTGTTACCTCAATTCTCTTAGAGAACCAAGAAAAAGTAATTAGACAGGAACGTCAGATCTTATCTGAAGCAGTTCCTACAATGAACACAGATCCAGCGGGTACAGGAAACCCTGGTTTTAGTTCATCAGGTGACCAGTCAGTTGCAGGTTTTGACCCAGTTCTAATCTCATTGATTAGACGTGCAATGCCTAACTTGGTTGCTTATGATCTTGCTGGTGTTCAACCAATGAGTGGTCCTACTGGACTAATCTTTGCAATGAGAGCACGTTACGACGGTCCTGGCACAAGTAATGCTGAGACATTCTTTAACGAAGTTAACCCAAATCAGTCAGGTACTGGTGGTGCTAACGACGTTTCTGGTGCAGGTCCTACACTAACAGGTGACAACCCTGCTGTTCTTAACGATGCATTTACAGGTTCTAACGAAGCAACAGTTCAAGGTTACTATTCAAACGGTTCACCAATGTCCACACAGGACTCTGAGGGACTTGATAGTGACGGTAATGCTCCTGACTTCAGAGAGATGGGATTCAGTATCGAGAAGATCTCGGTTACTGCTAAGTCCAGAGCTCTAAAGGCAGAGTACAGTATTGAACTTGCTCAAGATTTACGTGCAATCCACGGTCTTGATGCTGAGTCAGAATTGGCAAACATTCTTTCATCTGAGATCCTTGCTGAAATCAACAGAGAGATTGTTCGTACAATTTACAAATCTGCAAAGCGTGGTGCACAGTTTGATACAGCAACTGCTGGTACTTTCGACCTAGACGTTGATAGTAATGGTAGATGGTCTGTTGAGAAATTCAAGGGACTTATGTTCCAAATCGAGAGAGACGCAAACGCAATTGCAAGAGAAACTCGTCGTGGAAAGGGCAACATGATTATGTGCTCTGCTGACGTTGCTTCTGCTTTAGCAATGGCTGGTGCTCTTGATTACGCTCCTGCAATCGAAGGTAACAACCGTTTAGCGGTTGATGAGACAGGAAATACCTTCGCTGGTATCCTTAATGGTAGATACAGAGTTTACATCGACCCATATGCAACTATCACTCGTGGTGGTTCAGCTGCATCAGGTAACTCAGGTAATCAGTACTATGTTATCGGATACAAGGGTTCATCTCCTTATGATGCTGGTCTGTTCTATTGTCCTTATGTACCTCTACAGATGGTACGTAGCGTCGGGCAAGACGACTTCCAGCCACGCATCGGATTTAAGACACGTTATGGCGTAGTTCTTAACCCATTTGCTAAGGGATATGATTCAACTCTTACAAACTCCGATCCACAAGCTGCTGCTAACCTAAGTACAAACGTTTACTACAGAAGAGTATCTGTTGCAAACTTAATGTAATTCGGATTACATATTTTACTAGAGACCCTACGGGGTCTCTTTTTTTATGTCTAAATACTATGGGAGGACTCCTTTATATTTTGATGTCAAATTTTTTAGCACCAGTAGCATTTCAGTTGGATATACCTTTCTTCAAAGAGGTATCATTCCAATGCAATGAAGCGAATATACCTGGCATATCAATGGAAGGTCCACAGCAAGCAACCATTTATAATGACTTTCAACTATCAGGTGATAAATTAAACTACGAAGATTTTAATATAAGTTTTCTAGTTGATGAAAATATGAGAAACTACTCTATCATTCATAATTGGATGACAGGTATAACTTATCCTCATAAAGCAGGTCAATGGAGAGAGTTTGCTGATGCTATGAAAGCAAAGGAGCATAAAGGTGATGATTATGATAGGTTAGATCTTACTCTTAGAATACTAAACAGTAGTTTTAACACTCAAACTATAGTCAAGATATATGATGCATTTCCAGTAGCAATTACTAGTTTACCATTTAGTGTAGACACTAATGACATACAATATCTAACTGCAGACGTTACTTTTAAATACACCTATTTCAAATTACTAGATAAGAATGACAAAGAACTAACACTATGAATCTTAATGAAAAATTTATGAGTGAGTGGCGTGAAGATGCTGAAATGGCAGATGACTTAATGGATGAGGCACGCAAAATACCTATACTACACTGTAAATGGTTAGACAAATACCAGAAAATGGTATTGATGAAGAAGGAAGCACAGTACGACTTTCAGAAACTTTATAAAGAAAAGTATAGTTTCTATATGGGAAGAGAGGAAGAGTGCCCTGATGTAAAAATCATGAAGAATGAAGTTCCCATCTATCTTAATGCAGATGAAGAGTTAAATAGAGCACAGGGTCGGTTAGACCTATATGATACCTATGAGAAAACTCTCAAAGAGATACTAAATAACATAAACAATCGTTCATTCCAAATAAAGAATGCAATTGATTGGTTACGTTATTCTAGAGGTATAGATGAGTGATGTTCTTATTAAAAAGAAAAACGAAGTATACCTTCAACTAAAAGTACCTCCTCATATAGGGTATGAACTATCTGATCACTTCACGTTTGATGTGCCAGAAGCAAAGTTCATGGATTCCTATAGGAAGAGGTATTGGGATGGTAAGATAAGATTATATTCACCAGCAACTGGTCAGATATATGCAGGTTTAAGACAGTATATTGAAACCTTTTGTGAGGAAAGAGGTTATGGATATGAGTATATTGATAATGAACATTTCGGTATGCCTGACTCAGAGGATGAACTTATATCCTCCGATGGAGTAAAAAGGTATGTCGATAAGTTTACTTCATTAAAAGTAAGAGATTATCAATACACTGCTATCTACGAAGCATTACGAAAAAGAAGAAAGTTAATAGTATCACCTACAGGATCAGGTAAGTCACTGATGATATATTCAATCGTCAGATTTTTATTTGAAACTAAGAATAAAGTATTGATAGTTGTACCTACTACATCTTTAGTAGAACAGTTATATAAGGATTTCTTTTCCTATGGATGGTGTGTAGATGATTATGTTCATAGGATATATGCAGGTCATGAAAAGGTATCAGACAAACCAGTTACTATAACTACATGGCAATCAGTATATAAACAATCTAAGAAATGGTTTGAACCTTTTACTGCAGTTATTGGTGATGAAGCACATCTATTCAAAGCCAAGTCACTGACGGAAATACTTACTAAACTACACCATGCACGGTATCGTATAGGATTTACTGGTACATTAGATGGTAGTAAAACAAATAAGTTAGTACTAGAAGGACTATTCGGACCTCATGATAAGGTAACTAACACGAACGAGTTAATTAAACAAGGTCACTTGTCTAGGTTAAAGATAAAAATTATCACACTAATACATCCATATACTAAGTTTGATAATTATCAAGATGAAATAGAATGGATAGTAACTCACGAAAGAAGGAATAACTTTATTAAAAAACTTGCATTAGATCTTAATGGAAATACACTGGTACTATTCAACTACGTAGAAAAACACGGAGAACCACTTTATGATATGATAAATAATAGTGCATCCACTGGACGTAAAGTGTTCTTAGTTCATGGAGGTGTAGAGACCAAAGATCGTGAAGAAATTAGGAGTATCACAGAGAATGAAGACAATGCAATCATTGTTGCCAGTTACGGCACCTTCTCAACTGGAATTAACATTAAGCGTCTTCACAACATTATCTTTGCGTCACCGTCAAAATCCAGAGTACGAAACTTACAATCAATAGGTAGAGTACTAAGGAAAGGTGAAAATAAGAATGAAGCAATACTATATGATATTGCAGATGACATATCAAATAATGGTAAGAACGCCAATTATACTCTTCATCATTTATTTGAAAGAGTAAAGATATACAATCAAGAAAACTTCGACTATGAACTTATTAAAGTAAAACTTAAACAGTAAACATGGATTCATTTTACGCTAGTATCAAATTCAAATCAGAGGAAGAGATCCTATGCTTTGTAAAAGAAGCAAATCCTGAGGACGACATACTTGTTATTGAGAATCCAATCTGTGTAGAAGAAGTAGATCTTCCTGGTATTATGGCAGGTGTTAAGATTAAACCTTGGATGAAAGTATCACATGAGAATAGTTTTACAATATATGGAGAGGACTTATTGTGTATAAAGGAAATGAATTCTTTTACTGCTCAATTTTATGAAACTACATTACTTAGATTAGCAGAAGCAGAGAAGTTTGCTAAAATGCAAGGTCATACAAAGAAACCTCCTTTCCCACAAAAGAGAACAAGAGGTCGTATACCACTAAATGAAGAAACTGGTTTAATTGGATCTGTTGATATGGCGAGAGAATATCTAGAAAAT
>Ga0208130_1001077_pt1 | contig 13398 bp, 10 predicted proteins | sample ETNtaG_31_FD_185771 | JGI IMG/M metagenome (GOLD analysis project Ga0208130, IMG submission 185771) | Marine microbial and viral communities from oxygen minimum zone, Eastern Pacific Ocean - ETNP201310SV78 (SPAdes) (version 2) | ecosystem: Environmental > Aquatic > Marine > Oceanic ...
TTGAAAATGATTAGGGGCAATAAATTAGAAATTGATGTAGAAAAGTCACTTTTAAGAAAAATAATAGATAATTTTAAAAGATAATGTTTATAGATCTTGCATTATGGCTATCAGCAACATCTTTAATCGGACTATTTGGGCTTCCGTTAATAAATAAGGTTTATAGTAAAGATGTAAACTTTCTTAATTACTCACTGAGCTTCCCCTTTTTTTTAATAACAAATGGTTTAATTTCGTGGTTAATTTTTTTAATTTTAAAAAATTATCTTATCTCTAATTTAGTTTCTGTACTTATATTAATTTTAATTTCATTAGCTGAGATTTATAAAAAAAGGTCTACATACAGAGAGAATTATCAATTATTTATATATGGAACTCTTGTTGTAGCTTTCTTTCAATTAATTTACTTATTTTATAGAAGTTTTAATCCTGATCTTATTGGGACTGAAAAAATGATGGATTTTATGATGCTTTCTTCAGTTTATAATTCTTATGGTGGAGAAGTTAAAGATTTGTGGTTCTCGGGATCACTAAACCCTTATTATTATTTTGGGTATTGGATGTATGCTTCTATTTTAAAGTTATCTACAGTGAGCTTATATTCTGGTTATAATTTTATTCTTTCAATGACATTCTCGTTGACAGTAATAATTTCGGCTTCAGTTTCTTACAATTTTATAAATGTTAAAGTTCCTAATTTAAGAAAATATTTATACTCAGCTTTCGCCCCCCTTTTTATTCTATTTGTTTCTAATATTTATATACTTTTTGAGATAATTTCTCGATTATTTAATTTAAAAAATATATTGAACAGTATTTTAAATATTGATGGATTTATGAATTCGACTGGATTTTTCAATGGCAGTTCCTGGAGATCGACTAGAGTAATAAATTTTTTTGAAGATAATATACCTAAGGATTATACAATTTCAGAATACCCTTCATTTACTTTTTTACTGGGTGATTTGCATCCACATTTAATTTCAATTCCTTTCGTGCTTTTAACAATTTTTTTAATTTTGAATATTTTAATCAAATACGATTTAAATCTTCCCAAAATTCATTATTTTCTTGTTGGTTTTTTAATTCCAATTAATGGATTTATTAACATATGGGACATTCCATTCTTAATTTTATTAGTGTCAGTATTGTTTTTAATGATAAGCAAGCAATATAATTTAAAAATTACAGAATTTATAAGCTTGTTACTTTATGTAATAATCGGTTTTCTTTCTTCAATTTTGATCTTAAACAACTTCTATTTTGTAAGTTTAAGCAGTCAGTCAAAAATTCCTTTTATAAATGTATTTCCTTTTGCAACAGGAATACACCATTTTATTATTGTAATGGGACCATTATTATTTTTACTTTTTATCTATATTAAAAATTCTATAAACATTAGCTATAAAGTTTTATTTATTAATATTATTGGTGTGACAGTATTAATTTTTATACTTAATTTTTTAAGATATTTTATTTTAGGTTTTGAAAGCTTTAATTTATTAAATTTTCTTCTTAATTTTCCGCTTTTACTTTCCCTTTTTACTATTTTAATTATTAGTTTTTATTTGGTTAAATCAAAATCTGAAAGCATAATTGTATTAATAATTATCTCTTGCACTTTGATCTTAATTTCAGTTGAAAATCTTAGGATAATTGATTTATTTGATAATAGGATGAATACGATTTTTAAATCTTATTTTCAGATTTGGTTGCTCTTTTCATTAATTGTCCCTGCACTAATGATCAAATTAAGAATTTTTCAAAATAGTAAAAATATAAGTTACAAAGTTATTTTTATTTCATTATTTATTATTAGCTTTGTTCAGTTTAGTTCAAATATTTACTATTCAACTGATAAGTTTCAATTTAAAAGAACTTTTAATTCAATCGAATTCATTGAAAATTATTATGAGGGTTCTTTAGATATTGTTAACTGGATATCAAATAACACCAAAAAAGAGGATATAATTTTTTATGAAGTTGGGAATGATTATGAAGTTTCTTCATTTTTTTCTTCATTTACTGGAAGATCTACTCCAATTGGTTGGCCAGGACACCAAAAACAATGGGGCAGGGATGCTTTTGAAATAAATTCTAGAGTTAATGACCTAACAAACTACAAGGATAATTTAGAAGTATTAAAAAAATACAATATTAATTACTTAATAGCTAAAGATACAAATTTTAATGAAGATAAAAACATAATACTGGTTTATAAAAATAAGAAATTTTCAATATATCAAATAAATGAATAAATTTTTAAATATATTTAAAGAAACAAATTATTTTAATTACTTCAATTTAATAATTTTTATAATTACCTTTATTTCTCTAATATCTAGGTTCATTTTTCTTGACTCTAGGGCTATTCACCATGATGAGTCATTGCATGGATACTATTCTTGGCTACTATCAAATGGCTTCGGATACACCCACAATCCTCTAATGCATGGACCATTAAATTTTCATTTAAATGCATTAGTATTCATAATTTTTGGAGATAGTGATTTTTCACTTAGAATTGCACCGGCCTTCATAGGAACATTGGTTGTGTTGTCTCCGTTTCTATTTCTCAAAATTATTGGAAGGCATTCTTCAATGCTAATATCAATCCTTTTATTAATTTCCCCAACAATGATTTATTTTAGTAGATTTGCAAGAAATGATATATATGTAGCATTTGTTTCAATTATTCTGATCTTTCAAATTTTTAAATATCTTAATGGAGGTGAAGGAAAAAAAAATTTACTTCTAATTTCAATTTGTTTAGGTTTAATTTTTTGTATTAAAGAAATTAGTTTCATAATAATTTTTATTGTAGGGTCTTTTTCATTACTTTTCTCAAGTCTCAATCCGTTAATTAAAAATAAGTCTAAATTAAATTATAAATTTACAAATATTTTCTCACTACTATTTTTGTTATCATTTCCTCTTTCGATGCCAATAACATCATACTTATTTGATTTTTTTGAAATAAATCTTGTAGCACCATCGGGCTCACTAACCAAAATTGGCATGCCAATAGGTAATAATGCAATTATTATTTCAATAATAATTTCAATCTTAAGTTTATTAATATCTTGCACTGTTGGTTTGCTAAAATTTAAGAGAAACTGGATTATTTTTTTCCTTTCATTTTGGTTTATATTCATATTTTTTCATAGTACTTTTTTTACAAATCCATTTGGTATGGTTACTGGATTTTGGCAATCACTTGGATATTGGATAGCACAACAAGATGTTGCGAGAGGAGGCCAGCCTTGGTACTACTATTTTCTACTTATTGTTAAATTTGAATATATTGGATTTTTCTCTTTTTTTATTTTTCTTATATATCGTAAATTTAAATATTCTATTTTCGAACTTTTTCTAATTTACTGGGCAATATTAAATATTTTTATATATGTTATAACCAGCGAAAAAATGCCATGGTTATTGGTTAATATAATATTGCCATTTATTTTTATTGGCGGCATTTTAATAAATGAACTAACTGAAAAGATTTTTAGAAGTAGACTAATGTTAATTTTTAAAATTAATATTTTAATTATTCCATCTTTCTTTTTTCTGTTATTTATTTTTAATTCAGTTGAAACAAATTACGTTGATTCTGATAAACCAGATGAAATGATTGTATATACACAAACTTCTAAATATGTTCATTTGCTTTCTAAAGAAATTATCACCGAAATAAACCAAAACAACGCAAATATTCTTATAGATTCATCTGAAGGCTTCACTTGGCCATGGGCATGGTATATGAGAAACCATAGTATTAATTATTTTGATAGCTCAAATAAAGAGACTTATAAAGAAATTGTATTTGAAGATTATGATTATATTTTAATAAATACATATAATTTTCCAAAACTTTTGGACTCTAAAGAAAATGAAATTAAATATAATAGTATTTCACAAATTCCATTTAGAATGTGGTTTCCTGAAAATTACAGATTCAATTCAATAGAAGACTTTACAAGTCATTTAAGTAAATTTGAAAATATATCTTATTTATTTGGTCATATTTTCAAAAAAGAATTTTCACAAAATATGGGGAATGTAGGTTTAACAATTTTAAAATGAGTATATTTAATAATAATATTTTTAAAGGAATTTTTGGGACTACAATTTCATTAATTTGTTTCTTTATTTTTTTTAATAAGATCGATGATTTAGGAAAGGTTATTGAGATTGTTATGTCTGTAAATTTATTTGTTATATTACTGGGCTTCCTTGTTTATTTTATTTCTATATATTTTCGTACTATAAGATGGAATTCTATATTTGAGAACAGAATTAAAATTAAACTTACTTCCCTTTCAAGAATTGTAATCTCAGGTTACATGTTTAATAATTTACTTCCTGCAAGATTAGGCGAACTAGCAAGAATTTATCATTTTAATATTGTAAAAAAAATAGATAAGTCATATTTGTTTGGAACAATTTTAGCTGAAAGAATTACAGATGTAATTGCATTATTTGTTTTTATTGGGGTGGGCATTTTTTTTGTGCCAACAGATCTATTAATTAATTTGTCAGATGAACTCAATGTAAGCATTAATTTAATTTATATATTTCTAATTTTAATAGGTTTGTCTATTATATTTTTTTTAATCATGCAATTAGAAAAATACAGAAAAATTATGACTACTTTTATACCAAAATTCAATTTTATAAATGATAAAATTTTAAATATTGTAGATAGTTTTTTTAAAGGTTTATTTAACTTAGAAAAAAATAAAATAATTACAATAATTTTCCTTGCAATAATAATTTGGATTATTGAATTTTCAATGTTTTATGTAGTTGAAACCCAAATTAATTTAAATTTGAACAATACTTTTCTTGCAATCATTTTTTTTGGTGTTTTTGCTAATTTAAGCGGGATAGTTCCATCTACTTCTGGTGGATGGGGACCATTTGAACTTATAGGAACAATAGTTTTGATTTCATTTGGTGCTGATAGAGAAAGTGCTGCTGCTTTCACAATAATAGTTCATTTAATACTTTGGTTGCCAATTTCAATAATTGGCTTAATTTGTTTTTTATATGATTTAAAGGTAAGAAAATTATGAAAGTATCTATAATTGGAGGTGGTGTAACTGGCCTTGTTGCAGCTTATAAACTCTCAAAAAAAGGTTATAAAGTAACTGTTTTTGAGTCATCATACTTTTTAGGAGGCCAAGCTTCTGTAATAAACTTAGATGGTTCTAAAATAGAACGAGGTTATCATCATTTATTTAGAAACGACATTGATATTATTAAATTAATTGATGAACTAAACTTAACTAATTCTCTCAAATGGTATAAATCTTCAGTTGGAATGTATTCTGATAAGAAATTGTTCCCCTTTTCAACACCAAAAGATCTTTTAAATTATAAACCGATAAGTTTATTAAATAGATTTAAGTTAGGTTTAATAAGTTTATATTTAAAAAGACAGACAAAGTGGAAGAAATATGAAAATATTACTGCCCAAAATTGGATTAAAAAATATGCAGGTAATGAAATTTACTACAAAGTTTGGGGACCACTTCTAAAAGCAAAATTTGGCTTTTTTTATAAAAAAGTCAATATGTCATGGTTTTGGTCAAAAATGATAACGAGGTTTGCATCGAGAAATAAAAAAGGAGAGGAAATTTTAGGTTACTTAATTAATTCATTTGACGAATTAATTGAAGAATTAGTTAAAAGAATTGAAAAAAATGGTGGCAAAATATTACTTAATTCTAAAGTAGTATCAATAACCGAAGTGTCAAATAAAATTGATAATATTAAATATGAAAATTCAAATATTGAAAAAAAAATTAAAACAGATATTGTTGTAGCCACAATACCAAATTATGAATTAAAAAAATTAATTAATTTTGATTCAAATTATCAAAATAAATTAGATACTGCAGAATATTTAGGTGCGAGTGTTTTTATTTTAAAATTAAAGAAAAGATTTTCAAAGTATTACTGGATAAACATAATTGATAAAGACGTTCCATTTTTAGGATTAATAGAACATACCAATTTAGTTGATAAAAAATATTATGATAACGAACATATTCTCTACATAACTAATTATCTTCATTATAAAGATAATGTTTTTTCAAAAAACAAAGAAGAATTGTTAAATGAATATATAAAGCATTTAAAAATTATTAATCCAGAATTCAATGAAAACTGGATAAAAAATTATGTATATAATTCGGTTAGTGCAGCCCAACCTCTTTTGCCTGTTAATTATTCTTCTTTAAAACCTAGCTTTATGTCCCCAATTAGAAATTTATATATAGGAAATACATCACAAATTTATCCAGAAGACAGGGGCACTAATTATAGTGTAAAAATTGCTGGAGAAATTGTATCTTTAATTATTAAGGAGTCTAAATGAATGAAAAGTTATGTTTAATCACTGGAGGCGGGAGTGGTATTGGTAGAGCAACAGCAATAAAATTTGCTCAAAATAAAATTAATACAATTATAGTTGGGCGAAGAAATGATGCTCTGGAAGAAACAGTTTCATTAGCTGATGAAAATTCAGATTTTTTAAAACCAGTAAAAGCTGATTTATCTACAGAAAATGGGATAAATGATTTATTTAACTATGTGAAAAAAAACTTTGATAATAATGTAAATATTTTAGTAAATAATGCTGGATCAAGCAGCAAGATAAGAAGTGTCGCACATATTCCTAAAAATCAGTGGGACGAAGTTGTAAATATTAATTTAAATTCTGTTTATTTGCTTTGTCAGAAATTTTTAAATGGCATGATAAAAAATAAAGATGGAACCATAATTACAATTTCATCAATGGCAGCGTTGAAACCTGGTTTGTTAGGTGGAGCTCCTTATGGTGCAGCAAAAGCAGGTGTAACAAATTTGATGGGAGCCATTAATTCAGAATTTTCTAATGATGGTATTAGGGCTACTGCAATTATGCCAGGGGAAGTTGATACACCCATTCTTAACAATAGAGCAAAGATCCCAAATATTGATGAAAGAGAAACAATGATGAAGCCTGAAGACTTAGCAGAAATAGTTTTCTTAACAGCAAATTTAAATAACAGAACCAATATTGAAACTATTGTTGTTAATGCTACTTATAAAAGAGATGTCTCAGACGACTTGAAAGCAGCTAGAGAAAAAACAAATTAATCTCCTATTATTAAAAAAAAAGTTATAATTAAAATATATGAAAAAGCATCCAACAAAAGAAGACATTTTAGAGGCTATAGAAAATCAGCCAAAAATAAGTAAAGTAACAGTATTGTCATGTTTATTAGCTGTAAATTCTAAGTATCATTATATTCCAAAAATTGCAGTTGAAGAAATTGCTAATTACACTGGAAAAACAACCAATGACGTTTGGGGAGTTGCATCTTTCTATACAAATTTTAGATTTACTCCTCCAGGTAAAGCAACACTGGATGTTTGTTGGGGGCCTTCATGTCATCTACAAGGTTCACAAGAATTGTTAAAAAATGTTCATGATTTGTTAGGAATTGATCATGAAGGTGAAACTGCAGATGGTAAAATAACATTAAGGTATAGCACTTGCCTTGGCGCATGTTCTCAAGGACCTGTTTTCGCTATTGATCATAAACTATATGGCAAAGCTAATATAAAAAAAATTGAAAAGGAAATTTCTGAAATATAAATGTTTGAACAAATTTTAAATAATGCAAATCAAAAATGGGACGAATTAAATTCATCTAGCAACATCTGGATAAGAATAGGCTATGGTGCTTCGGGCCAGGCAGCTGGTGCAGATGATGTTTTTAATGAATTTAATAAATTAGCTAACAAAAATAAAAACGTTTCTGTTAGTTTTGTTGGATCAATGGGCCTTAGTTATGCTGAGCCACTTGTTGATTTTACATATGCAGATGGATTAAGAATTTTTTATAATAACGTTGATAAAGAAAAAGCTAAATTAATTTACCACTCACATGTAAATAACAATCAAATTAATAACGATCTTGTTTTTGGACAAATTTCCCCAAATAATTCACAACCCATTTCAGGTATTCCTCAAATTGATAAAGAAAAACCCTTATCCCTTACTAAAAGAATAGCAACAGAAAATTGCGGGAACATATCTCCAACTGACATAAACCAATACATTGCAAATGGCGGATATGAAGCTCTTAATAGAGCATTGAATGATCTTGACCCAGAAAAAACATTAAATATGGTTAAAGATTCTGGTTTAAGGGGAAGAGGTGGTGCAGCATTTTCTACCGGAGTTAAGTGGAGCTTCCTAGCAAATAATTCCAGTGATAAAAAGTATGTTTTAGTTAATTGTGAAGAAGGTGATCCCGGTGCATTCAATGACAAAGGCATTCTTGAAAACGACCCCCATATGTTGCTTGAAGGTTTAATATTATGTGGCTATGCAACTGGCTCAAGCAATGGTCATATATTTATTAGAGACGGACATGAAATTCCTATTGAAAATTCCAGGAAAGCAATTCAACAAGCTTATGACCTTAACCTTTTAGGAAATAATATTTTGGGAACTGGATTTAGTTTTGATGTAGAAGTTTCTCTTACTGGAGATTCTTATGTTGCTGGTGAAGAAACTGCATTAATGGAAGCTATTGAAGGCAAAAGATCAATGCCAAGATTCAAACCACCATTTCCAGCTGTTTCAGGTTTATGGGGCAAGCCAAGTAATATCAATAATGTTAAAACTCTCTCATACGTTCCTTTTATAGTAAAAAATGGTAGTGAAAGTTACAAAAATATTGGGTCAGAGACTAGTTCTGGAACAGCAATTGTTTGTCTTTCAGGTCACATTAAAAGACCAGGCATGTATGAAATTGAAATGGGAATGACAATCAATGATTTATTACTAAATATAGGTGGCGGTTCATCAACAGACAAAGAAATAAAACTCCTTCAAACAGGAGGTCCTTTAGGTGGTGTATTAGGTTCGAGTGAATTTGATGTAAAGATAGATTTTGATGATATGGCTAAGGCTGGAGCAATTTTAGGTTCTGGTGGAATAATCGTTGGAGATGAATCAACTGATGTCGTTGATTTGGTTAGGAATTTAGTTGCATTTAATCAGTTTGAAAGTTGTGGTAAATGCTTCCCTTGCAGATTAGGAAATACTCATATGCTTGATATATTAAATAGAATTTGCAATTCTAGACCTAATGATAATGACATGGAAGTCATCAAAAAAATTGGAAACAGTATGAAAACAGGTTCATTATGTGGCCATGGCCAATTAGGGTACAACCCAATTTCTTCAGCAGTAAAATATTTTAAAGATGAATTTGATAATGCATTAAACGCAAACCATCCAATCGATGATAACAAAATTGATACAATGATACTTCCAACTAGGACAAGACCGTAATGACTACAACAGATAACAACAATAAGCTGACTACATTTAATTTTAATGGGAAGTTGATAAATGCAAAACCAGGTCAAACTATTATTCAAGCTGCAATGGATCACGGAATGTATATTCCTTACCTTTGTTACCATCCAGGCTTAGATCCATATGGGGCATGCAGGATGTGTGTTGTTGAAACAGAAGTTAATGGGCGAAAATCAATTCAGGCTTCCTGTACAACTCCTGCTTTAGAGGGAATGACTGTTAACTCAACACAAAGTGAAATTAAAGACCTCAGGCAAGGAATTATGGATTTATTGATAACTGAGCATCCTCACGGCTGCTTAACATGTCATAGAATTGAACTTTGTGGGCCGCAGGATGTATGCCAAAGGCATGTTTCTGTAACTGATCGTTGTACAACTTGCCCAAAAAATGAAAGATGTGAGCTTAAGGACACTATCAGAAGTACTGAGCTCGAGATGAGAACTCCACTTACATATAATAGACGAAATTTACCTATTCATCAGGACGACCCTTTTTATGACAGAGATTATAACCTTTGCATTGTTTGTGTTAGATGCGTAAGAGTTTGTGATGAAGTTAGAGTTGATAATGCTTTGACTCTTAAACAAAGATCTGGCATTGCTATTGTTGGAACAGCTTCAGGAAATTCTTTATTAGAATCTGGGTGTGAATTCTGTGGTGCTTGTATAGATATGTGCCCAACGGGTGCACTTGTTGAAAGAGATTATAAATGGGAAAAATATGAAAAGAAAACTAAAACAGTATGTTCAAACTGTCCTGTTGGATGTGAACTAATAACAGAAACAAATAAATTTAATAAAGTCATTAGACAAATTGGTGATCTTGCAGGGGAAGCAAATCAAGGTCAAACATGTATGAGAGGTAAATTTGCTTATGATTACGTAAATGAGAAAAAAATAAAATCTATTTATTTTAAAGATGAAAAAGTCGACTTTAATGATGGATTAAACAGTATTTCAGATATGATAAAGAATAATGATGCCAACAACATTTCTGTTATTTTAGGTCCAAGAATGTCGAACGAAGATTTATATACTTCAAAACTTTTCTTTAAAGATTTTTTGAAGATTGAAGACATAGACGTTGGGTCTAATAATTTTAATCAGACATTTAAATCATTATTTGAAGGATTTAATTCTTCCCTTGGCAAAGGAAAACTAAACAATATTCCTAATTCAGATAATGTTGTTATTACATTAGGTAATCCTTCAGAAAAACAGAACATTATAGCTATGTATGCAAAGCAGGCTTATAGGGCTGGAAAAAATGTTATTGTTATTGATCCAAGAGAAACTGAAATGACAAGGTACTCAACTAAATGGATTAGAGTTCATCCTGAGAAAGTATCAAAACTTTTTAAAGCTGTATCAAAATTAATAATAGATAAAGCTTCTGAATCACCTCATACAATTAATTTTAAAAATTTAGACTTTATGATTTCAGAATTATCAAATTATGATTCACTGAAAATTGCAAAAGAATTAAACATTAACGATGAAGACATTAAATTTTTATCTAAAATTTTAAGCTCCGGAGTAACATCATTTCTGTTTGGTAGCGATATGCTTAAGGATGATTCCCAAATTGAAAATTATACTTCAAGCTTATTAAATCTAATTCTTCTTACAGGTAACGATAACTCTGAACTATCTACAATTTTTCCTCTTTTAGATGGCGCAAATCAAATAGGTGCTTTACATATTGGAGCAAATAAATATTTTGACAGCCCTAATAGTAAATATTCTGACATAAACAATAATCCAAGGGATGGGTTGTGTATAATTTTTGAAGATGGTTTAAGTTATGATGAAATAATTACTAAATCAAAAAGTTACAAGAACAAAATAATTTTTACATCAAAGAAAAAATTTTTAAATTGTGGGTTTGACTTTGTTATTCCATCAACTGATTTTTCTAATAGAAAAGGAACATATGTAAATATTGAAAATAGAATTCAACTATCGAATAATCCTATTGAAACTAATTCAAATTATTATGATGTTTGGGCACTAATATCAAAATTATCAAATAATTTTGATGGATCAAATATCAACTTTATTAACTATGAAGATGTGTATTCAAAAATGATAAATAATGTTGAATCTTTTTCTGGGCTTGCAAATCATAACTTATCTAATGAATCGTATTTAATTACCAGTGAATATAAACCTCAATTCGTTTATAAAAATGATTCAAATGATTTAATTAGTGATTCAGTAAGGATATATGAAGGAAGGGTATTGATTAAAGATAATGATTCCTTTGAAATCAAAAAAGAAGGTGACAATAATTACATTAAAGAAGAGATAAATTTTGGTCTTAGCAAAAATCTTCTAAATCAATATAATCTAAAAACAGGTGACCAAATAAAATTAATTTATAAAACTGACAATATTGAGGTAAGTGGTACAGTAAGTTCTGAAATTAATTTAGAAAACTCAGTATCCATTACTGGGCTTTTTGGTGAAATGGCCACAAAGATGCAGGAATCTGTAAACAAAGATTGGTCTATGGATATTCCAATACTAGATTATGAATATGTAAAAATAAAAAAATGAAAGGATTATTATGAGTAATGTAATTGAATTAAATGATTCTAACTTTGATGATGAAGTTGTGAAATCCGATAAACCTGTTTTAGTTGATTTTTGGGCAGAGTGGTGTGGGCCTTGTAAAATGATAGCTCCTTCAGTTGAAAAAATTAGTGAAGAATATTCTGATAAATTAAAAGTAGGCAAGTTAGATGTTGATTCAAACCCAAACATTTCATCTACTTTTGGAATAAGATCTATACCGACATTATTGATTTTTAAAAATGGTGCACCTGTTGATCAAATTGTTGGAGCTGTTAGCAAAGAAGTAATTTCATCAAAAGTTGAAAATCATATTTAATGCTATCTGAAATAAAAGGATTCTTGCTTTTAAAAAACGAATCTTTTATTTACTTTTTTGATTCAAATAAAATTTTAAAATTATCAATTTTTGTAATTTTATTATCTTATTTAGCTGGTGCTTATCAACCTTTTATAAACGACCCAAATTTAAATTTTTCATATACTGAACTCCTAATTAAATTTATAGTTCTGTTGATGCAAGGAGCCTTTATAATTTCTGGATTTTATTTTTTAGGTATTACTTTTTTTGCAAGCAATAAAAGAGTTGGCCTATCTTCAAATAATGAGATTATTAATGACGAAAACTATAAAATTTTAACAATTAGAAGGATTTTTCAACTTATTTCATTTTCTCAATTGCCAGTAATTTTTGGATTAATTTTTACTTTTATAGGTATTAATACTTTTCCAGGGTCTGTTGGATTTTTTATATTTATAAACACAATTTTATTAATTTCTTTATACACAAAGTCTATATATATAAGTTATGGATTTGAAATAGATATTAATACATCAAAACAGGTCAGATATATTAAATCCTTTCTAATTGTGCTATTTACTTATTTCCCTTCAACTATTATATTTCAATTGTTTATATCAGGATTAATAAAGGACTTAATTTAAATGGATTTAAAAATTAAAGGAAAGAATGCATTTATAACTGGCGGGACTAGAGGATTAGGCCTCGCAAGTTTAAAATCATTAGCATCAGAGGGAGTTAATATTGCTTATTGCTCTAGGTCTGAAGAGGGTATCAAAAAAGTAAATGAATATTTATCAAATTTTAATATAAAAAATTTTGGCTTCGTTCATGAGATTGATAGTAATGATAAAAATATAAAAGAACTAGTTAAAAAAATTGATGAAAATTTTGGAAATATTGATATTCTCGTAAATAACGTTGGAGGTTCATTAGGATCTTCGTCTCTTTTGGAAAATGATATTGATACATATATGAATGTTTTTAATATTAATTTCTGGTCTTCAATAAAATTAATGAAAATATATTCTGAAAGAATGGTCTTAAATGGATGGGGGAGAGTTATAAACATAGCTTCAATTTTTGGAAGAGAATATGGGGGCAAAAGTTCTAGTTATATGTCATCCAAAGCA
>Ga0208130_1001079_pt1 | contig 13391 bp, 9 predicted proteins | sample ETNtaG_31_FD_185771 | JGI IMG/M metagenome (GOLD analysis project Ga0208130, IMG submission 185771) | Marine microbial and viral communities from oxygen minimum zone, Eastern Pacific Ocean - ETNP201310SV78 (SPAdes) (version 2) | ecosystem: Environmental > Aquatic > Marine > Oceanic ...
AAAGGCCTGATGAAAAATCAATTGCGTCTTGAAAATTTACAGCCTTAATTTCATATTCTTCATATGAAATTTCCGAAACGGTTAGGGCTGGATTATTCTGATTAATAAGCGGGCTCTTTAAAAGAATTTGATCCAGACTTAGGGTATCTGATTTAAATGCAGATGCATTTAAAAAAAATAGAGAAGTGACTAATAAAACAACTAACTTATTTATTTTCATTCATATCTTTTGTTAAGTCTAAACTTCTAAATTTTGGAAACTTAATTGCAGTAAATCCTACAGTTAGTATTGTCATAACTCCGCCGAAAACTACCGCAGGAACAGTACCCATTAATTTGGCTGTAGCTCCACTTTCAAAGGCTCCAAGCTCATTGGATGAACCAACAAATATTGAATTTACCGAAGCTACCCTTCCTCTAAACTCGTCTGGGGTTTTTAGTTGTAAAATAGTTTGTCTAATAATCATTGAAACCCCATCTGTTAATCCATACATAAATAGCGCAAATACCGATAGCCAGAATATGTCAGAAACTCCAAAGACAATTATTGAAATTCCAAAACAGAAGATAGCAAGGAGTAATTTCTTACCTGCATTTACTGTAAGCGGGATGTGTGCAGAAGCAACCATCATTAGAACAGAGCCAACTGCTGGTGCAGCACGTAAAATTCCAAATCCCTCTGAGCCCACATTTAATATGTCTTGTGCATAAATTGGTAGTAGTGCAATGGCTCCTCCAAATAATACGGCAACCATGTCAAGAGTCAATGCAACTAAAATAGCCTTTGTTTTGTACACAAAGTTTAATCCTGCTTTTAAACTTTGAAATATTGGTTCGCCAATCTTAGGATTTAAAATGGGTTTCTTTTTTATAAATCCGATTAATAAAAGTCCAATTACAATTGTAGCAAGCACAATTCCCATAGAATTATGAACGCCAATCCAAGCAATAGAAAAACCTGCAAAAGCTGGACCTAGAACAACTGCTAATTGCCAAGTTGAACTACTCCACGTTGCTGCATTTGGATAGACACGTTTTGGCACAATTAAAGCAACCAAAGAAAAAATTGTTGGGCCAATAAAAGCTCTTATAAAACCGCCTAAAAAAACCAATATATATATCCCTATTAAAATTTGGGAGTTTTCATAATTATCATAAACATATGGACTTGTAATAAAATAGTAGCCTATGGCAACCAATAAAAACGCCGTAATACACTGAACAAATAACATCTTTTTTTCCCGTTGATCCACAATATGTCCCGCAAAGAGTGCTGTTGAGATGGCAGGGATAACCTCAACCAAACCAATAAGACCAAGTGATAAGGGGTCTTTAGTCAAGCTATATACCTCCCACTCCACAATAATAAACTGCATGGACCATCCAAATACTAGAATAAATCTTATGATAAGGAAAAAATTAAATTCCTTAAATCGTAATGCTGCGTATGGGTCTAATTTTTCCTCCAATTTACTTGCTTAATTCTTTAGCTTGTTCAATCAAAAATTCTGCCTCTTTTTTCATTTCTGGTAATTTTAGGTGAATATAATTGTTATAATTTGGGTGTAATACCAAAAGATTCATTGAGCTTATTCTCTTATCATAATAATTTTCAAGCATGAATTTGTAAACATTTTGTTGTAATGCATATCTATTAAAGCTATTGTCTGCTACATGTGACAAGCCTTCATAGCCGTAATTAAAATCCTTTAGAATCAGATTATTATTTTGATCTACTAATTTTGAAGTTCTTTTCCAATCAAAGATAAATAACTCTCCATTTTCTTTCTTGTACACCATGTCTACTGTACCTGCTAAAGACAGGCTTTGATCAAATATTCTCCACTCCGTTCTGTAAGCTTCAAGCTTTTTATATTTATTGTGAAAATTTTTGAAATACTCAAATTCAGGAGGATAATCATTATGAAACCTTTCATTATAAAAGTCTTCAATTTTTTCATGAAGAGTAGTTCCTTTAGAAGCTGCATCAATTCGTTTTTTTTCCCAACCGTCCAAAATCTGTTTTATAGTGGCTTTTAATATTTCGGAATCATATTCAATATGATCTTGATTTAATTTTTCAATTGCTTTGCGCTCGGCCCAATAATCTGAATCAAATTCAGGAAAAAATTTATCTATGATTTCTGTAACTGAAAATTTAACTTTTTTTCCATCGATAAAATAATCATGTTTAGCTTCGTCAAAACTTATTCTAGTATCGTTAATATGTTGATGGTTTTTGGCTAACAATTCTAATTATATTTTATTTCTATTTTGACCTTTGAGAAGCCTCTAAACATTTCCATTACTCCGCAATATCTTGTTACAGATAAATCAACAGCTTTTTCTATTTTTTCTTTTTCTAAATCTTGCCCAAAAAAATGATATTCAACCGTAACATTGTTATAAAATCTTGGGTGCTCATCTGTCAAAGAAGCAATTGTGTTAATCTTAAAATCGTCAAGCTCAACTCTCATTTTTTTAAGTATTGCAACCACATCAAGGCCTGAGCAAACAGCAAGTGAACCAAGCATTATTGCCTTAGGTGAAGCTATCTTTTCTTCTCCTTCAGCGCTTGTTCCAAGAATAGTTGAAACTCCATTTGGATTAATGCATTCAAATTCTGTTGTTCCTTTTTTCCAATTTGTAATAACTGTATTTGTATCCATGTTTTTTATTTTGGTGAAAGGACAATTACAAATTCTCCTTTCGGTTTATTTTTTTCAAAATGTTCAATTGAATCTTTGATTGTACCCCTAAATGTTTCTTCGAATAATTTTGTCAACTCCCTAGATACACTTATTAAACTTTGGTCATTAAAGTAATTTGAAAAATCGATTAACGTTTTTAATATCCTGTGGGGAGACTCATAGAAAACCATTGTCTTTTTTTCATTAGACAACTCTTTTAGTCGTTTGGTTCTCCCTTTTTTAACGGGTAAAAACCCTTCAAAAGAGAATCTGTCACAAGGTAATCCTGAACAAACTAAAGCTGGCACAAAAGCTGTTGGGCCAGGTAAACATTCGACATCAACTTCATGCTTTATACATTCACGAACCAACAAAAATCCGGGATCAGAAATTCCCGGGGTACCTGCGTCAGAAATTAAGGCAATTTCAATATTATCTTTAAGCCTACTGATTATAGATTCTAATTTTTTATGCTCATTATGCATGTGAAAAGATTCAACAGCTGTTTTAATATTATAGTGTTTTAATAGTTTTAACGAAGTCCTTGTATCCTCTGCTAAAATAAGATCTGCCGATTTCAGTACTTCAATAGAACGCAAAGTAATATCTCCTAAATTTCCAATTGGGGTTGACACAATGAATAGCTTGCTCATAAAAAAATCTTTAAATTAAATTTAAGTTGGGTTAATATAAGCTTGTTTTTTACTAAATTTATTCGATTCAATTTTGAGAACCAATTAAGCTATCAACTTTTTAAATTTACAAAATGTTTCTTGAAAATACCTTAAACTTTGACAAACAAACTGGATGGATTGAGGTTGTGTGCGGTTCAATGTTTTCTGGAAAAACAGAAGAATTAATTAGAAGGATACGTCGTGCACAATTTGCAAATCTTGATGTAATTATTTTCAAGCCGACACTTGATACTAGAGATAAAAAGAACACCGTTGTTTCACATGATGATACAACTATTGATTGTAAAACAATTAGGCGTGCATCAGAAATCTATAAATTATCAAAAGGGTGTAGAGTTGTTGGAATTGATGAAGCACAGTTTTTTGATGACGAGATTGTAGAGGTTTGTAACAGTCTGGCGAATCACGGAATAAGAGTAATTGTTGCTGGGCTTGATATGGATTACAAGGGTGTTCCTTTTAAAAATATGGCTGATCTTATGGCTACCTCAGAATATGTAACAAAGGTCCACGCAATATGCCCAAAGACAGGGGGGCTTGCGCAATACAGTTATAGAAAGACGAAAAGTAATAAAAGAATCCTGCTTGGAAAGGGCGATGAATATATGCCGTTAAGCAGAGCTGCTTATTTTAAAAAAAAGAACAAAAAAAGTAAGGATTGAAAAAAACTATTTTAGAAATTGATCTCAAGGCCCTTGAACACAACTTCAATGTTATTTCTTCCAAACTAAAGCCTAAAACAAAATTCATGGCTGTGGTGAAGGCCAATGGATATGGGTCTGATAGTATCGAAATTGCAAAAAAATTAGTTTCCCTAAATATAGATTATTTTGCTGTTGCCTTTGCAAGCGAGGGGGTAGCTCTTAGGAAATCTGGAATTAAAATACCAATATTAGTTCTACTTCCACAAGTTGAGTCCTTAAAAAAAATTATAAAATACGAGCTGGAACCTAGTCTCTATTCATTTTATTTTCTTGAAAATTTCATTGATTATATTAAAGACAAAGACATAAAAGAAATCCGTTGTCATTTTAAAATAAATACGGGTCTAAATAGAGTTGGCTTTAACGAAAGTGAAATAAACAATGCCTTAGAAAAAATTAAAAATGTAGAAAAAATTAAACTTGTTAGCTTATACTCTCACCTCGCTGCAAGTGAAGATTCAAACGAGAAGGCCTTTACATATGAGCAAATAAGTCTATTCAAAAAAATGACTTCACTTATTGAATCAGTCTTATCATATAGGCCCATTCTACACATGTCGAACACATCAGGAATTTTGAATTTTCCCGAATGTGAATTTGACATGGTTAGGGCTGGAATTGGACTATATGGATACAATAATCATTTAAACAATGAGCTGGTTCCCGTACATACTTTAAAATCAATTATTTCTCAAATAATTCAAGCTAAAAAAGGAGATTCCATCGGTTATAATCGATCACATATTTGTGGAGAAGATACTAGGATTGGAATTATCCCTCTTGGACATGCAGATGGTATTTCAAGGTCTTTTGCAAATAAAGCAACTGTAATTATCAAAGGAACAAAAGCTAAAGTAATTGGTAATATTTGTATGGATGTTTTTATGGTAAATTTAAATGGAATTAAATCCGAAGAAGGTGATGAAGTAATAGTATTTGACAAAAGAAACAATGCGGAAAATTTTGCTAAATCCGTAGAAACAATTTCCTATGAGATTCTTACAAATTTGTCTACAAGAATAGAAAGAAAAATTATTAAGTAACTATTAATTATAATGCTATAATTAATAAGCAATCTTCTTAAAAACTTAATTAATCTTTATTACCCGTTTTGTAGATGTTGAATTTTGATCAGATATTTTTATTATGTAGATACCGTTAGAATATAAGCTCATATTTATTTTTGAAACATTATAGTCTTGATAGAGCTTCTGACCAGTCAATGAATAAATTTCAATATTATATTTTTCAGAGCGTCCACTTATATTAAGAATATCATTTACAGGGTTTGGGTAAATTTTTATCGAATCTGATTCGAAAATTTGGGGAGTGGATAGGTTTGAATTATTATGTGCATTAGGACTTCCAAACTCGTTTATACAATCCCAATTTTCTGCATTAAAGTTGTCTAAATTAGGATTAATTAACTCAAGTGTATATCCAGTCCCGTCAGCACATGTAGGCCAGTCTGAAATATCTTCCAAACAATTTGCTAATACATTTTGATCTTCAAGGGTGTCTCCAAATTGTCCAGATGAAATTATATTCCCAGCACCATCAAGTATTTCAAAAGAAACTTCTTCCTCCCAATCATCAGCAAACCAAATTAACTCAATAGAATCTCCTTGTGTAGCATCAAACAGAATGCTTTCAAAATATCCGTCATCAAACGTGGCCTCTTCAACAACTATTTCTCCGTTAACAACCACACTAACCGAATTGCCATTCCACCCATCACCATAAGAATCTATCATATTTAAGGTGTGATCACAATTAGGGCTAAGATCAACATCATAATAAACTTCGTCAATAAGTTTACTTTCTGAGTTAAATAGCCTTACAGCATCAGAACCTCCAAGGCCAAAGCCTAATTCACCGATAAATGGAATTTCTGGGAAAGCAGAACTAAAATCAGATTCATCCCTAACAACTACCAGGAACCCCTCAGGCTCAATTATAGTTGCATCAGGAATGTTATAAACATGATTGTTGTTGTCATCTCTGATTTGCCAATCTGATAGGTCTATCGCATATGATTTAGGGTTATACAATTCTATCCAATCATTTGGAGTGAATTCTTCGTGAGATCTATAATTAATTTCATTTATTATAACTGATTCAATTTCAATTCGAACCGAATCTTCAAAAGAGCATATTTCCTGCGAGTCGTTTACCACAATATTATACAATCCTGACGGTAATTGTTCAAAGAAATTGTTTTCATAAAAATTTTGTCCACCGTCAATACTGTATTGATAGGGCCCAACTCCTGAGGTTGGTATTATAGTTATGCTACCATCTGTTGAGATACTTGATGGGACTCCAGCAACTTCAAAATCCACAGTTGTTAAGCTGCAAGATTCAATTGTAATATTTTGCTCAAATGTACATGTACCAGCAGATCCTATTACTGAAATATTATAATCCCCTGCTGATAAATCGTTAAAACTACTTGTTTCAAAAAATGTCTGACCTCCGTCAATACTATATTGGAATGGTCCAACACCAGATGATACAACAATTGAGATATAACCATCATCAGATTCTTCGGAGCTTGTATTTGTGATGTTAATTTCAGCTGAAATTTCACACGCATTTTCACCTAAACAAAATGTTTCTTGTGTAAAATTGTCAAAAGCTCCATCATTTTCAAAAATCACACTGCCGCTTGAACTCAGCATCATAAAGTTTCCTTCTCCATAACCACAACAAATTCCATCTCCATATGAGTCAAAGAAATCTAGCGTAAAACAAGATTCATAGTTCACACAAATTTCTTCAGCATAATATTCACTGTCTGAATCTAAAGACCCTGTAGATATAACTTGATTTGTGTTGTTGTCATATAATTTCCAAGAGGTTTCCTGGGGATAATCATCTGGGTTTATAATAAAAGTAATCGTGTCATAAGATGACTCAAGAGATGTTGTTGTCGAAACAGAATCGTTTGTAGAATTCTCGTCAACCTGATTATTAACTGAAATTAAATCTATTGTGATTTCATTTGATTCTTGAAGGCTTTCGTCCAAAATTAATGTTATTGTTTCCTGCTCTGAAAAAGGAATATCAAGAGATTCATAATTAACTAGAGATGAAAAACCATTTACCAATGTCTCAATTTCAATTTCATTAATTATTGTATCGCCCAGGTTTGAAACAGTCAAATCAATTTCAACTATCTCATCGCATAAAACTCTTAAGTTTTCAATCTCTAAGGCTCCGTCAAACTCAAGTATATTGCTGACTGTTACTGTAAGCGAATCATTGTTTTCATATACATCATCAGGATGGCTAATATTGACAGTAATGTCATAATCGCCGTTGTTTGATAAATCTATCGGGGCTGAGAATTGGAAAGCTGCTTCATTAAAGGGATCAATAGTTTCTGAAATTGTAATGGTCTCCAAAGGAAGATCATTAAATATAAGCTCAATGTCAAAATTACTCATTTCATTTAAACCGTTATTTGAAATTGCAACGGTTACTAATTCATCGTCTCCAAGTCCAGATGATGTTACAGGATTAGTTATTCCTTCAACACCTAAATCGTAATCTCCAACTATATCCGCCCAGAAAGAAACCCAGGGTCGAGCCTGTTTTATAGCTAATTGATTTTGTGCAGTTACTTTATATTCGATATCCATGGCAAAATCCTCTTGCTCAGCTACTCCATAAAGTATAGCAAATTCATCATGAATTACTGTCAAGTAATTCCGCATTTGATTTAGATATTCCTCGTCCATTATTAATTCCCCTGCATTCACCAAGTTTGATAGCCTTAGAACCAAATAGCCTCCCGACTGAGAAGGGTCTCTATATAACAGAATTTCTTCAGGAGCAGAATTTGGGTCTGGATTGGTTATTAATGATTCTCCAATTTGAGTGTTCAAATAAAACGTGTCTTCCGTCTCATAAATTGGATCAATGCTTATTCCAACACCGTTTGACTGCTCTTGCTGAAAATTTGGATGACAAAGTAATCCCATAGCTGCCGTAAAGTGGTCAATTCTATAAAAATCTCTTTCTTCGTAAGCCCTAAAGTTCCACATGCTTGCATAAACTTGTTTCACAGATTTTTTGATATGACCTTCATCAGGATATTGGGTTTTAGATGTGTATAAGCCTGCGCCGCTAAAACCTGGCAGGTCTTCGTTGTTCGTGCTTGATCTAACTCGCACTGCTGTCCCTTCAGGAAAAGCATCATGCATAGCTTGAAAATCATCTAGCATCCATTGAGGCATGGGTGCATCTTTGATTGCTGTTCTTAGTTCTTCTAGTCGATTAACCCTAAAATTTATATCATTTTGAAAACTAGGATTTTCGATCATTACCTGCACTTCTTCATAAAAGTTGTTAAACTGCATAAATTCGTCATAATAATAAAATGGAACTCCAAATCCATCAGGAATAGTTCCATTAGGGAATTCAAATGTTCTCATTGTTGACACATTTGAACATTTGGCTCCAAAAGCAGTTGACATTTCAAACTCAATCACATCTAGGGGTAATATTTCAGTAAAACTTAAGTCACGAATCGGGAACTGTGGTTCGGTCGGCCTTATGTTTTCGTACCAATCATTTACCTCAGCAAGGGTGGCTTCTCTAATCTCATAACTATCATTTTCAACCTTATAATATATGTATCCGTTTAAAAGACTTGAAATTTCATTTATTGACAAGGGGTCTGCTATATAAGCATTGGGCACATTATCTTGAATTGCTCTGAGGTTTACATGAGACAATGGGGTTTGAATTACTGAAGTAATTATCCCGCCAACTCTTGGTAGGGAGTTGGGCAAGGCATCATAAAGTACGATATCCCTGCTGCCAGGTGTTTCACTTAAATTTTCCATGTGTCTGAAAAAACCATAACCTTCAGCCAAATGAAAGGGTATGTAATTTACTTCAGCAAAAACGTCAGTTTCTAAAACTACATCGAATCTGGAATCTACAAATTCATCTGCATAATTATTGATATGATTATTTTCGTCAGCCTGACCAATAAAATGATTCATATTATTTTGTAAAAAAGGCATACTTGCAACCAGCAATTCGTACGTTCTCTGTGTTTCTTCAAAATTATATGCATCACCAAAAGAAAAATTAAATGAATATGTGCCTATGATACCGTTTGGCAAAATAGTATTTGGATTAAAGACAATTTCACCTGAGGCGTCATCACCAGTGACTGAAGCATTTATTCCATTCCAAAAGCTAGCATGAATCGTATAGGTGTTGCTATTTATAAAATAAACTTTTGGCTCAGGAGTGTCTCTGTCTAAAATTCCAAACTTAACATAAAGCTGGTCATCTAAAAAAGGAGCCCAACTAACATTGTTAACTGTTGCCAATTCCATAAAGGTTTCGGCATCAGGAATTGAGGTTGAACCGTCGATAAAATCAATGGCGCCGGCATTATTAAAAGGTGAATCTGTTGGCATATTATTAAACTCTGTGATGTCATCGATTCCATCACCGTCATAATCATCAGGATCATTAATGTCGTGCTCAGTTATCGAATAATTTTCAAGTGGATAAGCTTGTGAAGGTTCTGAAATAATCATTGTACCATTAACTCCAATAGTAAGTGAGGAAGCCCAATTAAATTCTGAATTGTGCTGAGCATGAAGAATGTAATATTTACCTTGCTCCGCCTGTATAGAAAGCTGAACTTGGCCTAGGGTATTAACAGAGTAATTTTCTATTGTAACAAATTGAGCAAAACAAAAGGTTTGAATAAAAAGAAAAAAAAAGATTGAAAATATATACTTTCTCATATTTAATCTAAAGTCACTACAATATATTGTTATTTACAATTAAAAGATGTCATAAACATAAAAAGTTTATTTAACATTCTTTTTTTGACACATTATATATAACACCTCTTTTCTTTAAATATTTATTTACAAAGTCAAAGTGTTCACCAAGAAACTCTGGAGGAGAAATTCCAGTTTTAATAAATTTATTATTTAAAACAAGGTTTGCAACTGCGGTACAAGTGTAGCCTGTTGTCCTTGCCATTGATATGGTATCATTTTGAAATCTGTCAAGGAGTGTGTAAGTATACTGAACCTCTTTATTTTTTTCATTTCCTGTAATTTTAATTCTCATAATTGTGAAATCCTCATCACCCTCTTTCATTTGCCATTTCGGAAATAATAGCTTAGCTGTTAAATCAATAGGTCTAACCTTTGTTCCATTTACTTCGATAGGATCATAGGAGAAATATCCACATTCGCGTAATACTTTAAGATATTCAACGCAACCTGGGTATCTTAAGGTTTTTTCGATCATATTGGGCACATGACTCATGGTTTCGATTAGTGTTCTTAGTCCATCTGAATTCCAACTTTCAAGTGTGCCAATTTCATCAAAATGAATAAGTTCGGTATCAGATAGAGCTTCTTTGATAATTAGAGATTTGTTTTGCACATATCTTGCAGGTCTTACATACTCCTCAATTACATCGATTGGAGAAAACACAGCTTGATATTCAAAGGGCCATTCTCGTTTTTTTGGTAAGCCACCTACCAAACATTCATAATCAGTTATTTTCATGGTTTTATCGTGATGCGAAAAAATTATATTTCCCATCCCAGGAGCTACGCCGCAATCCATAACAGCAATCACATTATTTTCTTTAGCAAGATTATCTAGCCCAAAAGGATCTTCAGCATAAAAAGAAATATCTACTATATTTTTTTTTGCTTTGATCACTCTTTTCATTGTTTCATAGCCCATAAACCCGGGAAGCGCCCCAACAACCAAATCACAATCTTTGATTACTTCATTCAATACAGAAATATTCGAAACATCATTGCAGAGTTTAAAGACATCGGGGGTGGTTATTTTCTCTAGGTTTTGTTTTGAAATGTCAACCGAAGTGACTTCGTGATCTTTTGACAAATCTTCAGCCATTACCCTACCAACAAGACCGCAGCCTAAAACAACTATTTTTTTCATATTAATCTTCCATTGAAAAGTCTTCCATAAACTTCGTGGTATAATTTCCCTCTAAATAATCTTTACTATCCATAAGTTTCCTGTGAAAAGGTATTGTTGTTTTGATTCCTTCAATTACAAACTCATCCAAAGCTCTTTTCATTTTGTCAATTGCCTCTTGTCTAGTTTGCGCAGTAGTAATGAGTTTTGCTATCATTGAATCGTAATTGGGGGGGATTGTATAACCAGAATAAACATGTGTATCAATTCTAATTCCATGACCACCTGGTAAGTGTAGGTTTGTAATTTTTCCTGGTGAAGGTCTAAAATTGTTATAAGGATCCTCTGCATTAATTCTACACTCAACAGAATGTAATTGAGGCATATAGTTTTTACCCGAAATTTTTTGACCTGCAGCAACTAAAATTTGTTCTCTAATCAAGTCGTAGTCTATTACCTGTTCAGTGATTGGATGTTCAACTTGAATTCTTGTATTCATTTCCATGAAATAGAAATTTCTGTTTTTATCTACAAGAAACTCTACGGTTCCAACGCCCTCATATTTAATATATTCTGCTGCTTTAACAGCGGCTTTACCCATTTTTTCTCTCAACTTATCGGTCATAAAAGGAGAAGGAACTTCTTCGGTAAGCTTTTGGTGTCTTCTTTGTATTGAGCAGTCTCTTTCAGATAAGTGACATGCTTTCCCTTTTGAATCTCCAACAATTTGAATTTCGATATGTCTTGGTTCTTCAATTAGTTTTTCCATATACATGTCATCATTGGCAAATGCAGCCTTAGACTCTACCCTAGCAGAGTTCCAAGCATCCTCTAATTGACTTTCTTCCCAAACTGCTCTCATTCCTTTTCCGCCTCCTCCAGCACTAGCTTTCAACATAACTGGATAGCCTACTTTCTTAGCCAGTTTTTTACAATGATCGAATGATTCAATAATCCCTTCGCTGCCCGGAACACACGGGACCCCCGCTTCAATCATAGTAGCTTTTGCAGTAGCTTTATCTCCCATTTTGTTTATCATTTCAGGGGATGCGCCGATAAATTTTATTCCATGCTCTTCACATATTTTAGAAAACTTGGCGTTTTCAGAAAGAAATCCATAACCAGGATGTATGGCATCAGCATTCGTAATTTCTGCCGCAGCAATTATATTGGATATTCTTAGATAGGAGTCACTACTTGGCGCAGGTCCAATACATACCGCTTCATCAGCAAATTTAACGTGAATACTTTCGGCATCGGCGGTAGAATATACCGCAACAGTGCTAATACCCATTTCTTTACAGGTTCGTATAACGCGCAAAGCAATTTCGCCTCTATTGGCAATTAATATCTTTTTAAACATATCTATAAATAATTTAAGATGGGTCTACTAGAAATAAAGGTTGGTCAAACTCAACAGGACTTGTATCATCAACTAAAATTTTGACAATTTTACCAGAAACCTCAGACTCAATGTCATTAAAGAGCTTCATCGCTTCAATTACGCAAAGAACGGTGCCTTCAGAAATTGTATCTCCAACCTCAACAAATGAGGGTTTATCGGGTGATGGTTTTCTATAGAAAGTGCCAATAATCGGAGACTTAATAGTAATGAGATTAGAGTCTTCAACGGAATTGTCAGAAACAACAACTGGAATATCTGGTTCCGGTTGAGATATTTGTTGGATAACAGGTTGTTGAGGAATAACAACAGGATCTTGAACAACAATTGGAGAAGAACCATCGTTGGTTTTAATGGTTATCTTGACATCCTCCATTTCTAATTTAACTTCGCTAGCACCAGATTTAGCAACAAACTTAATTAGGTTTTGAATTTCTTTTAGTTTCATATATAAAAGTTTAATAGGGCAAAATTGAGCACTTTTTGATCAAAAAGCAATAAAAAGTACATAAAATTTAAAAAAAACGATCAAAATTGGTAAAAAATAACAGTTTATGGCTAAAAAGAACATGTGCATAAAATTATCATATTCATAAAATACTAAAATTGGAGCTAAATTGGGATAAAACTATATATTATTGACTCTTTTGGGTGAATATAAAGCAAAAAGTATATAATTATTTAATTTATTTTTAAAATACTAACGAATCTTATAATGCAATTTTTTTACGAATTATGCAGCCACTAAATTATAGATATAAAAGCCACTAAAATCTTAAAAACTAAATAAATATCTCTTTTTTTTCAAAAAATCATCTATTTTGAGTCATAAATCGCTTAAAACGGGTAAAATATAACCTACAAATAAAATGAATATTTTTACGAATAATATAAAATTTTAACATTTTAAATAAAAAACTCATTAAGTCACTTAGCTTAAAGGATAAGTGTATATTTG
>Ga0208130_1001085_pt1 | contig 13343 bp, 15 predicted proteins | sample ETNtaG_31_FD_185771 | JGI IMG/M metagenome (GOLD analysis project Ga0208130, IMG submission 185771) | Marine microbial and viral communities from oxygen minimum zone, Eastern Pacific Ocean - ETNP201310SV78 (SPAdes) (version 2) | ecosystem: Environmental > Aquatic > Marine > Oceanic ...
CGCGTTGGCGGCCTCACATCATCCCGGGCATGCCCATGCCACCCATGCCACCCATGCCGCCCATGGGATCACCGCCGGCTGCTGGCGGAGCAGCGGGCTCAGGTTTGTCGGCCACAACCACTTCAGTTGTGATCAGCAGTGATGCAATCGAAACGGCGTCCTGAAGTCCAAGGCGGACCACCTTGGCGGCATCAAGGATGCCCGCCTGCAGTAGATCCTCGTAATTGCCCGACACGGCATTGAATCCCTGGCCGGAGCGTTGCACTTGCTCCACGACGATATCCCCGTTCGCGCCGGCATTGATGGCGATCTGCTTGAGGGGAGCACTCAGGGCGCGCTGGACAATCTCCACGCCCGTCCGCTGATCACCGTGCAGCTCAGCAGCAACGGAATCAAGGGTTCCTGCCAGTTGCAGCAATGTGGAGCCACCCCCGGCAACAATGCCTTCCTCAACGGCGGCTCTGGTGGCATTCAGGGCATCCTCGATGCGCAGCTTGCGGTTTTTGAGCTCCGTTTCGGTGGGTGCTCCCACCTTGATCACGGCAACGCCACCAGCGAGTTTGGCAATGCGTTCGGTGAGCTTTTCGCGGTCGTACTCCGACTCGGTGTTGTCGAGTTCACGGCGAATGGAGGCCACACGCTCTGCCACTGCGTCTCGGCTTTCCTCGCCAGCGACGATCGTGGTGCTTTCCTTGCTGATCGTGATTCTGCGGGCGCGGCCGAGATCGGCGAGTGTGACCTTCTCGAGGGTCATCGCCCGGTCTTCGCTGATCACTGTGCCGCCGGTGAGGATGGCGATGTCTGCCAGTGCTGCTTTGCGGCGCTCGCCAAATGATGGAGCACGCACAGCAGCGACCTGCAGAACGCCGCGGTTTTTGTTGACCACCAGGGTTGCCAGAGCTTCCCCGTCCACCTCTTCGGCCAGAACCACCAGGGGAGAGCCGGACTGCTGAACGGCTTCGAGAACCGGTACCAGGTCGGCCACTGCACTCACTTTGCGGTCAGTGAGCAACAGCAGTGCGTTGTCGAATTCGCAGATCTGGCGGTCACCGTCGGTGACGAAATAAGGGGAGCTGTAGCCACGGTCGAAGGCCATGCCTTCAGTGACATCGAGCTCAGTGGCCAGCGATTTGGATTCTTCGACGGTGATCACTCCGTCGACGCTGACCTTATCCATCGCTTCTTTGACCATCTGACCCACCTCTTCATCGCCGCCGGCGCTGACCGTGGCCACCTGACGGATGGCATCTCCGCTGACGGCCTGGCTTCGCTCAGCAAGACCTTTAACCACATGTTCAACCGCCGCTTCCATGCCACGGCGAAGTTCGATCGGGCTGGCTCCTGCTGCCGTGTTGCGCAGACCTTCCTCCACCATGGCTTGCGCCAGCACGGTCGCTGTGGTGGTGCCATCTCCGGCTTTGTCTTTGGTCTTGGACGCCACCTGCTGGATCAGTTTGGCGCCGATGTTTTCGAAGGGATCCTCGAGCTCGATCTCCTTCGCAATCGTGTCGCCGTCATTGATGATGTCGGGTGCTCCGAATGACTTCTCAAGCACCACGTTGCGACCGCGTGGACCAATAGTGACGCGGACTGCATCGGCGAGAGCATTCATCCCTCGCTCCAGCGCAGCGCGAGATTCATCCGAAAAACTGAGAAGCTTGGCCATGATCGACACTTACCCGCTCGTCAATGTCCCACAACGACAGGACTCTTGACTTCCTGCTGGAAGTGGGGAAAGCCGAATCATCGGGCGCTGATCTCTGCTGGAGGGGGCTGCGCTCGTTAGCGTTGATCCATGGCCAATTCAGGAGCACTGTTCTTTGTTCTGCTGGCCGGTCTGGCCGGGATCATGGCCTTGGTCTACGTGCCGTTGCGGATCTTTCTTACCGCAACAGAGCGCAGCCGCAGATTCAGATTGCTGCAGCGGATCCGCAAATTGAGGGATGAACTGGGTCAACCTCTTGAGCCTTAACGCAGCAGGCCGCAGCTGACCTTGCTCAGCCCATCACCATGCCGCCGTCAACCTGCAGAACCTGACCGGTGATGTAGGCCGCAGCAGGGTCAGCTGCCAGAAACCGCACAGTCCCGGCGACCTGTTCCGGGGTTCCGAATTGACCCAGGGGGATGGCCGCGAGAATGCCTTCCGCATCCAGGTCCTTGGTCATGTCGGTGGCGATGAAGCCCGGAGCCACGGCATTCACGGTGATGCCACGGCTGGCCATCTCCTTGGCGGTGCTTCTGGTGAACCCCACGACGCCGGCTTTGGCTGCGGCGTAATTGGACTGTCCAGCATTGCCCATCAGGCCAACGACAGAGGTGATGTTGATGATCCGTCCACTTTTCTGCTTGAGCATTGGGCGGGTCACCGCCCTGGTGCAGAGGAAGACACCACTCAGGTTCAAATTGATGACGGCTTGCCAGTCTTCGGTCTTCATCCGCATCAGCAGACCGTCGCGGGTGATGCCAGCGTTATTGACCAAGACGTCGATCCGGCCACTCCGCTCGATCACGGACTTGATCAGGCCGTTGACAGCGTCCTCCTCGGCAACGTTGGCCTGAAGGGCATAGGCCTGACCACCAGCTTCCTTGATCTCATTGACCACCGCATCGGCTGCATCAGGTGAGCTGGAATAGTTCACGACCACTTCCGCACCCGCCTCAGCCAGGGCGAGGGCAACGGCGCGACCGATTCCACGGCTGGCGCCAGTTACCAGAGCGATCTGGCCATCAAGGGTGCGGATGCTGCTCATGCAAGGACCTGTGATCCGCTGATCGTACGGACCTGCAGGACCAGCTTTCATTCATTCGTTTGCATGCCTCGCATCGTTTCCACCTCGTCAATGGCATCGCCAAGAATTTGACGAAGATCTTGCAGTTGCTGCTTGCTTCCCATCACCACAAGCATCTGTCCTGGGGCCAAGGTGACTTCGCCATTGGGATTGGCCAACAGGGTGTTGTTGTCACGGATGGCGAGCACCATGGCTCCGGTGCGTCGTGCCAAGTCAAGGTCCTGCAGGCTGCGGTGGGCGATCTGACTCATCAGTAGGGGGTCTTCACTGAGGCGGAATTCTTCGATTTCGCAGTCGGATCCCGCCAGTAGATCCGTGAAGTCGACCGCCAGTGGTCGCAGGGCCGTCGTCGCCATCAGCCGACCACCGGCCACGTAAGGGCTCACCACCACACTGGCGCCTGCCAGTTCAAGTTTCGCCGCCGCTTCCTCGCTGTCAGCCCGCGCGATCAGACGACAGCGCTGCTCAAGTCCCCGGGCGCTCAGGATCACGTAGAGATTGGCTGCATTGCTCGGTAGTGCGGTCACCAGGCTTCGGCAACGATCGAGCCCTGCCTCCATCAAGGTTTCGTCCAGGGTGGCGTCGGCCTGGAGCACTTGGAGTCCGCGTTCTTCAGCAGCTTGTTTTCGCAAGGGGTCAAGTTCGACCACGAGCACCGGTGCTTGTTCGAGGAGCAGCTGCTCACCGATCTCACGACCGATCCTGCCGTAGCCGCAAAGAATGACGTGGTCTTGCATGCGCCGCAGCATCCGGCGAAACCTCAGCTCCCGTACCTGACGGAAGTATCCGGATTCTGACAACCCCAGCACGCGCTGAATCGAGAGCTGAACAACCAGCAGTCCTCCGGCAATGATCAACACCGTGACCAACCGCCCTGGCTGGGACAGAGGCTCCACTTCTCCGTAGCCAATGGTGCTGATCGTGATCAGCACCATCCAGAGGCAATCTCCCCAATCCCATCCTTCGGTGATTCGGTAACCGATGGCTCCGCCGAGGACCAACACGGTCAGTGCGAGACCTGGCAGTAACCAGGGCCTCGCGAGGTGTCTCAGTTGACGGCTACGGCCACTGAGTAGATCGTGTCGTCTGCTCCGCCGGGAGCGCATCATCAGAAGCCGAGAGCTTGCATCACGTCGGAGACCGTGAGTGAGGACAGATCCTCGCGATCAAGTCTGCGAATCATCTCTCTTTCGGGAAGCTGGTCCGCTTTGGCGCCCAAGGCAACCAGAGGCAGCCCGCAGTAGGTGGCCATCAACTGGGTTAGGGAACAACTGCTGAGCACGACATCAGCGCAGGCCACTGCAGCGGCTCGCTCGGCGACGGGCAGGTTGGTCGGCAGAACAAGGCTGCGCAATTGGGGCAGCTTGTTGCGGATGGTCTCCGGGAGTGACGCCCAGCGTTCCTGAGGCCAGTCACCAGGGAATGCGCCGGGGGCTAGCAGCAGCAGGGGGCCATCCCCTGATGGCTGAGCACTGCGGGCTTTCTCCATGGCATCCGCAGGCAGGCTGAGGCGGAAGGCATCGGCATTCAGAGAAACGCCCATCGGGGACAGAAAAGCTTCAAGCTTCTGTGGTGTCCAGCCTGATTCCACCGTGGCGGAGGCCGTACTGGCGAAGCCTTCCGTGGCCACCCGCATGGGGATATGGCTCATTGACAGCATTAAATTCACCTGCCTTCCGGTGGCGAAATTGAGGCATGCCTGGAAGTCAGGCTCCCTGACCAGTCCCAGAAGATTGGCCCAATCCGACAGATTCGGATCCGCCTCGAAGGGGAAGGGAATCACTTTCTTCACCGCCGGAAGCATGGTCCATAACCCGCGATGGGATGGATCGCAGGCCACCTGAAGGCTTGCCTCAAGCTGATCAGCGGCAGCAGCGAGAGCCGGCAGGCGCTCGAGCTGTTGCTGAAGGCTTCCGGGGCTGAGAGCGAGAACGCGCATGAAGCAGCAGCACAGGTGGTGCGAGCTGATTGTATGGAGGCCGTTTCAGACTGCTGGCAGCAGGAGTCGCTTGTGCATCTGTTGATTGCCGCAGCGGGCAGCGGCCGGCGTATGGGAGCTGATCGCAACAAACTGCTGCTGATGCTTCGGGGCAGGCCGCTGCTCGCCTGGACCCTGCGGTCGGCGTTTGCGGCTGAAGCCATCGATTGGATCGGGGTGATCGGTCAGCCTGCGGATCAGAACGAGATTGCCCCCCTTCTGCATGGAGCACCCAAGCCTGTTGCCTGGATCGAAGGTGGCAGCACACGCCAGGAATCGGTGGAGCGAGGCTTGGTCGCATTACCCGGGGAAGCGCGGCATGTCCTGATCCATGACGGTGCCCGCTGTCTGGTTGATCCCAGCCTGTTTAACCGCTGCGCTGAAGCGGTTCTTGGTGGTGATGCGGTGATCGCTGCGACACCGGTCACCGACACGATCAAGCGTGTGGATGGAGAGGGACTCATCACTGAAACACCGGATCGGGCTGAGCTTTGGGCCGCACAGACGCCCCAGGGTTTTGCTGTTGCTGCCCTGCGGGAAGGCCATGCCCAGGCCAGGGCTCTCGGTTGGTCGGTCACCGACGATGCCTCCTTGTTTGAACGCTTGGGATGGCCAGTCAGGGTGCTGGATGCTGGTCCCGCCAACATCAAGGTCACCACGCCATTCGATCTCACCGTGGCGGAGGCTGTGCTTGCTCAGCGTTGAGTCGGCAGCTGCAGAGTCAGGGTGGCGTTGATGCCATCCAATTGGGCGCGAACGCCCAACGGCAGAGCCGCATTGCCTCCGTTTCCGTGACCCACGGGTAAATCCGCAACCACAGGACACCCCAGGTCCTGAGTGCGTTCTCTCAAAACCTGCTCCAGGCTGAAGGTGTGAGCTGGATCGCTGTTCTCTGCGTCGTCGCAACCGCTGAATCGACCGAATCCAAGGCCTGCCAGATTCTGAAGAGCGCCTATCAGCCGCCAGTGGGTGAGCATTCGATCAAGGCGGTAGGGAGCTTCACCCACGTCTTCGATCACCAGGATTGCGCCACTCAGATCGGGTAGGTGACGGCTGCCGAGCAGGTGGGATGCCACCGTGAGATTCACCGTGATCAATGGCCCAGATCCCGTACCTTCAGCCCAGCTCGTCCCTTGAAGGGACGCAACTGGATGCCCAAACAGCAGATCATGAAGACGCTGTTGGCTCCAGGCAGGTTCGCCAGCCAGCGTTGTGACCAATGGTCCATGGATGCCGCCTCCAAAGCCGCTCGCCATGCGGCTGCAGAGCAAGGCCGTGACATCGGAGAATCCAAGAAACCACCCTTCCTTCCAGGGAACGCCATGTTCCAGAAGACGGGCGGCTCCCCAGCCCCCTCGGGCACAGGCCAGCAGTGGGCTCCCCGCATCAGCAGACAGGTCGCTGGATCGTTCGCTGTCGCGTCCTGCCAGATAGCCCCAGTGCCGCCCCAGACAGGTCGGGGTGTTCACGTTCAGCCCCCATGACTCGAGCACGGCGATCCCTGCATGCAGGCTGGCTTCATCGCAGACCGCCGAGCTTGGAGCAGCAATGGTGACGCTGTCGCCCACCTGCAAAGGACTGGGTAATGACCAGGGATGTGCGGATTGCGGCATCAGACCAGACGTGAAAGCACAAGGCCGATGAGCAGCAACGTACCGATCTGGACCTGACGTCCGAAATGGCGGGCGTAGACCGCTGCTGGCTGTTGTTCACTGGCTTGCAGGGTTTGTGTGGAGCGCCACAAACCAATGGTGGCAATCACCCAGAAGGGCCAGAAAACGATCCCCACATCAGCTGCTGCAGCGGCAATAGCCAGCGACGCTGCTGTGAGCCCATATCCCGCTCGCACGGTTCGGATGGCGTTGCGTCCGAGCGTCAATGCGCTGCTGCGCAGGCCGAGCCGCTTGTCATCCGGACGGTCGGCCATGGCGTAAACCGTGTCGAAGCTGAAGGTCCAGCACAGGGTGGAAAACCAGCATCCGATCAGGGGGATCGACGGGCTGATGCCGCCTGTGAAGGCAGCCCAGGGGATCAGCACCGCAAAGCCCCAGCAGATGGCCAGCAGTGCCTGAGGGAATGGAAACCAGCGCTTTGCGGATGGGTAGATCAGGATCGGGGGGAGGGCTAGGACGGCCAGTTGCAGGCAGATCAGCATCTGGGACGACAGGCTGAGCACGACCCCCAGGGATAGAGCCAGCAGCAGCACGAGCCCAGCAGTCGCCTGGCTCCGGTTCAATGCACCGCTGGCGAGGGGACGTTGGCGTGTGCGTTCGACCTCTTTGTCAATCCTCTGGTCCCAGAGGTCATTGGCGATGCAACCGGCCCCGCTCACGGCCAGGCCGCCGATCAGGATCTGCACGATCAGTGCTGCAGGGGGCGGGGCGTCCGGCGCGAGCCACAAACTCCAGCCCGCTGGCACGAGGAGGATCAGGCGCCCAGTCGGCTTGTTCCATCGCAGTAGTGCCACCCAGGGCGACATGACGCGAGAAAAGGTCGTGCCAGTCACGTGCGCAGAACCCGAAGCTTGAATTTTCGGAACCTTAATCAGCGGCCACCCGGCCCGGAGCACCGATGGCAGAGTGGGCCCGTCTCCATCACGGTGCGCCATGTCAGGTGCCGAGTCTTCCCCAGCGGCCGCGGTGGACCCCAACAATCAGACGGCGAGACAGTCATCGCACCGTGATCCGGGTGGATCGCCAAAAGTCAGAACCGTGGCCGCAATTGACGTGGGTACCAATTCCACCCACATGCTCGTGGCTTCGGTGGATGTGGCATTGGGAACGTTCAGCATCGATCTGGCCGAAAAGTCCAATACCCGTCTGGGGGAAAGAGACCCCGAGACCGGTGAACTGACCCCTGAAGCGATGACCAGAGGGTTGGAGAGCCTTCGCCGTTTTCGCGAGCTGGCTGTAAGCCATCAGGTGGAGCAGGTCGTTGTCGCAGCGACCAGTGCTGTACGAGAGGCACCAAACGGTAGGGACTTCCTTCAAACCATCAAAGATGAACTCGACCTGGATGTGGATCTGGTCAGTGGTCCTGAGGAGGCACGACTGATCTACCTGGGCGTGTTGTCGGGCATGCCCTTCGGCGATCGTCCCCATCTGGTGCTCGATATCGGCGGAGGCTCCACGGAGCTGATCCTGGCGGACGGTCGGGACGCCCGCGCACTCACCAGCACACGCGTCGGTGCCGTGAGGCTGCAGCGGGATTTCGTCAAGGATGATCCGATCCCTCCCCAACGTCGCTCATTCCTGCAGGCGTTCATCCAGGGCTCGCTGGAACCGGCCGTGGACAAGGTGCACCGACGGATCAAGCCGGGAGAGACTCCGGTGCTTGTCGCGACCAGCGGCACGGCAATGGCTATCGGTGCGTTGGCCGCTAGCGAAGACGACCGGCCACCGCTCAAGCTGCATGGATACAAGGTTTCAAGGCAGCGCCTGAACCGTGTCGTGGACCGTTTGGCCGTCATGACACCGGAGCAGCGCCGTGGTCTGGCGGCCATCAACGATCGGCGCGCGGAAATCATCGTGCCGGGTTCGCTCATCCTGCAAACCACCATGCAGATGCTCGGAGTCGATGAACTGGTTCTGAGCGAGCGGGCGTTGCGCGAAGGGTTGATCGTGGATTGGATGCTGCGCCATGGCCTTCTCGAAGACCGCTTCAGTTTTCAAAGCAGTATCCGCCAGCGCACCGTGGTCCATCAGGTGCAACGTTTTGCGGTCAATCAGGCCCGTGCCGAGCGGGTTGCCAGTCACGCACTCACTCTCTACGACAGCACCCACAAGACCTTGCACCGTGATGACGGATCCGGTCGGGATCTCCTCTGGGCTGCAGCCATGCTTCATGCCTGTGGTCAGCACATCAACCTGAGTGCTTATCACAAGCATTCCTGGTATCTCATTCGCCACGGTGAGCTGCTGGGTTATTCCGAATCCGAACATCTGATGATCGCGGCTATCGCCCGTTATCACCGCCGCAGTCTTCCCAAGAAGCGTCATGAGTCCTGGCAGGCGCTTCAGACCCGGGATAACCGCAGGACAGTGTCAGAGATGGCGTTGTTACTGCGTTTGGCCGCTGCGCTGGATCGACGCCCCGATCCCGTGGTTCAGACGTTGAAAGCCGAAGTGAAAGGCAGTGATCTGATCCTGGAGCTGGTGCCGGAGCGCGTGAATCAGAACCTCAGCCTTGAACAGTGGAGTCTCGAGAGTTGTGCAGCTCTGGTGAGGGATGTCACCGGTCTGCGCCTCAAGATCAGAGTTCAGGATTGAGTTTGTACCAGCGCACCTGATCGATGGGTCCGAGGGGCTTCGGTGCAGCGTCTCCCTCACTGATCAAAACCAGGTCAGGACGTCCGGGGAGGATCTCCAGTTGCGAATCTGCAGGGAGGATTTTGTTCTCAGAGAGGGTTCCCTCGTACACAACCACGCCTTCGCCATTACGGATTGAGACCCAGCTTGGTTCTGGGCTGCTGATGGAGATCTGTCCTGAGGCCTTCTTCTCGGGTGAAACGGGTTGAGGGGGTGTCGCAGTGGGTTGTTCCACCACCGTGACAGCCTTCATGGAGGCAAGCTCAACAGAGCGTCGCTGACTGGCCACCACCATCGCTCCACCGGTGACAGCGCCGATCGCCAGAGCGGCCAGGGCCAGGCGTTGCCAAGGCGTTACAGGCCTTTTGCTGTTTTCCGAACTCGTCGAGATCCGACCATTGGCGACACCGCTTTTGGCATCAGCACCACCAGGAGCACCGGACAGGTTGGTCGTGGTCTTGGGCGCTGGCAGAACGTCTTGAAGTCTGCTGATCAGGGAGTCGCCATCGAGGCCGAGCTTGGAAGCGACCCTGCGGGTCATCGCTTTGATGAAGACCGGTTCTGGAAGTTTCTCCAGTTCACCAGTCTCCAGAGCCTGCAACTGTTCGCTGCCCATCTTTAAAGATTGAGCCAGTTGATCGCAGCTCAGGCCCTGTGCTTCGCGGGCCTGACGGAGCAGGTCACCGATCTCCTGCAGGGTTGAGACGGTTGCTCCATCCTTCGCCTGCTCGGAATCCGACAACCACATCCGACCCTCACTGAATTCGTTGCAGTGAAATTAAGCTCGATTTTCAGTTCTGTCAGTGCCACGAGGCACACAGAGACAGTTGCCACATCGGAATTCATTCTTTCCTCCCATGGCATGCGGGTTTTCGGTGATCGTGAGAGTGGGAGTTCAGCATGATGAAATCAAGCCGGATCACGCAACTTTTGCTGGCTGCTCTGGTGGACACTCAGATCCTTAATCTCATCCACTTCATCGGGGCTCTGGGCCGCTATGAGTCGCCGGAGTCAGCCTCGCGGGCCTGTCATCGCTGGGCTGACTCCGCTGGTCAATACAGCATCCGCAGAACTGATCTGTGGACCAGCACTTCGCAAAATACAGTGCGGTTTTGCAAGCAAGAAGCCCATCAATTTGTTGGTTGCGAGGTGCCGAAAGAGAGTGCTACTGAAGTCTGCGACAACCCTGAAGATCTGAAAGGATTTTTGGCAGGTGAAGTGCCAGAGGCGGAGGACTCAGGCAAGTGTTGGCGGTACAGACGCAAAAGCTGGTCGCTTGTCATTCCCTTCTGAACATGGACCCAGACGTTCGCAATCTGGTGATTGCTCAGCTGCTTGTGATCGTGATTCCCGTTGGGACATTGTTCGCCATCTGGCTCTGGATGCTCACGCTCCGTCAACGCTGATTCGTCAACGCTGATTGGAGCTGCGCGTTGAAACTTCAAGCAATGCCAATCATTGGTGCCAGCCATTCAGCATGCACGGCTGAGAGAGCTGTCATGTTGAAAGCATGCACTGCTGGATTGGTTTTATCAGCAACCCAGAGCAGCGCAAAAGGCGCATTGAGGGCGATCTGCATGCGCCATCGCCAAGTGATGATCGCCCAGATTCTTTGAAGAATCGGGTTCTTCATTCGAAGCATCGAATGACCTAGTAAGTACGCAGATCTTGGCGTATCCACTCACGGAACTGCGGATTGACTTCAGTCGCGATACCAAGTGTTGCTCATGAGCCAAGAAAAAAGGAGGGTCCCACCCCTCCTTGGTTCGACGCATCTCCGGTTGATGACCCGAAGACGAGTTGATTTTGCACGAAAGTCTTCAAAACATCCGTAGTGATCAACACCTTGAAGATCTAGGCAACTAATTCTTCTGAGATCGACAGGGTGAGCTCCGAGTGGGGTGTGCGTAGCTCAATCAGAGATTGATAGTCCGCTGACTCATAGGCCGATATGGCTGACTGGAGAGATGGGAACTCGATGATCACATTCAAAGAACCAGGGGTGCCTTCACGAACATCACATTGAACATCGCGCACCAGGAATTTGGCCCCGACGCTGGGGAGCCATTCCGTGAGTCGACTGATGTAGGGGACCATGGCCAGTGGTGTGTGAATCGTGCCGGTGCTGATCCAGTAGCCCTTTGCCATGACAACAGAAATCTGATGCACTGAATGTAGTTGGAACTGTGCTGTTAGCAGCTGTGCATGAAGCAGGTTTCTGATCGCTGAAGCGTGATCACAGCTCAACGACAGGAGTGACAACTGAAGACGGCCAAGACCGCATCGTTTGAGATGCATCACATCCTGTGCTTTGAATCTCGAATGTGAGATCATTAATCTCTCTGATGATTCTTTAATGTCCGGTTTCTCTAGCCTTCGTTAATGCTGATGCCGCCCGAAAACTGCGCTTGATAATGAGATGAAAACCCTGAAAAGCAAGGGTTTGAGGAGCATGGGCGATACTGGATTCGAACCAGTGACCCCTTCCGTGTGAAGGAAGTGCGCTACCACTGTGCTAATCGCCCGATCGTTCAATCTTAAAACACCACCTGTCCGGATTGTTTACCGCTTGGGCCGGAACAAGTGGTCATGATCAGGCGAATAGAGCTTTGATCGCAGATTGGTTGAACGAAAGGCCGGACTGATCACATACAGCGTGGTGCGAATCAGATTGCGATCATGTGTGACCTTTGCCATCTGATCGAGAGGGACCAGATCGAGCGATTCATCAGGCCAGCTGACCCGGTATCCGATGGCGACCGGGGTGTCTGCGGGGTAATGCTCAAGCAGCGTCGACTGGACCTCGTCCACATGGCGGGCGCTGAGGTAGAGGCAGAGCGAGGCTCTCAGGCTGGCCAGGTGTCTCAGCTCTTCGCGTTCCGGAACGCCGGTTCGGCCTCCGCTGCGGCTTAGCACGATGGTTTGCACAAGGCCTGGGATGGTCAATTCCGCTTTGAGAGCCGAGGCGGTTGCCTGATAGGCGCTGATGCCAGGAACCACTTCCACTTCGATTCCTGCATCGGCAAGCCCGCTGACCTGCTCGCTGAGCGCTCCGTAGAGACAGGGGTCACCATCGTGAAGACGCACCACGTTCTTCCCGGTGCTCACACGCTCGATCATCAGGGGAAGAACCTGTTCAAGCGTGAGCGTGCTGGTGCGGATCTTTTCGCAGCCGGCCGGCGCAAGATCCGCGATCTGGGGCGATACGAGTGAGTCAGTCCAGATCAGAACATCAGCATGGGCAATGCGGTCTTCGGCACGGCGGGTCAGTAGATCAGGTGCTCCCGGGCCAGCACCCACGATCGAGATCTTGCTCATGAAGGGTCTGCCTTTTTGAGTCCGGGATCCGGAAGTGGCGACTTGCGTCCATACAGCCAGAACAGCCCCAAGCCAGCGATGGCCATCAAACTGAGACTCATCAGCTGAGCAATACGCAGGCCACCATCACAGAACGGAGGTTGTCCGCCGAGGCAGAGCGGGTCGATCCTCAGGCCTTCGATCCAGATGCGGCCAAGGCTGTAGCTGAGCAGATAGATGCAGCTGAGAGCTCCTGATGGCAGGGAAATTTTGTTTTGGCGGCCGAGCCGGAAAAGCACCATTAACAACACAAAGAGTCCAATGTTCCAGATGGATTCGTAGAGAAATGTGGGGTGGAAGAATTCAGCAGTTTTGAAAACACCTGGCCGGTTTGCTGCGGGAATAAAAAGTTTCCATGGCAGATCGGTGGGGACTCCAAACGCTTCTGAATTGAAAAAGTTCCCCCAGCGGCCAATGGCTTGTCCCAACACCACCGAGGGCACCAACACGTCCAAAACATTCCAGAACGACACCCGTCGCCAACGGCAGAACAAAATCACCGCCAGCGATCCCCCTAGGAGAGCTCCATGGATGGCAATGCCTCCTTTCCAGATTGCGAAGGCATCCCACCATGAGCGTTGGTAGGAATCCCATTCGAAGGCGACGTAATACGTTCTCGCACCGATGACTGCTGCCAGCACAAGGATTGGCAGCAGGTCACTGATCAGATTGGCATCCAGGCCGCGCTGTCGCGCCAGCCAGCTGGAGAGATTGAGTCCGATCAAGACGGCAACCGCAATCAGCAGTCCGTACCAACGCAGTACGAAAGGCCCGAGCTGAAACAGCTCGGGCCCGGGGGAGGTGAAAATTGCAGGGATCAACACTGAGCTCAGACACCCTCAGCGGCTTGCACCTTCTCAATCTGCTTCTTCTTCAGAACCAACATGATCTGGGCCAGCGAAACAGCTGCGA
>Ga0208130_1001087_pt1 | contig 13332 bp, 9 predicted proteins | sample ETNtaG_31_FD_185771 | JGI IMG/M metagenome (GOLD analysis project Ga0208130, IMG submission 185771) | Marine microbial and viral communities from oxygen minimum zone, Eastern Pacific Ocean - ETNP201310SV78 (SPAdes) (version 2) | ecosystem: Environmental > Aquatic > Marine > Oceanic ...
CCGTCCCAATCGTCCCAATCGTCCCGCGTCGCGCCCTGGGGTCGGGTCGGGTCGGGGGGGGGGGACTCTCGATCGAGTCACGACCCGCGGTGAACGACCACAGGGCGCGATGTCGCGTCTCGGACGCGGTGGGTCGTGTGCAGACAGACAGACCACCGTGCTGGGAAACACGGAACGTTGGTTCGTAGTGAACATGTATATTGTACTATGTGTTGTGGTACGCGCGTGCGGCCGCGATGTGCCAGCGCTGGCACGACTCGACGTCGTCGCGTCGCGCGCGCGCGCGAGGACGCGCGCGTGACTTTGGCACACGACCGCGAGGGCGACATGCGCGCGAGCGGAGTATCTTCCCGAACGTGCGTGCGCGAGGCGAGGCGAGAGAGACGCGGGGGGAGGAGAGGAGAGGAGACGCGACCGCGCGCGAATTGAATTGTGCATTCGTGGACAATCGACCGCGCGCGCGGTGCGTCGGCATCGTGCGCGTCGTCGCGACGCGAGTCGCGGTCGATGGTGGTCGACGCGTCGTCGTCGCGAGCGCGCGTGGATGAAGGTGAGACTGACGGTGCGGGATGTTCGATGACGCAGCGCGACGCGAACGACGTTGGCGTCCTCCGCGCGCGCCGTCGACGCGACGGCGCGCCGATTGACCGTCGTTCGCGCGAAGAGCGATGCGACGACCACGACGGTGGCGGAGATCGTGAAGAGCGAACGACCGATGAAGATTGTGTTCGTGTCCGCGGAGTGCGCGCCGTGGAGCAAGACGGGCGGTCTCGGCGACGTCGTCGGCTCGTTGCCGGTGGAGCTCGCCAAGCGCGGGCACAAGGTGATGACCGTCTCGCCGCGGTACGATCAATACGAGGGTGCGTGGGACACGTCCGTGCACTGCGAAGCGCTCGGTAAGTCGGTCGGGTTCTTCCACGAGAAGAAGAAGGGCGTCGACCGCGTCTTTGTCGATCATCCGGATTTCTTGGCCAAGGTTTGGGGCAAGACTGGCGCCAAGCTCTACGGCGAAAAGTCTGGCTACGATTTCGCCGACAACCAAGATCGATTCGCGATGTTCTGCCACGCCGCGATCAAGGCGCCGATGGCGCTCACGGACCTTGGCTACGGCGAAGACGTCGTCTTCGTCGCCAACGACTGGCACTCCGCCCTCGTTCCGGTCATCTTGAACAAGGTGATGAAGCCGGCGGGTACGTACGCCAACGCCAAGTGCGCGATGACCATTCACAACATCGCGTTCCAAGGCCGCTTCTTCCCGCGCCCGATGTCCGACTACGGCTTGCCGGAATCCGCCGCGGATGACTTCTTCTTCGAGGATGGGTACAACAAGGTGTACGACGAGACCAACCCGGCGAAGGAAGACGGCAAGGAGGAGTTCGACGGCAAGATTTACCGCAAGAGCAACTGGCTCAAGGCTGGTTTCGCCAACTCCGACAGGAACTTGACCGTGTCCGAAAACTATGCCAAGGAAATCTCTTCCAGCAAGTCCAAGGGTGTCGAACTCGATGACGTTATCCGAAAGTACGGCATGGAAGGCATCGTCAACGGTATGGACCCGACTGAATGGAACCCGTCCGTCGACAAGTTCATCGACGTCCCGTACGACAAGAACACCGTTGTCGAAGGTAAGGCTGCGGCCAAGCAAGCGCTCCAAGCCGAAGTCGGCTTGCCGCTCGACGCCGAAGCGCCGATCTTCGGTTACATCGGCCGTCTCGAAGAGCAAAAGGGTGTCGACATTTTCATGAAGGCTGTCCCGAAGCTTTTGAAGGCGGTTCCGAACGCGCAAGTCGTCATCTTGGGCACCGGTAAGAAGGCTTTGGAGAAGGAACTCGAAGCTTTGGACGAGGCCGAGCCGATGTGCGCTGGCGTCATCAAGTTCTCTGCTCCGCTGGCGCACTTCATCACCGCCGGGGCTGACTTCTTGATGGTTCCGTCTCGCTTCGAGCCGTGCGGCTTGATCCAACTCCACGCCATGCAATACGGCACTGTCCCGATCGTCGCCTCCACCGGTGGCCTCGTCGACACGGTCAAGGAAGGCGTAACTGGTTACCACATGGGTGCGATGGATGCGGACAACCTTCTTCCGGAAGATGTCGACGCGTTGGTCGAGACTTGCGTCGCCGCCTCCGCGGACTACACCACGCCGACCTACGAGAAGATGTCCGCGACGTGCATCTCTCAAGATTTGTCCTGGGCTGAACCGGCGAAGAAGTGGGAAGGTGTGCTCGAAGAATTGTACTTCGGTACGCCGGAAGGTGCCAAGAAGGCCGAAGTCGTCGTCCCGACGGCCAAGGCGGACCAAATCGCCGCCACGGCGTAAATGCCACGCTTGGAAGTTTTTTTCATGTTTCATGACACATTTCAGCCGCGAGGAAAACGATTGTTGTAATAGATTTACCCCTGAGTTTGCGCATTTGCGATAAGAGCGTCGTTCGATGTGTAGTAGTTCGTGTTACAAGCCTAAAAGCGTACTCCCTCGAAGTTCTGGAAATCAAGTCGAGGCAAACGCTGCGCCCTTGGAGATCGCGACGTCGCCGAAAGCAGTCATTTGATCCACCTTGAGGTATTCGTGCGCGTTGAGCACCAAGACCTGGTAGAACATACGGGCAGCCTCACCTCTCTTCTTGCCGTGAGTCAGATTATTGAGCGACAAAGGGCGATCGCCGGAAGAGGAAAACGCCGAAGTCAAGTGCTCGAGCATGATCTTCGAGTTGACGTTCCAATCCATGTCTCCCTCTTCTTCTTCAGCACCGGCTTCCTCGACGTTCATTTCGACGTTAATATCGTCCGCTTCTACAAAACCAGCGTCACCACCGAAACCATCGTCGTTATCAGCGTAGTCAAAGTTCATCGTGAAGGGTGCGGCGTCCTCGGCGGCGTCCTCGGCGTGTTGGCCGCGGCGTTCGACAGACTCTGGACGAGACCAGCACACCGCGCTGGCCTTTCTGTATGCATCATTGAGCTTGCTACCGACATCACACGCCATCAATCGTCCACGCAAACTAGCTTCTAAAGTTTCAGGATCAGCGAGGACGGCGTCGTCATCGAACACCGACCCCTTTCTGTTCACAATGTCGCGCGTATCCCTCAACTGTGCACGAATGTGATCATTGGATAGCGTCACGGCGCGGTCGAACACCATCACGCGTTCAACCTTTCTGCGCTTACTCGCGGGTCCCGGAACCCGATCATCATCCGGTCGGTCACCCATCACGCTAGAGCCAGGGATGGACGGGAGAGGCAACGTACCGCCGAAGAGGCTTTCGCCGCCAATGCTCTTTCTCGCGGCGAACTCGTCCTCATCGTCCATCAAATCCGGGTCCAAGGCCAATGGCATGACATCATCGTTCCCAGCGCCAAATTCGTCCCCAGAATCATCGACACCGCCATTGAAATCATCACCGTTCGGCGCGTCAAAGGTATCGTGAGCGTAGTCGTAGTCCTCCAACTGCACGCCAGCCTCCACGACGGCGGAACGGAAAACTTCAACTTCGACATCGTCCTCGAGTCGTTCATCATCCACGGGTAATTTTTCGTTGTATTCAAATTGTGCGTCGAAATCATCGAGATCCGGATCACCGAGCGTGATGTTCTCTTTGCTCACGCTCGCCCGACCGTGCGACCCCGCGGCGTGTCCCGGATCAAAAAAGAATTCCAAATCGTCGAAGTTTGACGGCAGCGTAATCGTCGCGCCCGGCGCGGTCGTCGCATCCGCTGGCAAGTCTACCGTGCCCGGACGGAAGATTTGCTTGATCTTGACGATCGCCTCGGAACAATCCTGGAAGAGATAGTTCACCTTACGACTGTAAATGCGCACCACCCCCAACATCAATTGTCCCGAAAGTCTCAATGCGAGCGGCGCGTCGGGATTGATGATAGATTCTGTGTGCGCGAACAAGCGTGCGAGATACGTCAGTCATTGTTTCACTCATCGCCTGATCTCTCGCGCCCAGAACCGCGCGCGCGCATCGAGAACGAAACGAGCTCGTCATTTAAAATGCGCCCACGTAATCACGTACTCACTGACGAGACGATATCCGTCTCCGCGATCTGGTTCTTGCGCAGCTTTCTGTCCAAGTGCGCCGCGATCCAAATCGTCCCCAGCGGCCCTCGCTTGGCGAGGATGTACTGCGAGTAGAACATCTTGCGCGAGCTCTGCGGTCACCGCGCTCAACGAATTCGAGGGTCGACCTCGAGTTCGTGCGAAATGGGCGCGCGCGAGTGCGTCGCCTCGACGCGTCCTCGAGGGCGTCTCGCGCGCGAAAGTGACGCGCAAAGGGGTTCTCCGCGCTCTGAGGTCGCCGCGCAAGTCGCGAGATGACTTCTGAGGACGCGCGCGCGATGGGCGCGTCGAGCTCAGATTCAAACTGCCGGAGCTCAGACGACGAACGGCTCGAAAATCTTCGGACATTTGGAGCCCCAGGTTACAAAAGCTCGACCTTCTCGAACGATCGGTGACTAGTCGGAATCGACGATGTAGGGCACACCATCGGGTCTAAAACGAACTCTATCGTCGCACATCGCGGCGACGACGCGCGGGAATAAGAGGTGTTCTTGTTCGAGAACGCGCGCTGCGACGGCGTTGTAGTCGTCGTCGTCGAGCACGGGGACGACGCTCTGCGCTATGATCTTACCCTTGTCGAACTCCTCGTTGACGAAATGAATGGTGGGACCGGTGTAGCGAACGCCCGAGGCGACGACCGCCTTGTGGACGTTTTCGCCATGCATGCCTTTACCGCCGAAGGATGGTAAAAGCGCGGGGTGAATGTTCACCATGCGATTTTCGTACGCGCGACACAGTTCCGGTGGAATCAGACGCAAATATCCAGCCAAGAGCACGAACTTGGCGCCGTGTTCGCGCGTGAGCGCCTCGACGAGCTCCTCGGCGGTCAAACCGTCCGTCGTGCCCTTCTTACGCGGATAAATCAACACCGGTATGCCGCGCGCTCGCGCCCACTCGGCGCCGCCGCAGTCCGCCGCGTTCGTCACCACGACCCCGACGCGCCCTCGCACCGCACCGCTCTCGCACGCGGCGTCGATCGCGCGCATGTTCGACCCTCCACCGCTCACGAAGACGGCCAACGTCGCGCGCGCGTCCGCGTCGCCGCCCGCCGTCGCCGCCGTCGCGGAGGTGGACGGTCGTCCCGCGCGCGCGCGCGCGGTCGTCGTCCCGCCCGACGCCGCGCCGCGACGCGCGCGCGTCTTCACCGGCGCGCGACGCATCGCGAACGACGCGCCGACCGCGGACATGACGGACGAGTCTCGACGCGACGCGCGCGTTCGTCTCTGAGGAAGCGCGGGTGAGTCGCGCGCTCTTCGAGTTGGGAAAAAGTGACCGCCGACCGTTCGACAACCTCGCTACTGGCTACTGGCTACTCGCTATCGCTCTCGTCGCTATCGACGTACGTTTGCACTTTACGTCGGTTTCTATTCTCTACGAGCGGAGGTAAGGACGAATCACCGTCGGAATCGTCGTCGCTCGCCTCGCGCCCGTCCGCGCCTTCGCCTCCAGCCGCCGCCGCCGCGCGCGTCTCCTCCTCCTCCTCCTCGTCCAACGCGCGCACCAAATCTCGAAGCGGGCACGCCCCTCGCGTCGACTCCACCTCCTGGAACGCCTCCGGCCACGTCCCGTCCCCTCGCTTCCGCATCTCTTTCACCTGTTCCGCGTACAACACGCGCGTGAGCTCCCCCGTCACCTTGCACCTCTCTCCCGAGCCCTCCACCTCGTCGTCGTCCAGAAACCTCGCGACGACGAACGTGCCCGCGCGAAAGAACGCGACCGATTTAAATTTCATCGGCACGCGCACCAGCGTCGGCGTCGGCGCTTTCGGCGCGCGATCATCGCCTCGAACGACCTCGACGAGGTTGGACCCGCGCGCCGCCGTCACCCTGCACACGACGTCGTCGTCGTCGAGCGACACCTCGCGCTCGTTGGCGAGCGCCTGGACGTGTTTGCGACGGTGCGACATCCCGCGCGCGAGCGAGTGACGCGCGCGAGTGACGCGCGGAGACGACTCGGCATCGTTCGACGCGAGACGCGCGTCGCGGGCGGCAAAGGCGTGGACGCGCGCGAGCGAGGAGTCTCGACGTCGATCGCGGTCGATCGCGTCCGACGCGCGCGCGAGAGCGCGGGAAGACGCGAGAGGGGCGCGCGTTCGGTCGACGCGACGTCGGTGTCGATTTCGATTTCGATTCGTCGATTCGTCGCGCGGACGTCGAGTCGACGCCGATGGAGCTCGATCACGTGCCGCTGAAATGCGTCGTCGTCGGTGACGGCGCCGTGGGGAAGACGTCCATGCTCATGTGCTACGCGACGAACACGTTTCCGACGGATCACATGCCGACGATTTTTGACAATTACAGCAAAAACGTGACGACGCACGACGGACGCGCGGTGAGCCTGGGGCTGTGGGACACGGCGGGACAGGATGAGTACGCGGCGTTTCGACCGTTGAGTTATGAGAACGCGGATTGCATGCTGTTGGCGTTCTCGTGCGATAGCAGGGCGAGTTACGAGAGCGTCGAGGCCAAGTGGGCGGCGGAGCTGCGGTCGACGGCGCCCGCGGCGCCGATCGTGTTGGTGTGCACGAAGACGGATCTTCGAGACGCGGGGAAGGCAGAGGTGAGTCATGCGGAGGGTGAGGCGCTGCGACGACGCATCGACGCGACGGCGTACGTTGAGTGCAGCGCGTTGACGCAACACGGGCTCAAGGCAGTGTTTGATACCGTCGTCGACGCGCACTTGCGACCGGAACTCTTCGGTAAAAAGGCGCAGGGTGGATGCTGCGTGATTCAATAGCTGAGCTGTGCATTGTTACCTCGCGCTCGCGCTTGTGCGAGGTTCTAGCTTGTAATACTACTACTCGTCTTCGTCTACGTGGCTAGTTTCGCTAGTTCTACGCTACGAATGCGCGCCAAGACGTTGGTTTTCACCTCGTCGTCGCAAAACGCGAAATCCATCGCTCGCACGTTCATCGCGTGAATGTCTCGCATCGTGAGTCCGAACGTCTCGCACGCAATTTCGTATTCGCGCGAGAGACACGTGTTAAATACCCACGTGTCGTCCGTACACAGACACACCGGCGCCCCGTCGCGATACAGTTTGGAGAAGTGATGGTCGGCATAACTCGGGTTGCTCTTCGTGAGCACGTTGCTCGTCAAACACAACTCTACGAGTATGTTAGACTCGAGTAACTTTTTGTACAACTCGTCGTCGCGCACGGTGAAGACGCAGTGTCCCAATCGATCGGGCTTAAACTCCAACATTCGACGCTCTTCGTCCGCCGTGCCTCGAATTTCGCCGCAGTGAAGCGCGACGCCCAATCCGCTTCGTCTCGCTTTTTCCAGCGCCTCTTCGTACGTGTCCCAGTCACCGCGATTCGGCGCACCGCTCAAATCGACGCCGACGACGCCTTCGCCCGCGTACTTGACCGCTAAATCGATCGTTCGCATCACTTTTTCGCGCGAATCGTCGCGTCCCCGATCGACGCTCAAAATGATTCTCGCGACGTTCGTCCCATTCTCCCCATTCCCGCCCCCTCGCGTCCCACACGCGTCCTGCAAACCGTCCAACACCGCGCACACGTACGTCTCTTTGTCCAACCCACGCTCCGGCACATCCTTCGGCGTCGTTCGAAGTTCGACGTACCGCGCGCCGTCGGCGAAAAAGTCCTCCACCGCCTCCCTCGTGATCCTTCGAATCGCCCTCGCGCTCGAGCAACACTCGTGCGCGAGCTTGAAAATCTCGAAACACATCATGAGCTCTCTCTCACCCTTCAGCGCGCGCGCGCATTCCTCCTCGAGTCCGCGCTCGCGCGCGAGCTCCGACAGCGTCGACGGTCGCACGCATCCGTTGACGTGCGCGTGCAGTTCCACGCCGAACGCCGCCGCGCGAAACGCCGAGGCGTCGGTGGACATGGCGCGCGAGGTGCGCACGGCCCACCGAGACGCGTCGCCGAGCTCGCGCGCGCCGCGCGCGCGTCTCTCCCGTCCCGACGATGTCTCTGGCTCGGAGCCGCCGCCGGGGGCGTCACACGCGCGCGCGTCCGCTCGCCGACGCGCCGGTGGACATGCCGACGAGAGCTCGCGAGAGGGCGGAGGATGAAGGCGCCGAAGCGTCCGCCAAGCGGCACAAGACGGACGAGGAGGCCGTGCTCGCGGCGGGCGGTCGACGCATCGCGCCCACCGGCATCGGCCACGGGTGTCTTCACGACGTCGTGCGCCCGGTGACGACGAGCGATGAGGGGATGGGGCGAGACGAGCGCGCGATTGAACTTCCAGAGAGTCCGGCAAAGGCGTACCCGTTCGAGTTGGACACGTTTCAGCAAAAGGCGGTGGAGTGTTTGGAGAGGAAGGAGTCGGTGCTCGTGAGCGCGCACACGTCGGCGGGGAAGACGGTGGTGGCGGAGTACGCGATCGCGATGGCGATCAGGGACGGACAGCGCGTGGTGTACACGTCGCCGTTAAAGGCGCTGAGTAATCAAAAGTACCGAGAGCTGAAAGAGGAGTTTCAAGACGTCGGATTGATGACGGGCGACGTCGTCATAAATCCGAGCGCCTCGTGTTTGGTCATGACGACGGAGGTGCTTCGGTCGATGCTGTATCGCGGAGGAGAGGTGATGCGCGAGGTCGGTTGGGTGATTTACGATGAGATTCACTACATGCGAGACAGCGAGCGCGGTGTGGTGTGGGAGGAGTCGATCGTGTTGTTGCCGGATATGGTCAAGTACGTGTTTTTGTCGGCGACGATTCCCAACGCGCGCGAATTCGCGAATTGGGTGTGTAAGACTCACAATCAGCCGTGTCACATCGTGTACACGGATTTCCGTCCGACGCCATTGGAGCATTACATCTTCCCGGCGAACGGTGAGGGGATTTTCTTGGTGATGGATCGACAATCCAAGTTCAGAGATGGCAACTTTGAGCAAGCCGTCACCGTCATCGCCGACGGCGGCGGCGCGGCGGCGGCGCGAGTCGCGAATCGCGCGCGCGGAGACGATGGAAAGAACGATGCGATGAATCAAGACATTTTCAAAATAATTCGCATGGTGGTTGAGCGCAATTACGACCCCGTGATCGTGTTCGCGTTCAACAAACACGAATGCGAAAAGATGGCAAACTCTCTTCACAAGGTGGATTTGTGTGATGACGACGAGAAAAAGCTCATCGATACAATCTATTGGAACGCCATGGACTCGTTATCCGAGGAGGATAAACGCCTTCCTCAGGTGGCCAACCTACCGAATCTTCTCCGACGCGGGTTGGGCGTCCACCACTCGGGATTGTTGCCGATTTTGAAGGAAGTCATCGAGATTTTGTTCCAGGAGGGTCTCATCAAGGTTCTCTTCGCGACGGAGACCATGTCTGTCGGTCTGAACATGCCCGCGCGTACGGTTGTTTTCTGCTCACCGCGCAAGTTCGACGGCGCTGGATTCCGCTGGATTACCTCGGGTGAGTACATTCAGATGTCCGGCAGAGCGGGTCGCCGTGGTAAAGACGACCGCGGTTTGGTCATCCTCATGATGGACGAGCGCATGGATCCGCCCGTGGCGAAAAATATGCTCCACGGACAGTCTGATGCGCTCGACAGCGCGTTCCGTTTGAACTACGCGATGATTTTGAACCTCATGCGCGTCGAAGGCGCGGAACCGGAATCCCTCATCCAGTCGTCCTTTGCGCAATTCCAAAACGACAGAGCGCTTCCCGGTTTAGAGGCAAAGATAGTCGAAATCGAGAGAGATCGGGATGCAGTGCAGATCAAGGATGAAGCGATGGTCGACGAATACGTCAAGCTCAAGGACGGTCTCGACGCTATGATTCGAGAGCGAAGAGTCGTGACGAATACGCCGACGTACGCGGTGCCGTTTCTTCAACCGGGTCGCTTGGTCCGCGTGTGCACGAAACCTCCATCCATCATGACCCCATCCGACGAGGAAGATGTGATCAAAGTTCCTGTGCCGGGTACCGAACCTGGCGAAGAAGATGTGGTTTGGGGCATGATTGTCTCGTTCGAGCGCATCGGCGGTGGCGGCAAGGCGGGTAAAGCGGCGTATGGCGTCGACGTATTGGTGTGTACACGAGAGAATCGCGATGGAAAGGGACCCTCCCTCGGGCGAAACAAGGCTGATAAGTATGACTTCGTACACGCTAACGAAGGAGACGAGTCTACCGAGCCACGAGTGGTTCGCGTACCGCTCGAACAACTCGACGTGCTCAGCAGCGTTCGAGTGTATTTGCCGAAGGATTTGTATCCGAGAGAGGCGAGAGACCAGTGCATTAGCAGCGTAGGCGAGGTGATGAAGCGCTTCCCAGAGGGAATCCCCGAACTACATCCAGAAAAGGACTTGAAGATTACTAGCGACACCTTCATCAAGCTTCTGAAACGTATTGATGGGATCAAATCGATGATGAAAAAGCATCCGATTGTGGAGAGCGCGCAGCTCGCAGAGCAGCTCGCCGCTCACAAGAAGAAGCGTGAACTCTCCATCGCTTTGAAGAAGGCGAAGAAAGATGCCAAGGCAGCCGCTGGCCTCTTGTATCGCAATGAACTGAAGCAAATGCGACGCGTATTGAAACGTCTGGGTCACACGAGCGCGGAGGGCGTGGTGCAAACCAAGGGACGAGTGGCGTGCGAGCTCGCCTCTGTTGACGAACTCGTCACGGCAGAGCTCATATTCAACGGCACATTCAAAGAGATCGACGTCGAAATGCTCGTCGCTTTGGTGTCGTGCTTAGTTTGGCGCGAAAAGTCTCGCGATACGCCGAAATTGAGCGAAGAGACTGCGGAGGTGTACAGTCGGTTGAAGGATGTCGCGCGCAAAGTGGGCAAGCAAATGGTCGAGTGTAAGATGCACGTCGACGTGGAAGAGTACGTGGAAGGTTTTAGGAGCGAGTTGATGGAGATCATGCTCGCGTGGTGTAAGGGCAACAAGTTCGCGGAGATCATGAAGATGACGGACCTATTCGAAGGCTCCATAGTGCGCGCGATTCGGCGCGTGGAGGAGGTTTTGCGCCAACTCGGCGACGCGTGTCGGGTGATAGGCGAGAACGAGCTTCAGGAAAAGTTTATGACCGCGAGCGAAATGGTGAAACGCGACATCGTCTTCGTCGCGAGTTTGTTCCTCTAGAGGCACATGGATTGAGATAGCGATGTAACTATTTTTTAGCGAGAAAATACTCATCTTCCCTTACAAGTTCCAAGACCCCCCGTCTAACGAGGACGTCTACCTATCGGCGCGCATCGGCACTACGAGCACACGAACCCCCCAATCTAGTCACGTCAACGATCGCTTAGTTGCTCTTGGAGCCCGAACGAAGGCGCGCAATTTGCTTGCGAGTGCGCTTCACCGGCTCCGCCTCGCGCTTGACCGCCTCAACCTTCTCGCTGAGCGCGAGCTCAACGTGGCACGGGTTGGACATGTACGGGTTGATGCGACCGTGCGCACGGTAGGTGCGGCGACGCTGCGGGATGGCCTTGTTGCATTGGATGTGGGTAACGGTGAGGTTCTCGACGTCCAAGCCCTTGGTGTCCGCGTTGCTCTTGGCGTTCGCCAACAAACCGAGCAACGCTTCCGCAGCCTTCTTCGGCCAGCGGCCTTGGCCGTTCGTGGAACCTTCGTTCTTCGCCTGCGCCGTGCGCCCAACACCACCGCAGAAGCGACGGAAGACGACGCATCGCTTCATCGCGAGAACATCCTTCAAGTATTGCTCGGCATCCTCGAGCTTCTTACCCTTCAACATCATGCACGTTTCGCGCATGTTCTTGAAGGAGATGCGAAGGTCCGAGGCGCGCGCCTTGCACGACTTTTCGGAGTCTTCCGGTTCTCTCGCGTACTTCACCATCTGTATCGTTCGTAACGAAATGTCGCGTCATCGTCAGTCGCCGCGCTCCCCATCACACGCCATCGCCATCGCGCGGTTAGGGCTTGCGCCACCTTAGGGTCACACCGGCGTCCCCATCGCGCGCGCCCACCGCCCGCGCGCGTCGTCCTCGCGCCCACCCCGCGCGGACGAAACGACACCAATCATTTCCATCCACGCGTTCGCATCGTCACCGTCCGCGCGCGACGCTCGCCTCGCCGTCCACGCGCGCGCGTCCGCCTCGTTCGCATCGTCCGCCCGCCCTCGCGTCGGTCACCCATCGCGCGTCCTCTCCGCACCGCGCGCGCGACGCGCTGAAACGCATGGCCGTCGGCGTCATCGCGCATCCCCCGCGCGCCGTCGTTTCGTCGTTCTCGTCGTCGTCGAAGCGTACCTTCTATCCGAGCGGCGCGTTGCACAAAGGCGGACGCGATCGCGCGACCGCCGACCTTCGCGTCACTGGGAACGTCTCCACTTTATTTTTGTCGGTTATAAATTATATTCAGACGTTAGACACGTGTATAATGTTTGAACTGACCAGGTAAATAAAGTACGCATCGCGTGTCCGGGAACACTCGTAGTGTGACGCCTTGGAATGCTGTTTTAGGACTCGCGTGCGTTTGAAAAAGGCTCGCGCGGACGCGCGGGCGGATGATTTGTCCGTTCGGCCGATGTGTCGTCGCGCGAGAGACCGCGGTGACGCGCCCGTGAGCCGCGCGCGTGCGAGAAGCCATGAGCGTGTTTCCCGTGGCGTCGACGAGCGCGCCCGCGGCGGCGGCGGCGGCGGCGGCGACGCCGTCGGTGGGCGCGGTGCGACAGCAGGGCGACGGATGGTCGCCGGCGTCGAGGTTCCAAAATCTCCTGTCAGCGCTGCGAAGATTGGAGCTTGGAAGCGCGACCGAGCGAGATCGGGAGCGAGTGCGAGGGGCGTTGCGAGCGCAAGAGACGCGACTGCGCGAGTTGGCGTTTTTCGAGGCGAGAAGGGCGGAGGATGCGACGAAGGTGACGTCGGGAAGAGTGACTCTGAGCAACGGGCTCGAGGCGAGATTGGGAGAGTTGGACGTGGAGCACGCGAGCACGATCGCGGTGGCGATGGATGTGAACGAAATCGCGAGTGTCGAGCTCATCGTCGGCGCCATAGAGAACGGTGCGCCGGCGGACGCTGCGGTGCCGGCAGCGATTGGGATTTTGATGCGTGAACGCGCCTCGGCGCTCGAGTCGCTGCTCACGCTTTTGCGGTGCGCGGGCGGGACGGTTCCCTTGGATAGCGTCATGGATGATGAACTCAAGGAGTACGTCGAGAACCTTTTGAAAGATGGTACGCTTTTCGGACGATTGGTGAAGCTCGTGACTGCGCCTCCGCCTGGAGGGCCGTTTTTGGTTGCTCCGGCGCCGCAGCCGCCCGCGGCGGGTGCGTTGGCTCTCGTGAACGCACCGCCACCTTCGATCGAGCGTCCGCTCGGTCCCTTAGAC
>Ga0208130_1001089_pt1 | contig 13324 bp, 17 predicted proteins | sample ETNtaG_31_FD_185771 | JGI IMG/M metagenome (GOLD analysis project Ga0208130, IMG submission 185771) | Marine microbial and viral communities from oxygen minimum zone, Eastern Pacific Ocean - ETNP201310SV78 (SPAdes) (version 2) | ecosystem: Environmental > Aquatic > Marine > Oceanic ...
TGCTGCTGATGGTAGATCTTTAGAACTAATCAATAAAACATATGAATGCCTAAAAGGAGAATAAAATAATGGGAAAATTACAAAACAAAGTTGCACTTATAACAGGAGGAACAAGTGGTATAGGAGCTGAAACAGCAAGATTGTTTATCAGTGAGGGTGCAAAAGTTGTTATCTCTGGAAGATCAGAAGAAAAAGGAACAAAACTTGCTGAAGTGCTTGGTAAAAATGCTACCTACTGTCTCTCAGATATTACAAAAGAAGAAGATATAAAAAATGCCATAAGCTATACAACAGATACTTTTGGAAATTTAGATATATTATTTAATAATGCTGGCGGTCCAGTGGGAGCCGGCTTAGAAGAAGTAACCCAGAAAGATATAGATTATGGAGTTCATCTATTACTTGCCAGTGTCATATTAGGAACACGCTATGCAATCCAACCTATGAGAGAAAATGGAGGTGGTTGCATTATCAATAATTCAAGCATTGCTGGAATAAGACATAGACAAGGAGATCCTTTGTATGCCGCTTTAAAGGCAGGTGTTACTCATTTCACAAAAATGTCTGGTGTTGAGTTGGGAAAAGATAATATAAGAGTCAATGCAATATCGCCAGGAGCAATAGCTACTCCAATTTTTTGGGGAGGATCTGGTGTCTCCAACACACTTAGTGACGAGGAAAATGAAAGGAAATTAAAAAAACTCGAGGGTAATCTTGCAAAAGCAGTTCCTTTAAAAAGATCAGGACATGCAATAGATATAGCTGAGGCCGCCCTTTACCTTGCTAGTGACGCTGGTAGCTTTGTTTCTTGTCAAGACATAGTGGTTGATGGAGGGAGAACTGCTATGTTTAATGAGGATTCTTAATTAAGTAGAGAAGTGAACTTAGACTCTAAGATTTTTTATCCTGGGAAGGGATGGGTGAAATCTGAATAAGCTCACTCTCTGTGTACATCCTTGCACTTCTCTAATTTATATCAAGCTAACTTTTGTTCAAGAACAATAGAAACTAAAAGTTACAACTAATTAACTACCCTCTTTTCTGCCCTCCTCTATGGGAATAACGTTAGGTAGTTGATCCTTTCCAAAAGCACTTTTGGCTGTAAGTGCGAACATTGAAACAAATTTATTGATTGACTCTAACCAATCTTTCTTCATTCCAGCTTTACCAAGCTCTCTATTTATCTTATCTGTTGAGTATTGGCTTATGAATGAGGCCGACTCCCACATTCTATTACGCCTCATCGTGAAACAGTAGTCTGTCACTTCTTGCAGAATAGACTCATCGAAAGAATACATAGTTACCCTTCTATCCTTTTCAGATTTAAAAGCTTCAATATATCCTAAATTTAGACCCTCTCTGATGGTTGCTTTAATTGAGTCGATTTTAAGTCTTTGAGATCCAATTTTTTCAGTACGAGTTAAATCTGTATAGCTAACCATCTCTCCATTTCCATATTTCCATAGAAAAGTTTGGAAAATTGCGTAGCGAGTTGCATTACCTAAAAACCAAATATACCAATCTTTTTCAAAATAATGATGTTGGCCGGTTGAGAAGTAGTGCATAGCCTCACCTCTCGTAAGAGATCTCATTTCTGAGTTATTCCATTTTCTTTTATTTGACATTTTTTCTTCCCAGTGTGTTACTGAACTATAACACTAAAAAATATAAAAGTTCAAATAATTTTATTTAAGAAACCCTATGATATGATTCAACAAAAAGGAGTTGCATTGAACGCTTACAGGCTTTTATTTTTCCTTACCTTATTAAATCTTCTCAATTTTGTGGATCGACAATTAATAGCGAGTTTTGCTAATTTTATTGTTCCTGATTTGGGACTTACTGATACTCAGTATGGATTTCTAACAACAGTACCTTTCATTGTTTTTTACTCAATTGCAGGTCTCTTCATGGGGGTTTTAGCTGATATGGTAAATAGGCCTAAGCTAATTGCATTTGGTGTGGTGTTATGGAGCGTTTTTACTGCTTTGACTGGAGCTGCCAAAGGGTTTATTTCAATGGCTCTTCCAAGAATGTTCATTGGTGTTGGAGAGTCAATTCTTACACCAACATCTATGTCTTTATTGTCAGATTCCTTTCCGTCGAAAAGAATGGGATTTGCTGCAGGATTTTATTATATGGGAGTCCCCATTGGTGTGGGTGTTAGCTTATTAATTGCCGGTTATCTGGGAGAGTCTTTAGGTTGGAGAAATTGCTTCTATCTATTAGGCGGTATAGGACTGATTCTAGGACTTTGTGCATTGCTTTTTAAAGATAGAAAAAGAAAAAGTGCTGAAACAGCAGGAGAAGTTCGCACACTTTCTAAGGAAAGCACTATAGACATTGTTAATACTCTTATTAAAGCTCTGAAAACTTCTTCAGCGCTAAGGTTTACCATCTTAGCTGGTGTCTTTTATCACATTGTTCTTGGTGCCTCAGGGTTTGAACAATTATGGTTGGTCCAAGAAAGAGGTTTCGAAAGATCACAAATAGCCCAACTTGTAGGCTGGATAGGTGTTTTTGCCGGATTGAGCGGTAACTTGATAGGTGGCATTTTGAGTGATTGGTGGCAAGAAAACACTGATCAAGGTAGGCCGATGTTTCTTTTTTGGCTTGCTCTTCTAACCCTACCTATAGGTATTTTTTATAGATTCGTAGAGCCCGGCACGACAATTTTTTGGGTAGGCATAGTAATTGGCTATTTTCAGCTTGGATGTTTCTTTGGACCTACTTTTTCTACTGTGCAGGAACTGGTTCCGGACAATATCAAAGCAACAGTTGTCTCTTTTTACATACTCACTCTTAATTTAATTGGATTAACAATAGGTTCATTGGGTGGTGGTTTTTGTGCAGACTTACTTAGGTCACTTGGATATGCCGAACCCTACACTCTGATGTTGGTAATTTTTTCTATAATAAGTATTATTTCTATACCCTGTTATTACCTAGCAGGTAAGAAATATAAAGCTGATAAAATTGTGCTAGAAAATACATTTACCTAAGGAACGAAAGATGAAAAATGATGACTTATATTTAGAGCAGATATTGGTTGGACCTATGGAAAACTTCGTTTATCTGATTGGATCCAAGAGTACACGAGAAGTTGCAATAATAGATCCTGCTTGGGATATAGATGCCCTTCTTGAACACATACAAAAGAGAGATTTAAAACTTGCATCGGTTCTTATTACGCACTACCACCCAGATCACTGTGGTGGTGGAATGGGTGGCCATTCTATTGAAGGAATAGCGGAAGTATTAGAAAAAGAACCAGTAAAGATATTCGTGAACAAGCATGAAGCTGAAGGGTTAAAAAAAGTAACAGGCGTGTCTGATATAGATTTAAATGTAGTCGACTCAGGTGATCACTTAACTATCGGAGAAAATGATATAGAGTTTTTGCATACTCCAGGACATACCCCGGGATCACAATGCTTTAAAGTTAATAATAACTTAGTCTCTGGAGATACTCTATTTGTTCAAGGCTGTGGAAGAGTTGACTTGCCAGGTTCAAATTCAGAAGACATGTTTCATAGTCTTAGGAAGCTTTCATCCCTTCCCGATGAAACAATACTATATCCTGGACATCACTATAGCCCCCAAGAGTCAGAAACAATGGGTAAGGTAAAAGAAATAAATAGTTACTTACGAATTGAAGAAATAGAACTCTGGAATCAAATAATGTAATTAAACTTCTAATCTACTTTCTTTGTAGTTGTTGTATAAACCCTTAAAATTGATTGCTAACCATAACGGGGTCACTGCCAAAATCCACCATAGTTCTGTGATTATCAATAAATAGATACCTGGAACATTTACTAAAACAAAAACAAGAAAACCATACATCCTCGTCTTTGCACTGATACTTGTCAGCAACAACGTTCCAATAAGTGAAAGACCTTGGTCAGCAAATTGAGCAAAGTTAAATAAATTTAATTCAAACATGAGAGTGCCTCGTGAAAATTGGAGCGGGTAGCCGGAATCGAACCGGCATCATCAGCTTGGAAGGCTGAGGTAATAAGCCATTATACGATACCCGCAAAGGGAGTTGCATTATACATAAATACTATAGCTAAAGTTTGACTTTAACTTTATTTAAATATTTTTAATGAAAAACTTATAAATTTCTATCATATAATCTATCAACTTGTTTTTAAAAGGGAGAAATCATGACAATGTCAAAGCAAATTAAATCCAAAATTTCAAAAGAAGGTAAGTTAACTATATCTATTGATGAAGTAGAAGTACCGGAACCAAAGGATGGTGAAGTACTGATCAAGGTTCAAGCTACACCCATTAATCCATCGGATCTAGGATTATTGGTAGGTCCTGCTGATGTTGCATCCCTTAAAATAATAGAAGAAGGGTCACTGGTAGAAATGCAAGTTCCGGAAGGATTGATTAGATCTGTTGCCGCAAGATTTGATCAGAATCTTCCAGTAGGTAATGAAGGAGCTGGAGTAGTTGAGGCAGCAGGAAAAGGAGCTGAGCATCTGATAGGGAAAGTAGTTGGGGTTGCGGGAGGCGCGATGTATTCAGAATACAGATGTCTTCCAGCTATGAGTTGTTTGGAAATGAATGAAGGGACAAGTGCCGAACAAGCTGCATCATGCTTTGTTAATCCTTTAACTGCTTTAGGTATGGTTGAAACTATGAGACTGGAAAATCATACGGGTTTAGTACACACAGCTGCTGCATCTAATCTTGGACAAATGCTAGTAAAAATTTGTTTAGCCGAAGATATTCCACTAGTAAATATTGTTAGAAAAGAGGAGCACGTAGATTTATTAAAATCTTTGGGAGCAAAGTATGTATGCAATTCAAGTCTAGACAGTTTCATGGAAGATTTAGTTGATGCTCTAGTAGAAACTCGCTCAACTATAGGGTTCGACGCGACTGGTGGTGGAAAACTTGCAAGTCAGATATTAACCGCAATGGAGATTGCTGCTAATAAAACTGCGACTGAATACAGTAGGTATGGATCCGATGAATTCAAGCAAGTGTATATATATGGTGGACTTGATAGGAACCCGACAACTTTAACAAGATCTTTCGGTTTCTCTTGGAGTTTAGGTGGATGGTTGTTAACTCCTTTTATAGGAAGAATCGGTCAGGAAAGATTTGGGGAGCTAAGGCAAAAGGTTGCTGATGAAATCGGTACTACCTTTCAGAGTAACTACTCTGAGGTAATTTCATTGAATGAAGCTTTGACAGAAAAAAATATTCTTTCTTACACTAAGCAAGCAACAGGAGAAAAATATCTCATAAAGCCTGATTCCTAATTAATGCAGAAAGACCTAACTCAGGAATGGTTGAATTGGATATTTGAGAATATTCAACGAGGCTGCGATAAGAATGAATTGCTAGAAACTCTATTAAAAGAAGGGTTTAGTAAATCTCAAAGTAAAATTGCTCTAGGACTGGATCTATCTGCAGATGATCTGATAGAAGTTAAGCAATCTCAAGAAGAAGCAAAAGAGTATTCAGCGAATTACTTAATTTCTGCAGAGCGAATTCCTGATGTGTCTGCTGAAATTTATGAAGTAGAAAGCTTCCTGTCTCCAAAGGAATGTGAAGAGTTAATAGATGAAATTAAAAGTGAGTTAAGACCTTCTACTATTGCAACTAGTGGAGAATTTGATTCTACATACCGTACAAGCAGTACCTGTGATTTGGGCAATAAAAATAACCCTTTTCTAAAAGAAATTGATAGAAGAATTTCTAATTTTATAGGAATAGAAGCCTCTTACGGGGAAACCCTGCAAGGCCAACATTATCTCAAACAACAGGAATTTAAGGCTCATACAGATTATTTTGAAGGCAATCAGTTACTTGAACATGATAATGGAAGAGGACAAAGGACTTATACATTTATGATCTACCTCAACGAGGTGGAAGAAGGAGGAGAAACAGAGTTCACTCGGTTAAATAAAACGTTCTCTCCTGCACAAGGTAAAGCACTTATATGGAATAATTTGAACGAGGATGGAACGCCCAATGAAAATACTATGCACCAAGCACATCCGGTAGTTGAGGGAGAAAAAACCATTATTACCAAATGGTTTAGGCAGACGAGTTCGGGAGCAATTGCTAAACAAGATCTCAATAAACATGTAAAAACTTTTACTAAGAAGGGTTTTAAGAAAGATAAACTTGATGATCAACTTTTTAAGAAAATAAAATATTTTTACGATACCGAAAGAAATAAATTTAAAGAGGAGTTTGTTGCAGGTAATTTTATACAATCAGATGCAACAAAAGTGCCTAGTGAGTTGCTGGACTTGACTGATGATCTAAGAGGTGAAATTCATGCTTCATTGAAAGGACCTCTAGAAGAGTGGTGTAAATGTAATCTAAACCCTACTTTTGTTTATGGAATTAGAGACTACAAAGAAGGTGCTGTATTAATTCCACACAGAGATAGAGAGAATACCCATATTATTAGTGCCATAATAAATATTGCAAAAGATTTAGATAAAGACTGGCCACTGGTTATAGAAGACCATTTTTATAGAAAACATGAAGTATTTTTAGAGCCTGGCGAAATAATTTTTTACGAAAGCGCAAGACTTCTCCATGGAAGACCCTACCCGCTACAAGGTAGAGGTTTCGCAAATATATTCTGTCATTTCACACCTGTCTATTGAGCCTTGTGTCCTGATAAGTCCTAAGAACAGTCAACACAAGAAAATAGAGATTAGTTAAAGTCCATATGCTGAAAGCTAGTTGTATTAAATTAGCATTTAAGTAGTCAAAATAGAGAATCAATACAGTAGTCACCATCCATATCAATAAAACAAATAAAGAAGTTTTTCTTAAATATACAACTCTGAAAGGATGAAGGTATTTGATAGGAATAAATGTAAAAATGGATAGAACAATGATTACGAACAAGTTAACGAAATCGTTTGTGTTTAATATGTAGAAATAAAGAATAACTACATTCCATAAAGCCGGAAACCCGGAGAAGTAAAAATCAGAAGTCTTAATATTATTATTTGCAAATGTGTAGCATGAGACCGCTAGGATAATTAAGGAAGACAGTAATTGTGTGCCTTCAGGAACAAAATCTAGCCAATAAATTATAAAAGCAGGTACAAACACATAATTAAGATAATCGATAATATTATCTAAAATTTCCCCGTTGATATGCGGAGTATGTTTTTTAACATCGAATTTTCTTGCTAAAGAACCATCAATTCCGTCTACAAATAAAGCTAAAGCTAAGTAAAAAAAGACAAGTGGCAGATTTTTTTCTAGGGAAGCCAAAAGTGCTAAAAAACTCAGCAGCACTCCACTTAAAGTAAAAAGATGAACTAAATAAGCGAGAAAAACTCTCAAACCCTAAGACTTTAGTTGATCAAGCATTTTACCCATCATTTGATGGATGGTATTTACGGCTTGGAGAGGTCTGATTAAGACTTTAAATTCGGTAATCTTGTTATCATCATTCCAAGTTATTAGGTCTATCCCGTTGACGTAGATCCCATTCATTTCTGTTTCGAATTCTAGGCATGCAGTATTACCTTCGACTATCTCTTTAACATACTTAAATTTTGATTCTTTTTTTTCCTCGCTGGGATTTTTTTTCTTAGTACTAAAAACACCTGAAGCTGCTGCAAGATATAGTTTTGTTACATCTTTCCCTCTTTGAGGTGTGAATACTACTGGAGAATAAAAAACTACATCGTCATGCAATAAGTCATCAAGTTTTTCGGCTGCACCTGATCCACCACTCTTCATAATTTCATGCCATTTTTCTATCGCATTCATTTACAGTCCTTTTGTTAATTAATAAATTTGGCGGGGCTGGCAGGATTCGAACCTGCTACCTTCTAGTTCGTAGCCAGACACTCTATCCAAATGAGCTACAGCCCCCTAAACGGTGATTATAACTCTTAATGAGTGAACTTCCTTGCCCTATCTACTCTTCATCGGCTATGCGCTGATAAACTTCTTCTCTATGAATTTTAACTTCTTGAGGGGCCGTGATTCCGATTCTTACCTGACCTCCTCTTATATCAAGAACAGTTATCTTGATGTCGTCGCCAATATACATTGACTCTTCAGCTTTCCTGCTTAGTACTAACATAAACCCTCCCCAGTAATTTATGATACAAATTTTTACCTTACCAGTAAAAAAAGCTAAGAAAAAGGGTTTTTGCTATTTTTTTAAAACCTTATCAAGCTCGTCTAAAGAGGCTAACATCCCCTGCTTAATAGCATCTGCAAATTCAGGAGGATCTATCTCTGTTGTCCAAGTAAACCGGGTGTTATTTCCTTGAGAGGTAAGTTTAATTTTAGCAAGGTGATGATTAATAGGAGCCATGGTCTCCACTGCAGAATAAGATAATTCCATTTGCTCATCATTACATTCAATTACTTCCTCGACCAGCCTGCCCATGCCAGACATCTTAAATATCCTTTTATTACCATCTAGTTCAATACTATCTACTCCTGGTACCCAGTCACATCTAGATATATCTCCAATGATAGCCCACACCCGCTCAGGAGAGACTTCAAATTCTTTTATCTCTTCTATTTTAATCATTATTTTTTAACTGCTTTGATCCTAATTTTTGTTTTTGTTCCTTTAATTTTTAAGAATATTGATCCAAATATACCTGGCTGTAATTCAACTTTATCGCCAGGTGTGGGAATATCTTTTTTTCTTACGTTTTCTATACTTCTCCAGAAGGACCCGTTATTTAGTTCAAAAATAAAGTCTCCTCCAGAAAGTCTTAAACCATTAATAGATAGGTTTTCTTCAATAATTGATAAAGGAGCCTTCACTATCAGTTTATTAGCAACTTCTGAGTCTTCGTTATCTTCTTTTAATTTTTTATCTTTTTCAATAAATATCTCCACATCTTCTTGATTAACAAGAATTTGTTTTTTTTCTGTTTGAAAAAAACTATCAAAGCATGACAAACGGTCATTGTTATCCGATATCAGAGTACAATCTTCTATTCTCTTTTCTTCCGATTGCATCGTGAATACAATTATTAAAAAAGAGAAATAAAAAAAACGTTTTTTCATCAGCTATTTTTTGCTGCTTCAGGCGGTTCTATGTCATCAGGAACGAAAAAATCTGGTGCTAATTCAGAAAAAGGAACTTCTGCGTATTGAGAAAAATCTGTTGTGCCATTTTCAGCGAGTAAATTGTCATCAATGCAGAAATTGCCAGTGAACTCTCTGGAGTTCTTTGTCAAAATTACGTAGGCTGCATCTGCCATAATTTCTGGAGATCTTGATATATTCATGACGCTATCTCCACCCAGAGCATTTTTTATAGCGGCAGTAGCAACAGCTGTTCTAGGCCATAAAGCATTTACAGCTACACCCTCTTCTTTAAATTCTTCAGCCATACCTAATACACAGAGACTCATGCCGAACTTAGCCATGGTATATGCCACATGAGGTCCAAACCATTTAGGATCCATATCAAGTGGAGGTGAAAGATTAAGAATGTGAGGATTTTCTGACTTTAGCAAATGAGGTAAACAAACTTTGCTTACTAGGAATGTTCCTCTAGCATTTATTTGATTCATCAAGTCATATCTCTTCATATCTGTCTGTAATGTGCCTGTGAGTTGAATCGCTGAGGCGTTATTCACACAAATATCTATTCCACCAAACCTTTCAAGACCTTCATTTACAGCTTTTCTTACATTTTCTTCATCTCTTATATCACAGATAACTGGCAAAGCTTGTCCGCCCGCCTCAACTATCTCCTCAGCAGCGGTATAAATTGTTCCCGGCAACTTAGGATGAGGCTCGGAAGTTTTGGCAGCTAAAATTATATTTGCACCATCTTGGGCAGCACGTTTGGCAATTGCCAGACCTATTCCTCTACTTGCACCAGAAACAAAAAGTGTTTTATTTGTTAAGTTATTCATATTTCTTCTCCTTTAATTTGGCAAAATTCCTAATTTCTTTTCGCAAAAAGAAATTATCTGACCAGCGATATCCATTTCTAATGTCTTTTCTATCCCTTGAATGCCCGGCGAGCTATTCACTTCAAGGACTAGTGGACCCCTATTACTTCTTAGTATATCAACACCTGCAACCGACAATCCAATAGCTTTAGCAGCTCTAACGGCTATGCCTCTTTCTTTTGCAGTAATTGAAGTACTCTGAGCCACGCCACCTTGGTGAAGATTAGATCTAAAATCATTTTCTTTATTAGATCTTAGTATAGATCCAACAACTTTTCCGTCTATCACCAAACACCTTAGATCTTCACCTTTCGATTCCTCAATATATTCTTGCACAAGAAAATTAGCCTGAAGACCTCTGAAAGCATTAATAACTGTCTCAGCAGCTTTCTTTGTCTCTGCTAGAATTACACCTTTACCTTGAGAAGATTCTAACAATTTAATAACCAGTGGCATTGTCCCTACTGTATTGATCACACCAGTTGTGTCTTTTGGAGAGGATGCAAAACCAGTTACCGGCATATTTATATTTGCTGAAGCTAGCAGTTGATGAGCCAACAACTTATCTCTTGAGTTAGCTATTGCTTGAGGATTGTTTAATGGCAAGGCTCCTGTTAATTCGAACTGTCTTGTAACAGCTAAGCCATATGAGGTAATGGAAGCTCCTATTCTAGGTATAACTACATCATATTTTGGTAATGGACTAGAATCATAATAGATTTCTGGATTACCTGTATCGACATCAAGATAACATCTAGTTGAGTTGATTGGTTCAACTTGGTGACCTCTTTGCTGTCCAGCAATAACAATTCTTTTAGAGGTGTAATTATTTGGTTCCCTAGTGAGAAGAGCTATTCTCAAAGCCCTTCGTGATTTTAAAACCCTTTTTTTTCTAGTGGAGTAAGGATTCCTTAACTGAGGCTGCCCATTCAAAAAACTTTCATTGGGATAAACTGTCATGTCAGGTCCAATAGAGCTTCGACCTAAAAGCATTCTATATTGCATGGTGTGTCTATCCGTTAAGGATATTTCTATAGGCCAGGTATTGCCTGAGATTTCTATGTCTGTCTTTATGAAGTACCTTTTTTCAGATTCTCCATTAGAACTTGTAACTTTTCTTCTTCCAATTAAGGGAGCAGAACATGAGATAGTAAAATTAGGTTTCTCTGGTAAAGGAGAAATCTCAAATCTAACAAATTTCTTATTTTTAACCTTGAATACCTCAATATGCTTGGCATGAAGTACAGAAGTTTGAGCTCCTGTATCAACCTTGGCTTTAATATATGGTAGGTTTATAGCAGGGAGATTTACCCATTCTTCCCATCCTAAATCAATATTTGCATTCATTTATTTATTAACTGGCGGAGAGAGAGGGATTCGAACCCTCGAAGGCTTTGACACCTTACACGCTTTCCAAGCGTGCGCATTCGACCACTCTGCCATCTCTCCTAACTGTAGAGTCGGCATTATAGTATTTTTTTTGTTTTTCTATTAAATAAAGTAATAGATTGATTAATAGTGAGGGGGCTTTTCGTTCTTATTATCTATAAAGTTGTTTTCGCTATTATCTTTCAAAAATTTTAACTCTTCTTTTAAAATGATAATTTCTTGCTGTTGTTTTCTAAGTTCTTCGCTTAATCGTTCTATGGTATCTTCTTGAAATGCGTACTTTGTCTCCAGTTCATTTAATCTTTTATCGTCTTTTTCATTCATTTTCTGTTCTTGCTATTGTCTAATTTCTCTATAAACATCGATATTATAATTGGGGGTTGTCCTCACCGGATTGATCTCAATACCTCCCCTTCTTAGGAAGTTAGCCCTTACGCAAAGCTCATCTATTCTGCATCTTTTTAAGATATCTATGTAGATTCTTTCAACGCATTCCTCATGAAAACCTTGATGATTTCTGTAAGAAAGTAGATATCTTAGAAGTCCGTTATGTTGAATCGCATTACCTTTATAAGAAATATATATAGTCGCCCAATCCGGTTGTGCGGTAACTGGACATAAGCTCCTAAAAAGACTGCATGACAAAGTTTCAGAAACATTCTCTTCTTCACCAGGCTCTATAATCAGAGAATTAGGGTATTTGTCTATATTTTCTATCGATACTTCGTCTATAGATGTAGTGTCGTCAAAAATATCTCGCGGTCTATCATCCAGCTGAACTTCAACATCGGTTTTGAGAGAAACATCCAAATCTTTTTTAATTAAACTTTGAACAGATTCAATAGAAGGAAATTCTTTATTATTAAGTGAGTACAGATACAGTTTTAATGATTTGGATTCAACGAAAAACTTTGAATTGCAGTCATAAGAGATGTTAAGGATTTTATTTTGTGGAATTCCATTCTTATTCAACCAAGAAGTTTCATAAGACGTCCAATAATCTCTACCGTGATAAGAGTCTGAAAATTCTTCTAAACCTGATTTGAGTCTAGACTCAAGCCTGTTAAGGGGGCAAAGAATGGAAGGCTCATACTTTTGAGGTATTTTTGTATCTTCTCCAAGAAAATTTTTAGTCATTTCTTAAGATCTTATACCCCGCCCTTTATGTAAGAACCATAAGCATGTGGAAGATAGCAAAATTATAAATCCTAGTATCATAAATAAAGCATAATTTATTGAAAATCCAAGAGCTTCTAAATCAGAAGATCCTAAGATTGAATACCTGAAAGCATTGATCATATAAAGAATTGGATTCGCCAAGGAAACTGTTTGCCAAAAAGAAGGAAGTAATTGGATTGAATAAAAAACACCCCCAAGATAGATAAGGGGCTGCATAATGAAAGTGGGTACAATAGATATATCATCAAATGATTCAGCGAAAAGAGCGTTCAAGAATCCACCTAAAGAAAAAAGAATCGAGGTTGAGATAACAACAAATATACTTAAGGACCAGTTATCAACGGATAAATCATAAAACCATAGTGAAACAAAAGTAACTATTGCTCCTACTAAAAGTCCTCTTGCAACGCCACCTAATACCCATCCTAGAAGTATTAAATAATGGGGCAAGGGTGTTATCAAAAGCTCTTCAATACTTCTGGCAAACTTTTGTCCAAAAAACGAAGACACTACGTTTGAATAAGAGTTACTAATGACAGACATCATTATCAATCCAGGAATCATGAACTGCATATAATCAAAACCACCCATTTGACCTATCCTTTTGCCAATAAGGGTCCCAAAAATAACAAAATAAAGCATTATCATAATGGCGGGAGGTATTAGAGTTTGAGTCCATATCCTCATGAATCTATGTATCTCTTTATAGAGTATAGTTAGAAGAGCTCTATATTGTTCTAAAGGTGTCATTCTTTTTCGTTATTAAGAGTTGAATCCACCAGTCCTAAGAATAATTCTTCTAATCGGCCAGTCTCATT
>Ga0208130_1001090_pt1 | contig 13316 bp, 23 predicted proteins | sample ETNtaG_31_FD_185771 | JGI IMG/M metagenome (GOLD analysis project Ga0208130, IMG submission 185771) | Marine microbial and viral communities from oxygen minimum zone, Eastern Pacific Ocean - ETNP201310SV78 (SPAdes) (version 2) | ecosystem: Environmental > Aquatic > Marine > Oceanic ...
CACTTGTAAGTTTACCACCCATCTCCATGGCAATAGCAAACTCAACTCTTGTGCCAAAGTGTTGAAGGGCCCTCTCAAATGTGTCTAGTTCTTCGTACATTCCTCCTCCTTAGATTTCTTATAGAAACCAAAAGGATCAACCTCACCTTTATCAAATGCACGACGTTTTTGTGCCATACCACATACAGTTTCCATCACTTTAATAGTGTCTTCTACTGTGCAGTTCTCTGGCATATTACGATGCACGATGTCAAACAACGGAAAAAATTCCTTTGCAGCATCATTTACCTCTTCAGGTGTCAATGGATCATAATCTTTCATCATTTACCTCCGGTTTCGTAACCCATTTTGTCATCGTGTTCTTTTAATTTACGCATACGAATTGTTTCGTGTAAACGCTTAATTGCCTCCTCAGTTTCAGCAGTTTTTTCATACGACCACTCATCATTTTGCTTTTTTTTCTTACTCATAGCTTAACTCCTGTTGTTGCGTTAATAACTCTAGTGTAAAGATGCAAAGTTCCCTCTTGTTCGCATTTAAGCGTCCATCTTGTCATTTTAATGACACCATCCTCTGTGCCACCGGTTGACATTTTGCGACCCTCTTTTGTCATGGAACTGTAAAGACCGAAACGTGTTTTCCAGACATAAAAACAGTCATCATAGAGTGTTGCACCCTCAGGAATTTCAATCTCCGGTTTTGTTTGTTTCTTCGTTGCCATTAAGATTTGTGAGTTGTCTTTCTAGTTCATATTTAACAGGTGAAAGATGGTTATAAAGATAGTTCTTCCACTCGTTGTCTTCAAGTAGTGTAACAACGTTTTCAATTTGTGTCAAGGCAATCAAGAGTCTTTCTTTTTCACGCATCTTTTTGACCTTGCATTGCTAGTAGTGTTTCCAGTGGAATCCACGCGGGGTTTTCGTTTGCGAACTGCACTTGTACTTCCGTTACTACTTTTTCTAGGTTTCGATTGTACGCTTTTCTTGTGTTTTTGACTGGACTTAAGGGATTTTCCGTCACGATTTGATACCTTGTAATCTTTGGCCTTCAGTTTATATCTATCAAGGTACTTCTGCAAGTGTTCTTCACACTCAAAGTGGCATACAGTTTTATCAAACTCCAATCTCCACGGAAATGTTTGATATGGAAACAGAATGTTAAACTCTGGGTCAAGGATATTAGATCTAATCATTCATTTAATCAAAGACAGGAGCAATACGATGACGCCATTCATACAAATGGTCTATGTTATTTCCATAATAACCCATGTTCATGTAAATGCAATCAATGTAACGTAAATCGTCATGATCTGCACGGTGTGTGAAAACATCGCAGTATTCTACAATTTCTTGTGGAACTTCTACTTGTTTGTGATCAATGTCAATAATCATCGATGAAGTCTATTGTAGTAGTCTTGAAGCTTTTGTTGAATTTTAACTGATTGCTGTTCATCTTTCTTTTGTTCAAGAGCAGCAATTAAGAATTTAATCTCTTCTGAGGTGAGTTTCATTGGTGTGCTTGATATGCGTTTTTGAGTGTTGTCATGAGATGCATATTACCGTGAAAATATCCTAACACGATAACACTAAGTGTTGCTAGTATCACTCCCAGTAACATCAGGACTGGGATAAGATATGATGATTCTTTCTTCTGTTTCTCCTCTAGAGTTGAGGAGTGATGTTCTGTACCATTTTCCATTGATTACATCACAAATTTCTTTGAGTTTTGTCTCAACATTCTCATTCATTATATAAATCCTCCACTTTTTTGTTTCTTATCTAGAACATTTATTTTACAATTTTTCCAGTTACGAACACACTCAAACCAGTATGCTCTCATCTGCTCGTAATCATTGAAGATTACAGATTCTTTACCACTATCAAATATCAATTCATACCGATGTCTATCATATGAAGCATCAGAAGTATGAGTAAAATACCTGGGATCTTCTGGTTTGATTACTTCCATCGTTTTGTTTTTAGATAGTCAAGAACATCGGAACGAACATCCATGAGCTCATGATAGCACAGTTGATTGTGAGCACATTGACGAAGAGACGGATCGGGTTTAATTACACTTTCAATGAAAATGTCAAGTCCTCGATTCCATTTATCCTGTTTACTCTCATTGTCAGCAATACTATTCTGGTCCTTCATCAAAACACTCCGGTGTGGATTTTTTTAGAACATCAATGACTTCCTGAGTTTCTAAATTAGAGAACCCAGTACGTTCCTGATATTTTTTAACATTAGTAATTATACCACTAACCTGAGGGCAAGTTAGACTAGCAAGCAAAATCATTTCTCCAATCATTTGATTACCTCCCAGTTATCATCAGCAGATTCATTCATCCAAAAAAAGTACCGGCCAGAAATAGAAGCAAGAAACATCTTACCATCCTGACGTTTTTCAATGCGACAAGAGTGTAATCGGTCCATCATATTCGCAAAACGATTTTTTGCTTTGGAACTGATAGGATTTACACAGAGAAATTCAGTCTTCATAGTTTGATTAACCTCCACAAAGGTAATTATACAGGGTTTTTAGGGACTTGTCAAGTAATCCTTAAACAGGATCACTTCCATAGTTGTTGCTTCTAGTTCCCATGGTTGGTCATCATAGTCCACCAAAGTGTGATCTATGCCCTTCCAGAGGCGTTTCCCACGTTTATCCTTAAGAGAACCCTTGACATGCTGATAAACGTGCCAGAGTTCATGTAGGAGGGTCTGAGTGTAGAGAATAGGGTCCATTCTGTTGTGCAGTTCTATTTCAAATGCACGAGGACGATAATCACAATCCTCAACAGAACACCAACCATAAACACCCTCACGGAGTAATCCACGATGATTTACAGTGATGTCAAGTTTGTGACGTGGCAGATACTTTCCTACAAACCACATAATGATGTCTTCACATCGTTTGTGGCTATAGTTGTATCCAGTGGTCTCAAGATAGAGCATTGATTGCAACCGAAGTGATACGAGTTCCCCAGTGCATCATCCATATAAATGATGCAACGAACAAGAGTTTTTCCTTGGAAGTCATTTGATGCGTGTCTACACTAGAGGGACACTTTGCACGACCCCCCTTATACTGTCATACCATCTAACCAGTTCTTAAAACTAAACAATGGCCACTGTCCATATTGGTGAAGAGGGGTGCCTCCACCGTAACTAGTTGGGATAAGGTGATAATTATCATTATCCTTTGCATACTTCAAAAATTCATTAAACTTAGAATCTTCAAATGCTAATGTCTTTGCATAATCCCAGAATGGTGTGTCATACTTTGACCCAAACTGGTAGTGCCATAGCACAAAGTTCTTGGTTTGATTGATATATTCTAGAATTTCTCTTTCTGATTTATAAATGCTTCCGTTCTTATGAATGATGTTGTCATATATCATTCTTGTCCACTCAATATATGTCTGAGTAGATGATGACTCCAATGGTTCTAAGAAGAATAAACTGTTTCCATTTAGAAATATTCTGTCATCAATTACGGGACTCTTTGCCACATAGTTTTTGAATGACACATGCTTCTTTATCTCAACATCAAACATATTCAGAAAGTTCTTCTCTGCTTCTTCCTGTGATGTGATGTCACTGTTGTAACAATATCCGATGCAATAATCATTTGATGGTGATACTTCATGTGTGGGAATTACAAATGTCCAACCATCAGGAGTTGCAACATGTCGGCTCCAATGTGCCTCTGATGTATTCCAATTTGGTTTGGCAAGAATCGCAGCATTGATTGGATTACTTAACTCTTCATAGTTAGTAAAATCTTTAGGTTTACCCCTACAATCAAACACATAATCTGCATCAACATCTTTAGGATCTACCTCATCTTCAATCACCTTAAAGTGACCACTGTCTAATACAGATTTCTGCATCTCCCATGGACAGTAATGCATTGCCATACTATTTGATGGAAACGGGTGAAACACTTCATCGTTCTTCTTTCCCCACCCTTCATACAAAATACCACTCTTAAATGTGGCATGAATTTTGTTATGATACCAATTAAAATCTGTTGCTGCCCACAGTAAACCAGGAGGATCTAATAAAGTTGCTTGACCCACTCTTTCTGGTTTTGTTTCTGGATTGTATATTAACTCTACTTCTACGTCTGGATTAGTTCTTGTATACCATCCAAAATGAAGTGCGGTAAATGATCCACCATTACCGGCACCAACTACTGCTATTTTCATAATCAAACACTCACTTGCACTATTTAGTCTGGTGATATATAATCTATATCAAATGACTCTATAGAATGGCTCAAGACGAATTGCTTTCGTTATTTCCAACACCAGTTCTTATTGCACAGTATCCTGTGTCTTATGAGAAGGAGTTAGAATATATTCATAACCTCCCTTGTCGTAGAGAAAACAAGGGTGGAGATGCAGGTAATAAGATCCACTATAACCGACAATCTGAAGACACTTTTGTATTAGATAGCCCAGAACTTTCTAATGTCAGAGAGTTTATCAAGTCCAAGATCTTTAAGTTTGCACGAGAGATCATGTGCTCTAAAGATGAGGTGGTGATTACTCAATCCTGGATCAATAAGTCTAAAAAAGGTGAGTCTCACCATGAGCATGTACATCCTAATAGTATGATTAGTGGTGTCTGGTATCCTGTTATTAACGAACAACTGCCACCGATTCAGTTCCGTAGCAGAACACAAAGGGACGTGCAATTATCCAACGAGAAGTATAATAACTTCAATAGTGCAACATTCTTGCTACCTATGAAGATGGGAGAACTTATTATCTTTCCAAGTAATCTCACTCATAGTGTTCCTGCTAATCAATCAGAGACTGAACGTATCAGTTTGTCGTTTAATACCTGGGTCAAGGGTAGTCTTGGTGACATCAATTCACTAACATATCTTCCACTTGATCGCTGCGTATGACCTCTGCATTAGCACGGCCGCTGCCAGACTTTCATGGGTTTGGTTATAGAATTGCACAGATAGAAAATAATACCCACTGCAACTATAAGTGTTGGTTTTGTCCTAATGCTTATGATAAACCAGCACCGAAAGAGTGTATGACCATAGAGCAATTTCGTAAGATCCTTACAGAAATTCGTTCCGTTTACACGCCATGGGAACTAAATGATGTCTCATTTGCCACATATAATGAACCTAACCTTGATGAAACATTCAAGGAGAAGTTGCAGATAATGACTGATATGGGATTTAATTATGAACATATCTCTAATGGCAGCATGGTGACAACCGAACTTACTGATTGGTTGATTGCTAATCCACAACGAATTAAACAGTTTCGTCTCAACATTCCTACGATGGATGAGAAGAAGTGGAAGGATATTACAGGTTCATCTACTGCTGTACTCTACAGAATGTATTATCAATTGATGTATTTGTTTGAGAACTCACAGAGACTTAACTTTCCCATCACTGTAATTGTGAATGGTGATGGCAGTGCAAGTCATAAAGAAGAGTTTATGAAGGTGTATCAGAAGTTCCAAAGATGTCCTCCTGGTATCAACTTTAGTATGACTGGATTGATTGACAGGGCTGGCACACTTGATGGTGCAGAGTGTGAAACACAGTCCCTAGATAGTAGAACTATTGATTGGGGTGATGACCCAATTAAATGCACTGCTGGATACTTTGATAACTTATACTTTGGTGTCAAAGGAAATGTATTCTACTGTTGCCATGACTTCCACCAGGAGTATAGTTGTGGTAATATAAACGATACACCACTCAAAGAACTTTTGAGTTCTGAAGCATATGAAACTCAAAAGTTGAGGTTTCAAAAAGATTTCTGTCGTAAATGTGAACAAGCAAGACCACTGGAGGTAGTAAAATGACTGTATCACCACAAATGATCGCGATGAACAAATATGATACTCAACTGCGTGATTTGATCCACGTTGAGAGAGGCATCATCCCTGCTAATTTGTGTGAATATCTCGTAGAAGATATCGAAAAGAAAGATTGGAGACCACACACTTGGTATAATGCTGTTAATAACTCATTCGGTTCGGAAGAGACAATGGAACTGGATGTTCTTAATGTGACTGCCGAACAACAGCAATTATTGACGCCATTCATGATTCAGGCTGGTGCAGCATACAATGCAATCTATGCTTTTCAAACTGAAAGAACTGCACAGATGATGAATAAATTTAGCTCACTTAGGTTTAACCGTTATGGTCCTGGACAGATTATGCGTCAGCACCATGACCATATTCATTCACTGTTTGATGGTAATGAGAAAGGTATTCCTGTCCTTTCATTCATTCTCAACCTGAATGATGACTATGAAGGTGCAGAACTATTCTTCTGGGATGATTATGTTGTGCCTCTAGGTAAGGGTGATATTATTATGTTCCCGTCTCTCTTCTTGTTCCCTCATGGTGTGAAAGAAGCAACTAAAGGTAAGCGTTACTCTGCCGTATCTTGGGCTTGGTGATTACAATCCACCGTGACCATTAGAGCAAGTACCATATGCGCCAGGGGGGGATGAAGAATTCATATCTCCAAAATCTATTGCATCTCCTAAAGACATGATTTGCACATAATCAATAGTGTTTGTTCTGTTTGGAGATCCAACAGCTGTATTAACACCTCCAAAAAATATGCCACGAGTAGGTGATGATGTTCCACGCACAGATGATCTCGCTAATGTTAGATCACCAAAATCAACTGCATTGCCAAGGGTTGAGATGGTAATATAATCTATAGTGGTTTTGTATGCTGGCGATGCATAACCACCACCCATTAACATACGAACTGAGTTTGATACTCCACCAAGAGCACCTCTACTTTCTGATGAGTCTCCAAAATCTGCACAGTTTCCTAATGTTGAGATTGTAGTGAAGTCAATTGTACTGGTAGTTCCAGGAATTTGCCCGGCAGCAAATATTCCACGGGTTGATGATCCGGCAGATGTATGTTGATGTCTTGCTTGCGTCAAATCACCAAAATTAACAGAGTTTCCTGTTTGAGCAATCGTTACATAATCAATGGTATTAAATTGAGATAATGATGGAGAAGGTGAAGTTCTTCCTCCCGCAGTTAAACCTCTTGTTGATGATGAAACAGAGGTTGTTAAAATTCTATGTTCTGTTAAATCTCCAAAAGCAGCAGCATTTCCTGTTGATGAGATTGTGACAAATTCAATATCTGCTTCACTTGGATAATATCCCCCACAAAATAAACCTCTGGTTCTTGATGAACACCCACTTAGAGCAGTTGTTGCATCAGTAAGATCACCAAAAGTTATTGCATTTCCTGTTGAGTCAATGTTAACATATGAAATATTAGTTTGGTCAGCAGGGTGATCTCCACCACCATAAAGACCACGAGCACCACCAGTCAATAAATCTGGTGACCAACTATCAACTTCCATCCATATTCCGTTGGGAGTTAATCCATCTTCAACGGGTCCAAGTATATAAACTTCCAATTTCTTGGAGTCAGTATTGAATCTGATTGATCCTGCGGGTGCTTGATTGTAAGAAGGAAGTTCAAAATCATCACTTCCACCGAAGGCACTTCCGCCTCCTACGGTTGTATAACCACCGCCACCTCCGGCAGCACCTACACCACCGCCACCACCACCGGAGCCGCCACCTCCGCCTCCGCCGCCGCCACCGTATCCCATTAACCTAGACCTCCATGTGCGTCAGATAAAGAACCATAAACTCTTCTACCAGTATTTAAGTCACCAAATGCTGTTGAGTTTCCAAGTGTTGCGATAAGAACAGTTTCAAGTGCTGTATCAGCATTGCCAGATGCAGGACGATAAACACCTCTCGTTTGATTTGATGTGCCAGAACCACCAGTTCCTGCTGTGTTATCTATAGAATCTCCAAAATCTATTGCATTACCTTTTGATGCTAGTGTGATATAGGAAAGTTCATTATCATTTCCACTACCACCAGCATCATCTCCACTGCAAATGATTGCTCTGGTAGAAGAATTTCCTGCATTACCATAAAAACTCTCAACATATCCTTGACTTGCTTGCATATCACCAAAATCTATTGCATCCCCTTGAGTTGCAATTGTCACATAGTCAAATACATTTGTACGTGTTATTCCTGATGAGTGTGTGCTCAGAGTTACTCTTCCACTACCAAATACACCACGAGTAGGACTAGATGCACTAAATCTAACAGTTCTACCAACAGTAAGTTCTCCAAAACTCGATGAATTTCCTGTTGATGCTATCGTGGCATAATCAATATATTTCCATGCTGATCCAACACCACTGGGTCCTGAATATGGAGAAATACTATTATATCCACCAGCAAAAATTGCTCTTGTATTATCTGCTGCTCCACCACCCGTCGAGGGTCTATAAGTTAAATCACCAAAATCTTGTGAGTTTCCTGTAGATGAGATAGTGATATAATCAATTACGTTATATGCATCAGTAGATGGATATCTACCAGCCCAAAATAAACCTCTTGTTGCACTTGCTGTTCCACCACTACTAGTTCTAGCAGTCGTTAAATCTCCAAAATCATATCCAATTCCGGTAGTTGCAATTTGCACATAATCTAATGTGGCAAGTTCTGGATATGGAGAAGATGCGCCATATCCACCACCCCAGATACCACGACCTCTACCACCACGATAAGTAGTATCACCTCTTGGTAGTGACATTGCACCAGTAGAGTTCATCTCAACGGTGCCAGAAATTTCAGGCCCATTGGCCCCGTTAAGACTTCGTATACTGTTTACCTTAATGTCTGACATCGGTTAATATCTCATACGATTATTTATCCAAGACCACCATGGGAATCAGATCCACCACTGGTGCTGGAAATTACTCTAATTAAATCTCCAAAATCTTGTGCATTTCCTAAGGTATTAATTTCAACATAACTCATATAATTTTTATTAGCACTACTATTAAATCCACCACCAGCTACAGCACGAGTTGGTGATGCACAAACTCCACTACCATTAAATCCATCAACATTTTGATCTCCAAAATCTACCGCATCACCAAGACTTGCAATAGTTACATAATCTATTCTAGCAGTAGTTGTTGAATAGTCGGCAGTAAATCTTATTGCTCTTGTTGTATTTGATGAAATCCCATTTGGTGATCCATCAGAGGTTGTAGTATCTCCAAAATCTAATGAGTTGCCACTTGTTGCCATTGTAATGTATTCAATAACATTATTAGCAGCAGGCGCAGTTCCTGCAATAATTAATCCTCTGGTAGTATTACACCCAGATGTTCCTCCACGGGTTGTCTTTCCAGTTATTTCTCCAAAATTAGATGAGTTACCTTTTGATGCGATTTGAACAAATTCAATATCTTTTTGTTCTGCTGGGTTTGCTCCACCAGAAAAAATTCCACGAACTCCGTCTGATGCTGGCATTGCCGAATTTTTAACTTCAGATAGATCACCAAAGTCAAAAGAATTTCCAGTTGATGAAATGGTGATATATTCTATCAGATTTTTAAATCCGTCACCTGAGAGAGGATTGCCATAACCACCAGCAAATACCATTCTTGTCGAACTACTTGCACCAGCAACACCAAGTTGGGGTCTGGACATATCACCAAAGTCGGATGTATTTCCTAATGTGGCAATAGTTATATATTGTATTTCATTATAATAAGTTGGGTTATTTCCACCAAAGAAAAGTCCACGACCTCTACTACCTCTCTCTGCTGTATTTCCTACCGGAGGAACAAAGTGTGCTGTGGTATTTACTTCTACAATACCATCAACTTCTGTTCCACTACTTCCATCTCTATTGGTTATATTATCTACTTTTAGATTTGCGGTTCTATCATCACCTACACGACGATATCCTGATCCGCCAGAAGCACCAGATCCAGATCCACCGGCACCATAACCACTGGCACCGCCTCCTCCACCACCGCCACCGGAGCCGCCACCTCCGCCTCCGCCGCCACCGTATCCCATTAGTTACTCCGACTATAGTATCTCATAATATTTATCCCAGTCCACCGTGACCGTTAGACAGAGATGTAGCAGCTTCCTGCCTAAATTGAATATCACCAAAATCAACAGCATTACCAGTACTCATAATTTGAACATATTCTATTGAGTTTGTTGTGCCTGTAGGAGTTACTTGTCCACCAGCAAAACAAGCACGAGTTGGTGATGCACATCCAGATTTGCTGCTATTAACCTCTAATAAATCTCCAAAGTCTATTGCATTTCCTAGTGTTGCAATAGTTATATAATCTATAACATTTGAATTAGCTGGACCATTGTTAACTCCGCCAGCAATTAAACCTCTTACAGCATTTGAACAACCACCATTTCCGAAGGGTCTTCTTGCCTCAGTCAAATCACCAAAGTCTGCAGCATCTCCTTGCGTTGAAATAGTAATAAATTCTATTATGTTTATTCTAGTGCCAGGATTTAATTGCCCAGCAGCTACTATTCCACGAGTTCCATTTGAAAATGCTGCAGCACCCATTCTAGTAGCAGTTAAATTACCAAAATCGATTGCATTTTCTTTTATTGCAATAGTTACAAATTGTATTTTATCCGTCTGTGCTGGGTTATATCCGCCTGCCCAAACTCCACGAGTGCTGTTAGAAAAAGCAGTTGGTCCAACTTGGTTTGCATCTAAATCACCATAATCTGTAGCAGCACCAGTTGATGAGATTGTTACTTCATCAATTCTATCATAACGGGCAGCTGGTGGATCATTTCTTCCTCCAGCAAATAATCCACGAACTCGTGAGGAACATCCAGCAAGTCCATATCTTGCTATAGTCAAATCGCCAAAATCTGATGCATTGCCAGTTGATGCTATATTAAAAAGATTAATTGTATTAGATCCAGCATTATCAGGTTGAAGAAATCCTCCTGCAGTAAGACCACGAGTTCCACCGGTCTGAATATCTGGTGAATCAGTTGTGATCTGAACCCATTCTCCTGCTGCAAGAGTTCCAATACCAGCATAAGAACTTGTGGCTCCACCTTCCATTCCAATACGGAAATACTCTAGCTTCATAGAGTCCGTGTTGAACCTGATTGCTCCTGGTGTGATATTAAGTGGTGCGTTTTCTCCGTGTGCCATTATCCTAGACCTCCATGTGCGTCAGACGTACCACCAGCATATGCTAAATTAGTTCTATTCAGGTCTCCAAAATCTGTAGCATCTCCAAGTGTTGCGACAGTTATATACTCAATCGTATTAACATAAGTAGGTGCTTGACCACCACCAAATATTCCACGAATGGAATTATCAAGACCTGTTACATGATCTGTTGCTGTTGTTAAATCACCAAAGTTTAACCCATTGCCTAAACTTGAGAATGTAAAATAAGTCATTGATTGTGTTCGACTTCCTGGTGCTGCTTGTCCACCACCAATTACTGCACGGGTAGAACTTCCCGCACTATCAGAATAATCAGTTGCTACACGTAAATCACCAAAATCTTTTGCATTACCTGTTGTTGAAATAGTTACATAATCTGTAACATTATAAGGAGCAGCAGAGAGTGGAGTTATATACCCCCCACAAAATAATGCTCTTGTAGGATTAGCAACATTAGCAGTTCCTGTTCTTGGTTGAGTTAAATTACCAAAATCTACCCCATCAGCATTGGTTGCCATGGTGATATATTGAATTGTATCTGTGTCATTACCAGGAGAAGATCTTCCGCCACCCCAAATACCTCTAATACTATTTGAACATGCTTCAACATATCCTCTTGCGGCATGTAAATTGGCAAAATCCATCGCACTTCCTGTTGATGAAGTGATCACAAAATCTATATGATCTTGTGATGTTGGAGTGGTGCCACCACCATAAAATGCTCTAGTTGATGATCCACAAGAACCACCAGCCCATCTCGCAGCGTTAGCAAGATCTCCAAAATCTGTTGAATTACCTAATGTTGAGATAGTTACATAATCAACTCTCCTGACAGCAGCATTTCCTGGACTGGTTGTATATCCTCCCATGAATAATCCACGACCTCTACCACCACGATAAGCAGTATCACCAGAAGGCATTACAATACCAGAAGTTCCAGTAAATGTAGTGATACCTGCTACTTCTGGCCCTCTGGTTGCGTCTTGACTTTTGATCTGATCTATTCTAAATTCTGACATTATAACCCTCCGTGACCATTAGAATTACCCATTCCGGTTCCACTATCACCACCAGTTACATCCAAGTCACCAAAATCTTGTGCATCTCCTGTAGTCATTATTTGTAAATGATCGATAGTATTTACATAACTTGGATAATTACCCATGGCAATTACAAGACGAGTTTTAGAAGCAGCAGCTGCTCCATATTGAGTTGTAGTGGTTAAATCACCAAAATCTTGTGCGTTTCCTAAAGTTCCAATAGTAATATACTCAATTATATTGGTTATGGCAGACCCATTATGACCACCAACAAAAATTCCTCTTACTGCATTTGAACCACCTTGAGAACCTGCATTCTTTGCAACATTTAAATTTCCAAAATCAGCAGCATTTCCTTGAGTTGGTATGGTAATAAATGAGATACTATTATCAGTACCGCTGCCAGGATATCCACCCGTGACTATTCCACGAGTGCTATTTGCAAAAGCACCATTTCCATATCTAAAAGTTACTATTAAATCACCAAAATCTTGAGCATCAACACCGGTAGATGCCATTGTAATATAATCAATTATATCACTATTGATACCGGGTTGATTTCCACCAGCGCGGATTCCTCTGGTAGAATTTGAAAGCCCAAGTCCTCCATATCTACCTTGTGTGCTATTTCCACCAAAATCAATTGTATTTCCTGTTGATGCAAAGGTAAAATACTGAATATCAGTATCAAAATTTGATGAAGATGTAATACCCTCATAAACTATTCCACGAGTTCTTGAACCAACTGCATTTCCGTATCTAGTTGGTAATGTTAGATCTCCAAAATCTAATGCATTACCTGTGGTTTCAACATGCACATAATTCATCACATTTGTAATATTTGGATATCCCCCAAGACCACTAAACACACCACGAGTTCCACCAGTTTGAACCTCTGGTGATGTTGCTACGATTTCTTCCCACTGACCAGCATCAAATTCTCCACGAAAGATCTCCAACTTCATGGAGTCGGTATTAAATCTAAATGCTCCTGGTTTAATCGTCATCAGATATTACTCTCCATAGTTATATTTAGAGACCTCCGTGACCGTTGGAAATACCAAGTCCACCAGAATTTCCAAATATTAAATCTCCAAAATCTACTGAATTGCCTGTCTGTGCTATCGTTACATACTCAATAGCATTCGTGTAATAAGGTGAAGGTGAAATATTTCCACCAAA
>Ga0208130_1001091_pt1 | contig 13313 bp, 17 predicted proteins | sample ETNtaG_31_FD_185771 | JGI IMG/M metagenome (GOLD analysis project Ga0208130, IMG submission 185771) | Marine microbial and viral communities from oxygen minimum zone, Eastern Pacific Ocean - ETNP201310SV78 (SPAdes) (version 2) | ecosystem: Environmental > Aquatic > Marine > Oceanic ...
AATGGGTGCTGAAGCTGTTCAGGTTTTATTAGAAGAGCTTGATATCGATGATGAAATCAGAGTAATAAGAGAAGAAATTCCTCAAACAAATTCAGAAACTAAGCTTAAAAAATTATCAAAAAGATTAAAGTTGCTTGAGGCTTTTAAAGATTCAGGTAATAAACCAGAGTGGATGGTAATGAATGTTCTACCGGTATTGCCACCAGACTTAAGACCTTTAGTGCCTCTTGAAGGTGGAAGGTTTGCTACTTCTGATCTCAACGATTTATATAGAAGGGTTATAAACAGAAATAACAGATTAAAAAGATTATTAGAGCTTAATGCACCTGAAATAATTGTTAGAAATGAAAAAAGGATGCTACAAGAATCCGTAGATGCTCTTTTAGATAATGGAAGAAGAGGAAGGGTTATTACAGGAACTAATAAGAGGCCGCTTAAATCATTAGCTGACATGATTAAGGGAAAAGGAGGTAGATTTAGACAAAACCTTTTGGGTAAGCGTGTTGATTATTCTGGAAGGTCTGTAATTGTTGCTGGACCAAACCTTAAACTCCATCAATGCGGACTCCCTAAAAAAATGGCTCTAGAATTATTTAAACCTTTTGTATATGGAAAACTTGAGAATAGGGAGCTTGCAACAACTATTAAAGCTGCAAAAAAATTAGTTGAAAGAGAAACTCCAGAGGTTTGGGAAGTTTTAGAGGAAGTAATCAGAGAGCATCCTGTATTACTTAATAGGGCTCCAACTCTTCATAGGCTTGGACTTCAAGCATTTGAACCAAAATTGATTGAAGGTAAAGCAATACAACTTCATCCATTAGTTTGTGTTGCTTTTAATGCTGATTTTGATGGAGATCAAATGGCGGTTCACGTCCCATTAACATTAGAAGCCCAATTAGAAGCAAGAGCGTTGATGATGTCAACAAACAATATTCTATCGCCTGCAGACGGTGCTCCAATTATAAATCCAACTCAAGACGTTGTTTTGGGCCTATATTATATGACCAGAGATAATGCTAATTCGAAAGGTGCTGGAAGAGTCTTTAGTAATTCTGATGAAGTATTAAGGGCATATGAAACTGAAAACTTAGAAATACATTCTCCTATCAAAGTTAGAATAGAACATACAAATAGTGAAACCACATTAGAAGATACAACAGTTGGAAGAATTTTAATTTGGAGAATAACACCAGTTGAAGTTGGATTTGAGAATATTAACAATGTCTTAAATAAAAAGTCTGTATCCAAGTTAATTGATATTTCTTATAGAAAAGCTGGATTAAAGAAAACAGTTATCTTTGCTGATCAGCTGATGTATTTAGGCTTTGATTTTTCAACAAGATCTGGATCTTCGATTGGAGTAAATGATTTTGTAATACCAGAAGAGAAAGCAAAAATTATTGATTCTTCTGAAAAAGAAGTGAAAGCTATTGAAAAACAATTTGACTCAGGTCTTGTTACAAGAGGTGAAAGATATAATAAAGTAATCGATATCTGGTCGAGAGCTAATGAACAAGTTGCCAAAGCTATGATGGAAAAAATAAGTACTGAAAATGCAAAAACACCTGAAGGTGAAAATGTAGAACAGTCTTCATTCAATTCTGTATATATTTATGCTGATTCTGGAGCGAGGGGGTCACCAGCACAAATAAGACAGCTTTCCGGTATGAGAGGGTTAATGTCAAAGCCTGATGGTTCTATTATTGAAACTCCAATCACTGCAAACTTCAGAGAAGGACTATCAGTTTTGCAATATTTCATTTCAACTCATGGTGCTAGAAAGGGCTTAGCTGATACGGCTCTTAAAACAGCAAATTCTGGGTATTTAACCAGAAGATTGTGTGATGTATCAATGGACTCAGTTATTAACATTGATGATTGTGGTACCGAGGATTCAATAGTAGTTACTTCTATCATTGATGGTGGCGAAATTATTCAAGCCTTAACAGATAGAATTCTAGGAAGAGTTATTGCTGAGCCAATATTTGATGCAGAAGGAAAAGAGTTATTTCCTGTCAATACAATGCTAGATGAAGATGCTTTAGATATTATAGAAGAGTTAAATCTATCTAGTCTTAAAATTAGATCTCCAATGACTTGTAATGCTCCTGTTGGAGTATGTTCTATGTGTTATGGAAGAGATTTAGCAAGAGGCCATCTTGTTCACAGAGGAGAGGCAGTTGGTGTTGTAGCTGCACAATCTATTGGTGAGCCAGGCACACAGCTGACAATGAGAACATTTCATATCGGTGGTGCTGCCTCTAGCTCTTCTGAAGATAATGCTATATTCAATAAGAGTGCGGGAGTGGTAAATTTTTCTGAAGATATAAAAACTGTAACCAATAAAGATAAATTAGAAGTTGTTGTATCAAGAAATGCTATGTGTTCTATTTCAGATGTTAATGGAAAGATTGTTGAACAATATAAAGTTCCTTATGGAGCAGTTCTAGAGGTAGCTAATGCATCAGATTTAGAAGATGGGGTTAAGGTGGCTTCATGGGATCCATACACTAGACCTATAATTTCTGAGACCTCTGGAAAAATTAAATTCTCTGATATTGAGGATGGAGTTACTGTAAGGGAACAGCTAGATCCTTTAACTGGATTATCAAGTATTGAAATAATTGAAGTTGCTGATAGAACATCTGCAGGAAGAGACATGACGCCAACAATTGAGATAGTTGACTCAAAAGGAAAGCCAGTTTTAATTGGTGAATTCAAGCAGCCTGCAGTCTATCCTTTACCAGCAGGTGGACTTGTTAATTTAGTAAATGGTCAAAAAATTACTGCTGGTGAGGTTATAGCAAGAATGCCATTAGTTGCATCCAAAACAAAAGATATCACCGGAGGTCTGCCTAGAGTTGCTGATTTATTTGAGGCAAGAAAACCTAAAGATGCAGCTGTATTAGCAGAAGAGTCCGGCGTTATTTCTTTCGGCAAGGAGACTAAAGGTAAAGTTAGACTAGTCATAACGCCTGAGGGAGCTTCTAAGAAATCTGATAATACAGAAATGCTCATACCTAAACATAGAACACTAAATGTTTTTGAAGGTGAAAGAGTTAATAAAGGAGATATTATTTCAGAAGGTCCTTTAAGTCCTCATGATATTTTAAGATTAAAAGGCATTCCTGAATTAACTAATTTCATTGTTAATGAAATACAGGATGTATATAGACTTCAAGGTGTTTCTATAAATGATAAGCATATCGAAACTATATTAAGGCAAATGCTAAGAAAGGCTCTAATTCTTGATGGCGGCGATACAAAATTTATTCAAGGTGATCAAGTTAGTTATGCTGAACTTGTAGATGAAAATAATAGAGCTGAGGCTGATGGCAAAACCCCAGCTGAGTATGAAAGAGTTTTATTAGGCATCACAAAAGCATCATTAGCAACAGATTCATTTATATCAGCTGCTTCATTCCAAGAAACAACAAGAGTTTTAACAGAAGCCGCAGTAACTGGAAAAAAAGACCATCTTAGAGGACTTAAAGAAAATGTTGTTGTTGGAAGATTAATCCCTGCTGGAACAGGGATGGAATTCCATGACAGATTAAGAAGTAAAAAAATGGGTGAATATGATGAACAAATTTTGTCTGATGACGACATAGAAGCAGCATTAAGACAAGAGCTTCAAGAAAATGATGAAGAATAATGTTGACCATTAACGATCTGCTCTATAAAATCGCCGCCTATAAAGAAAATTAATATGGCAACAGTTAATCAATTAATTAAAAAATCAAGAAAACCTAAGGTTAAGAAAACTGATGTGCCTGCGTTAAATGCATGTCCACAAAGAAGAGGTGTCTGTACGCGTGTCTATACCACTACTCCAAAAAAACCAAACTCTGCATTAAGAAAGGTTTGCAGGGTTAGATTAACCAGTGGATATGAAGTTACTTCATATATTGGAGGCGAAGGTCATAACCTCCAAGAGCATTCTTTGGTATTAATAAGAGGTGGTAGAGTAAAAGATTTGCCTGGTGTTAGATATCATACTGTAAGAGGTACTTTGGATACTTCTGGTGTGGCTGGAAGAAAACAAAGAAGATCTAAATACGGTGCTAAAAAAGGTAAATAATCATGCCAAGAAGAAGAAGTCCTGAAAAAAGAAAAGTATTACCTGATCCTAAATATAAAGACGTTATATTAGCTAAATTCATGAACAATTTAATGAAGGATGGTAAAAAGTCTGTTGCAGAAAAAATTGTGTATGGTGCCTTTGATCAAATTGTTAAAGTATCTAAAGAAGACCCATTAGATATATTTATGAAAGCCTTGGAAGAAGTTAGTCCTGTTGTTGAGGTTAAATCAAGAAGGGTTGGTGGAGCAAATTATCAAGTACCAGTTGAAATTAGGCCTTCTAGAAGGCAAGCTCTAGCAATGAGATGGATTGTTGAAGCTGCTAGAAAAAGAAGTGAAAAATCTATGGATCTTAGATTGGCTGGTGAACTTCAAGATGCTTCACAAAAAAAAGGATCTGCTTTCAGAAAGAGAGAAGATGTCCATAAAATGGCAGAAGCAAACAAAGCTTTTTCTCATTTCAGATTTTAAATAATTTATAAAAGATAATTATGGCAAGAGATACTATATTAAATAAATATCGAAATGTTGGTATATGTGCGCATGTGGACGCTGGTAAAACAACAACAACTGAAAGAGTTTTGTTTTATACAGGTCTTTCTCACAAAATAGGCGAGGTTCATGATGGCGCAGCTGTTATGGATTGGATGGAACAAGAACAAGAAAGAGGAATAACAATTACTTCTGCAGCTACAACCTGTTTTTGGAGTGGAATGGAGCAGCAATTTTCACAACACAGAATTAATATTATTGATACTCCTGGCCACGTAGATTTTACTATTGAAGTAGAGCGTTCATTAAGAGTTTTGGATGGAGCTGTTGTAGTTTTTTGTGGAACATCAGGAGTTGAGCCTCAATCTGAGACTGTATGGCGTCAAGCCAATCGTTATGAAGTCCCTAGAATTGTCTTTGTTAACAAAATGGATAGAGCTGGGGCTAATTTTGAAAAAGTTGTTGATCAAATAAAAAATAGACTTCAAGCAAATGTAATTCCTATTCAATATAACATTGGTACAGAGGATGACTTTAAAGGTGTTGTTGATCTCATAAATATGAGAGCCATATATTGGAATGAAGAAGACCAAGGCTTAACATTTGATTCTAAAGATATTCCAGAGGAGTTAATGGACAAGTGTACAAAATTAAGAGAAGAAATGCTTGAGGCTGCTGCGGAAGCCAATGAAGAACTTATGGAAACATATCTTGAATCAGGCGAGCTATCTGTTGATCAAATTAAAGAGGGTTTAAGAATAAGATCATTAGCAAATGAAGTTATTCTAGCATTATGTGGATCAGCTTTTAAGAACAAAGGAGTTCAGGCTGTTCTTGATGCTGTGATTGATTTTCTTCCTGCACCAGACGAAGTGAAAGCAATTGAAGGTGTAATACCAAATAATAGCGATGAGGAAGAGGAATCTGATTCAAGATCTTCCTCCGACGACGAACCTTTCTCAGCACTTGCATTTAAAATAGCAACAGATCCTTTTGTAGGAACATTAACATTTATTAGGGTATATTCTGGCGTTCTTAGTGTTGGCGATAGTGTAATGAATACAACGCGTTCAAAAAAAGAAAGAGTTGGAAGAATGGTACAAATGCACTCTAATAATAGAGAAGAGATTAAAGAGGTAAGAGCTGGAGATATAGCTGCATGTATAGGTCTAAAGGATATTACTACTGGAGATACTTTATCTGATGCAAATAAGCCAATTGTCCTTGAAAGAATGGATTTTCCTGAACCGGTAATATCTGTAGCAGTTGAGCCAAAATCTAAACAGGATCAAGAAAAAATGTCTCTTGCTCTTGGAAAATTAGCTCAAGAGGATCCATCTTTCAGAGTTGCTAGTGATGAAGAGTCCGGCCAAACAATTATTTCTGGAATGGGTGAACTTCATTTAGATGTTCTTGTTGATAGAATGAAAAGAGAGTTCTCTGTTGAAGCAAATATAGGAAAGCCACAAGTTGCTTATAGAGAAACCATCAAAGAAGAAGTTGAAGTTGAGGGTAAATTTGTAAGACAAAGTGGTGGTAAGGGTCAGTATGGGCATGTATGGTTAAAATTAGAACCTCTTGGTTTAGATGATGAGTATGAGTTTGTTGACAAAATAGTTGGTGGAGTCATTCCAAAAGAATATATCCCAGCAGTAAACAAGGGTATTCAAGAACAAATGCAAAATGGTGTAATCGCTGGTTACCCATTACTTGCTTTGAGAGCAACCCTATATGATGGTTCTTTTCATGATGTAGATTCCAACGAGATGGCGTTTAAGATTGCAGGTTCAATGGCATTAAAAGAAGGTGCAACAAAGGCCAAGCCTGCTCTTTTAGAGCCAGTAATGAAAGTTGTTGTTGTGACACCAGAAGAGCATATGGGAGATGTTGTTGGAGATTTAAACAGAAGGAGAGGGATAATATTAGGAATGGAAGATATTACTTCAGGCAAAGAGGTTTCTTCCGAAGTTCCACTTGCAGAAATGTTTGGTTACGCCACTGATTTAAGATCTCAAACCCAAGGAAGAGCTACTTTTACGATGGAATTTACTAAATACGGTGAAGTTCCTAAAAATATTGCTGAAGAGCTAAAAACTTCATAAAAAATTATATTTATAAAACTGTTGAATAAAGTTGACAGTTCTGCTCTAAGAAGCTTAGAATACGCCACATTTTGCGATTTGTAGAATGTAAATTAATTTTTTTTTATAGGTAAAAAATAGGGAAATGGAGAATCAATCAATCAGAATTAGGCTAAAAGCTTTTGATTATAGATTAATTGATGCTTCGGCAAAATTAATTGTAGAAACTGTAAAAAAAACTGGTGCTGTAATTAATGGACCAATACCTTTACCAGTAAAAAAAGAGAGAACAACAGTATTAATCTCACCGCATAAAGATAAGGATGCTAGAGATCAATATGAGATTGTTACATATAAAAGATTAATGGATATTGTCAAACCGACTGATAAGACGGTTGATGCTTTAATGAAACTTGATTTATCCTCTGGGGTAGATGTTCAAATAAGCTTAGGACAATAATTTTAACGCGAATGCGGCCATAGAGGGTTTAGCCCCGTAAAAGGAGAAAAAATTGAGCATAGGCTTAATAGGTAAAAAATCAGGAATGTCACGTCTTTTTCTTGAGGATGGTGATTCTATTCCAGTTACTGCTGTTTCAGTTTGTGGTAACTTCGTGGCTGATATCAGAACCACTGATAAGAATGGTTACAATGCGCTCGTAATCTCAAAAACAAAGAAACATAACAATCTTAAAAAATCACAAAAAGAATTCTTTAAGAAGATAGATATTGATCCTGGTTCTCTTGCTGAATTTAAATTAGATAATGATCAGATATCACATGAAATTGGAGAACATTTAACTGCTGACATGTTTGAAGTAGGACAATACGTGGATGTAACTGGTATATCAAAGGGCAAAGGTTATGCTGGAGTTATAAAAAGACATAATTTTGCAATGCAAGATGCAACACATGGTAACTCTCTTGCTCATAGAGCTCATGGATCTATAGGACAATGCCAAACACCTGGAAGAGTTTGGAAAGGTAAAAAAATGTCAGGTCATATGGGCAATCAACAAAAGACCATTCAAGGTTTAAAGATTGTTGATATGGATATAGAAAATAACGTGATATACATTAAAGGTGCAATTCCAGGTTTTAATGGTTCTCAAGTAAAAATAAAACCTTCAATTAAGAAATCATGAAAATAGAACTCTTATCAAATACAAAAAACAAAGACATTTCAATATCTAGTGATGTTTTTAGTAAGGAATTTAATGAGTCATTAATTCATCAAGCTGTTGTAAGTTATATGGCTTCATCAAGGCAAGGTAGCGCGAAACAGAAGAACAGATCAGAAGTTAGAGGTGGTGGTAAAAAACCTTATAGACAAAAAGGTACTGGAAGAGCAAGAGCTGGGACTATTCGAAGTCCTCTATGGAGAGGCGGCGGAGTAACTTTTGCTTCAAGGCCTAGAGACTTTAGTAAAAAAATTAATAAAAAAATGTATAGAGCTGCAATAAAATCCATTTTTTCTGAACTTGTTCGTCAAAATAGACTTGTTGCAATAGAGAAACCTGTACTTAAAAAACCAAAAACAAAAGAAATAGCTAGTTTCTTAAAAGAATTTTCTCTAAGTAAAGTGTTAATAATTACAGAAGAATTAGATATTAACCTATATTTATCAGCTAGAAATATTCCAAATGTTGAAGTTATAACTGTTAGAGAAATAAACCCTATTAACCTTTTAAAACCACAAAAAGTTGCAGTAACGAGTGAAGCATTGAAGCAAATTGAGGATTGGATAAATGGATAACGAAAAACTATATACCTTGATTAAAGCTCCAATAATTACTGAGCAGACAGCAAGTCTTGGTGAAAATCTTAAGCAAGTTGTATTTAAAGTAGATTTATCAGCTAATAAAAGAGAAATAAAAAAAGCCGTTGAAGAACTATTTAAAGTAGAAGTTCTTAAAGTAACCACATCTGTGGTTAAAGGTAAAACAAAAAGGAATAGGTTTGGAATCTATAAGAAATCAAATTACAAAAAAGCTTTTGTATCAATTAGTAATGATTCTGAAATCCAGTTTGAGGGTATTAACTAATGGCTATTATCAAATCTAAGCCAACGTCTCCAGGCAGAAGAGGTTTAATTTCGGTTAAGTCTGATTTATATAAAGGCAAACCTCATAAATCACTTATTGAGTCTAAGTCTAAAAATGGTGGAAGAAATAACAATGGCAGAATAACTGTAAGGCATCAAGGCGGAGGCCATAAACAACACTACAGAATTATTGATTTTAAAAGAAATAAGTTTGATATACCTGCTACTGTGGAAAGAATTGAGTATGATCCAAATAGATCAGCCCACATTGCTTTATTAAAATATCTTGATGGGGAAAGAAGATATATTATTGCTCCCTCAAAATTAAAAGCTGGAGATGAAGTCATTTCTGCTGATAATTGTGAAATTAAGGTTGGAAATTCAATGAAGTTGAAAGACATCCCATTGGGTACAAATATTCATTGCGTAGAACTAAAACCAATGAAAGGTGCTCAAATAGCCAGGAGTGCAGGAACATCAGCTAGATTGGTTGCAAAAGAAGGTATATATGCAACTCTTAGACTTCAATCTGGTGAGACTAGGAAGGTATTATGGGAGTGCAGAGCAACACTAGGCACAGTGTCTAATCAAGAAAACAATTTAAAATCTTTAGGAAAAGCTGGTGCAAAACGTTGGAGAGGAGTAAGACCAACTGTAAGGGGGGTTGCTATGAATCCAGTCGACCATCCTCATGGAGGTGGCGAAGGCAGAACCTCTGGTGGAAGACATCCATCTACTCCTTGGGGAGTCCCTACTAAAGGCTATAAAACAAGAAAAAATCAAAGGACTGATGATTTGATTGTCAGAAGAAGAGGTAAAAAATAATATGCCTAGATCATTAAAAAAAGGACCTTTTGTAGATTTATCATTATCAAAGAAAGTTGATGAAGCAAATGCAAATAATGATAAAAAACCTATCAAAACATGGTCAAGAAGATCAATGATTATTCCATCTATGGTGGGATTAACAATATCTGTTCACAATGGAAGACAGCATGTACCGATTTTTATTAATGAAGACATGGTTGGTCATAAGTTAGGTGAATTTGCTATAACTAGAACTTTTAAAATGCACTCAGGGGATAGGAAATCTTAATCATGGAAACGAGAGCTTACTTAAAAGGTACAAGATTGTCACCTCAAAAAGCTGCCTTAGTAGCAGATCAAATTAGAGGTAAAAAAATTGATGAAGCAATGGATTTTTTAACTTTTAATAAGCAAAAAGGCTCAGCAGTTATAAAAAAATTGTTGGAGTCTGCAATTGCAAATGCTGAGAATAATAATAATTCAGATATAGATAAGCTATCTGTTAAGTCTATTATCGTTAATCAAGGTATGAGACTAAAAAGAATGAAACCAAGAGCAAGAGGAAGAGCAGATAGAATTATAAAACCCACATGTCATATTGAAATAATTTTAGAAGAGGGAGACAAATAATGGGACAAAAAGTTAACCCAAATGGCTTTAGATTAGGTGTTTCCAAGAAACAAAATGCAAATTGGTATGCTAAGGGAAAAGACTTCTCTAAAAATTTAATTGAAGATCTCAAAGTTAGAAATCATTTAGGTACGAAACTAAAGAATTCATCTATAAGTAAAATTGAGCTAGAAAGAACAGCCGATACATTTATTGTTAATATTCACACCGCAAGACCTGGCATAATCATTGGAAAACGCGGTGAAGAAATTGAAAACTTAAAGAAGGCTGTTGAAAAAATTGTTAAAGGACCATCGCAAATCAATATCAAGGAAGTAAAAAAACCCGATTTAGATGCAACTATCCTTGCTGAGGGTGTTGCACAGCAACTTGAAAAAAGAGTTATGTTTAGACGTGCCATGAAGAGAACAGTTCAAAGTGCATTAAGACAGAGTGCTAAAGGGGTTAGGATTGAAGTATCTGGAAGGTTAAATGGTGCTGAAATTGCTAGAACAGAATGGTATAGAGAAGGTAGAGTGCCATTGCACACACTAAGAGCAGATATTGACTATGGAACTGCTGAAGCTTTAACTACTTATGGGATTATAGGCGTAAAAGTATGGGTATATAGAGGTGAAATAACCGATGATCCTTACAAGAACAATGGAGCTAATTAAGAAAGATGTTACAACCTAAGCAAACAAAATTTAGGAAGATGCATAAAGGCCGTAATAGAGGCTTGGCACAGAATGGCAATACCATTGCTTTTGGTAGATTTGGTCTTGTTGCATCTGATAGAGGCAGAATTACTGCAAGGCAAATTGAAGCAGCTAGAAGAGCCATGACTAGATATATTAAAAGAGGTGGAAATATCTGGATTAGAATCTTTCCAGATAAGCCTATTACTAAGAAACCATTAGAAGTAAGAATGGGCAAGGGTAAAGGTAATGTTGAATACTGGGTGGCGTTAGTTCAGCCAGGAAAAGTAATGTTTGAGATGGCCGGGGTAGATGAAGAACTCGCTAGAGAAGCATTTAGATTAGCGTCTGCAAAGCTACCTATAAAAACCCATTTTATTAAAAAGGATCTTTAATGAATAAAGAATTAGTAGATTTGAGGAAGAAAAACCTAGAACAGTTAAATGCTGAACTTTTATCTGCTAGGGAGTCTCAATTTGGGCTTCGAATTAAACATAAAACTGGCCAATTAAATGAGACTAGCGAATTAAGAAAGATTAGAAAAAAAATAGCAATGATAAAAACAATCATCAATGAAGTTAATTTAAAGGATAAAGAATAATGGATATAACCAACCCAAGGATTTTAACAGGCATTGTAACCAGTAATAAGGCTGATAAGACTGTGACTGTAAAAATAGAAAGAAAAGTTAAACATCCTTTATATGGAAAAGTTATTAAACGAGCAACTAAGGTGCATGCTCATGATGAAAATAATACCGCATCTATTGGAGATGTCGTTTCTGTAAAAGAGTGCAGACCTTTATCAAAAACTAAGACTTGGACTTTAGTACCTGATTCATCAAATAAATCTTCTGAAGAAAATATGGAGAAAGAATAATGATACAAATGCAATCCCTATTAAAAATAGCTGATAATAGTGGAGCTAGGAGTGTTATGTGTATTAAGGTTCTTGGTGGATCAAAAAGAAGATATGCGAACATTGGTGATGTTATTAAAGTTGCTATCCGTGAGGCAATTCCTACAGGTAAAGTAAAAAAAGGTCAGGTTGTTGACGCTCTTATTGTCAGAACAAAAAAAGGAGTTAGAAGAAGAGATGGTTCTTTAATTAAATTCGATGAAAATGCAGCTGTTCTTATAAATGCACAGAAAGCTCCAATTGGTACGAGGGTTTTTGGACCAGTTACTAGAGAATTAAGAGATGGTAAACATATGAAGATATTATCACTTGCACCCGAGGTTATATAAGATGAAAAATCTACCAATCTCAACAAAACTTAGATCAGGCGATGAGGTTATTGTTATTGCAGGAAAGGATATTGGAAAAAAGGGCACATTAAGAGAAATACAAAAACATAAGAATAAAGGAATTGTTACTGGAATAAATATGGTAAAGAAGCACACTAAACCAAACCCAGAAATGGGCATTACCGGCGGTGTTGTTGAGCAGGAAGCTGCAATTGAATTATCGAATTTAGCAATATGGAATCCAAAAAAGAAGTCTAAAGATAAGATTTCGTATTCAACCAATAAAGATGGAAAAAAAATTAGATTATATAAGTCAGATGGAGCTGAGATTAAATAATGGCTAATTTAAGAGAAAAATACAATAAAGAACTTCGCCCTGCCTTAAAAGAAGAGTTAGGTATAGAAAATATTATGGCTGTTCCAAAAATAACTAAGATTGTAATTAATATGGGTGTTGGCGAGGCTGCAAATGATAAGAAGCACCTTGAATCAGCATTGCAAAATTTAACAGTCATAGCTGGTCAAAAACCAGTTGTTACCAAAGCAAGGCAATCTGTTGCAAGTTTTAAAATTAGAGAAGGCTGGCCTTTGGGTTGCAAAGTTACTCTTAGAGGAAACAAAATGTATGACTTTATTGAGAGGTTAATAATAATTGCAATTCCAAGGGAGAGAGATTTTAGAGGTTTAAATCCAAAATCCTTCGATCAGCAGGGTAACTATAATTTTGGCATAAAAGAACAAATAATTTTTCCTGAAATTAATTATGACAATATTGACAACATTAGAGGTATGGATGTGTGCATAAATACAACAGCATCATCTCAAGATCATGCAAAAGCTCTTTTAAGGGCTTTTAATTTTCCATTTAAAGAAAGGTAAGACTATGGCAAAGAAATCAATGATAGCAAGAGAAGTCAAAAGAATTAAAACTGTTGCAAAGTATGCTGCTAAAAGAGCTGCCCTTAAAAATATTATGAATAATCAAAATCTATCGAGTGAAGAAAGGTATGAGGCGCGAATTAAGTTTCAAAAACTTCCAAGAAATGCTAGCCCCTCAAGAGTAGTTAGAAGATGTCAGGTAACAGGAAGACCTCATGCGGTTTATAGAAAGTTTGGTTTAAGCCGAATTAAATTGAGAGAGGCTGCAATGAGAGGAGATATACCTGGTTTAGTTAAATCAAGTTGGTAATATTATGAGTTTTCAAGATCCAATAGCAGACTGTTTAACAAGAATTAGAAACGGATTAATGCG
>Ga0208130_1001092_pt1 | contig 13312 bp, 13 predicted proteins | sample ETNtaG_31_FD_185771 | JGI IMG/M metagenome (GOLD analysis project Ga0208130, IMG submission 185771) | Marine microbial and viral communities from oxygen minimum zone, Eastern Pacific Ocean - ETNP201310SV78 (SPAdes) (version 2) | ecosystem: Environmental > Aquatic > Marine > Oceanic ...
GAGATTGCTCAACCGCCTGTCGTTGCGTTTCAGACCACAGCACACCTTCCTGCTGCAGCCATTCGGGAGAGCCAACACGCAGTTGTCCCTTCAGCGACTCGAGTGTGCCCTCCATGCCGAAACCTGGCAGGGTCCGACTGGCTGTGACCGGCAAAAGGGTGAGATTGAGCCTCTGAGCCTCCTGCAAGAGTGCATGGGCCAGAGGATGACGGCTGGTTTGTTCCAGACTCGCTGCCAGTTGGATGGTGCGGGAGGGATCGTCACTGGCCATCACCGCATCCACAAGCGGGCGACCAAGGGTGAGGGTTCCGGTCTTGTCAAAGACCATCCGCTGAATGGACGCGGACTGCTCGATCACATCGCCGCCTCTGAACAGCCAGCCCTGGCGTGCGGCAAGTCCTGAAGAGACCGTGATCACCGTGGGCGTTGCCAGGCCAAGGGCACAGGGGCAGGCCACCACGAGCACGGCAATCGCCAGCTGAAGTCCAAGACCGAACGGTGTCTGAGCTCCGACGCCAAGGGCGCCATGAAGCGCAGCATCATGGCCATGATCCATGAGCACCACAGGAACTTCCAGGACCTGCGGCCAGAGACGACTGCCCAGCTGCCACCAAAACAGGAAGGTGATGAGCGCCAGGCTGACGACGCCGTAGCAAAAACGGCCCGCAACCCTGTCGGCCAGACCCTGAATGGGAGCTCGCCTGGCCTGAGCCTCCTCAACCAGGGCAATGATCCGGGCCAGGGCCGTGTCGCTGCCAACGCGCTGAACCTCCATCTCCAGATTGGCCTCGAGATTGAGGCAACCGGAACTGAGCTCCGTCCCTGGCTTGGCCTCGAGCGGCAGCGGTTCACCGGTGAGGCTCGACAAATCCACAGCAGAACAACCGTTCCGCACCACACCATCCACAGGAATCCTGTCTCCAGCGAGCAGCTGGATGCATTCGCCTGGCCGGAGCACAGCCACGGGAACCTCGCGAACCGTGTTGTCCGCCATCAACAGGCGAGCGCTATCGGGCTGGAGTGCAGCGAGCTCCTGAAGGGCTCTGCCCGTCCGCCGGCGGGCTCGCTCCTCAAGAAAACGCCCCAGCAGCACGAACCCGAGAAGCATCACGGGCTCATTGAAAAAACAAGGCCACCCCACCGAAGGCCAGATCAGCGCCACCAGACTCGCGAGGTAGGCACTGCCGACCCCAAGACTGACCAGGGTGTCCATGCTGGGCACACCGCTGCGAACCGCAGACCAGCCACTGATCAGGATCGGGCGACCAGGCCCGAGCAGAGCCACCGTGGCCAGGGCAGCATGGAAGCCGAGCGTGCCGATCACTGGCAATGAAAGCGTTCCAGCTTCGGCAAGGTGACCAAGCACCGACAGCAGCAGCAGCACAAGAGCGACCATCAGCTGTCGCCACTGCTGCCACCATCCCCTGGTCCGATCGGGCTCAGTTCCCTTGGCAAACAAACCGCTCTGACGGGGCTGTGCTGGAAAACCACGACCCTGCAGAGCCGCCAGCACGTCATCAAGCAACGGTTGCGACGACGATGTCGCCTCGCCATCGAGTCGAAGCCAGGCGCTGCGGGTCACAAGGTTGACACTGGCCTCCTGCACACCTGGCTGAGCGAGCAGCGTGCGCTCCACCGCACGAACACACGCCCCACATTTCATTCCCTCGACATCTAGGAGAACCGCATGGGAGTGCGCGGTCGGGTCAAGTGGATGGGAAGACGCTGCTGACACTTCAACGGTTCACACCACTCCACGCTAGGCAGCACCTGTTGGGTTCAGGATGGTTTCATCCGTCCGGCTTTCCGTGCCACGCAGCAACCGCAACGACAACTTCATCGACAAGAGCTTCACGGTCATGGCCGACCTGATTGTGAAGCTGCTGCCGATCAATGCCCGGGCCAAGGAGGCCTATGTGTACTACCGCGACGGACTGTCTGCACAGAACGACGGTGATTACGCCGAAGCCCTCGAGAACTATGAGGAGAGCCTCAAGCTCGAGGAGAACCCGATCGATCGTGGAGAAACCCTCAAGAACATGGCGATCATCTATATGAGCAACGGCGAAGAAGACAGGGCCATCGAGACCTATCAACAGGCTCTTGATGAAAATCCCAAACAGCCGTCGTGTCTCAAAAACATGGGGCTGATCTACGAAAAACGCGGACGAATTGCCGAAGAAGAAGGTCGCCGCGATGAAGCAGACGTCTGGCTCGACAAAGCCGCTGAAGCCTGGACGCAGGCAGTGCGTCTGAATCCAGGGGGCTATCTCGACATCGAGAACTGGCTCAAATCCAGTGGCCGCAGCAATGTCGACGTCTACTTCTGAGCCGTCGAAGGGGCTCAGGCCTCCTCCTCAGGGTTCACCCCGAGGCCCAACACGAGGGCTTCTGTGATGGACCCCGCCTCCAGCAGGTCTAGATCCAGACCGGAAGCGACCGGACCCAGGCCACTCCCACGAGGCACGACGGCTCTTCTGAAGCCCAGACGAACAGCCTCCTGCAGGCGCAACTCGAGCTGGCCCACCGGTCGCAGCTGACCTCCCAGGCCAAGTTCTCCGAGCAGAACGGTGCCAGCCGGCAGAGTCAGATCTCTGAAACTGGCCACCACCGCCGCGGCCACTCCCAGGTCTGCCGCGGGCTCCTCCACATCCAGTCCACCAGCCACGGCCAAATAGCAATCGAACCTTGAGAGTGGCAGGCCCATGTGCTTTTCGAGCACGGCCAGGATCTGATGCAGACGGTTGACGGCGATCCCGGTGGCAGTCCTTCGGGGACTGGCATAGCTGGTGGCACTGACTAGCGCTTGCAGATCGACCACCAACGGCCGGGTGCCTTCACAGGCAACGATCGTTGCCACACCATTGGCCCGCTCACCACTGAGGAATAGCTCACTGGGATTGCCAACCTCCTCCAGGCCCTGACCACGCATCTCAAACACCCCCAGCTCGTGGGTGGCACCGAACCGGTTCTTGACAGCCCGAAGCAGGCGATGGCTGGCGAAACGATCTCCCTCGAAGGTGAGCACCGCATCCACCAGGTGTTCCAGCACCTTTGGACCGGCCAGCGCGCCTTCCTTCGTGACATGGCCCACAAGCAGCAACGCGGTGTTCTGACGCTTCGCCAGTCTCTGCAAGGCAGCCGCACATTCCCTCACCTGAGCGACGGACCCAGGTGCACTGGAGAGTTCGGCATCGTGCAAGGCCTGGATGCTGTCAATGACGGCCACATCTGGCCTCAGAGCTTCGAGTTCCTGCAGCACCAGCTCCAGATCCGTCTCCGCCAGCAATTGCAGATCACTGCTGTCAGCAGTGAGCCGCTGCCAGCGCAGCTTCACCTGCTGTGCAGATTCTTCGGCACTCACATAGAGCACCACACGATCCCGTGCAATGGCTGATGCGCTCTGCAACAGCAGTGTGCTCTTGCCGATCCCAGGATCTCCCCCCACCAGCACCAGTGATCCAGGGACCAGTCCGCCGCCAAGAACGCGATTGAGCTCCCCGTAACCACTGCCGATGCGCTGAAGGGGCTGATCGCCGAGGGATGCCATTGACGTGGAACGACGCGCCTTCGGTGCGGCGGCGGGATCGGCCCCGGAGCGACGGCGGCGGCCGTCGTCCTTGGGCGCCGATTGCTCCACCAAAGAATTCCAGCTACCGCAGCTGCTGCACCGCCCAAAGAACTGCCGTGTCTGGGCACCACAGCTCTGACAGACGTAGAGATTGGCCGATCGGGGCACGTCGAATGATGAAGAAAGTTGGCGCTACGTGAACGACTGAACCCGCTAATCACCTATTTGTGAGCACTATCTTCGCTCCTTGCCGGCGATATGACGGCCTCAGCACCCTCCACCTCTAAGGAAACCATCCTCGTAGTGGATGACGAGGCCAGTATCCGCAGGATCCTCGAAACCCGGCTCTCGATGATCGGGTACAACGTCGTCACGGCCTGCGACGGAACCGAGGCCCTGGAAAGCTTCCAGGAATGCAACCCGGATCTGGTCGTACTCGACGTGATGATGCCCAAGCTCGATGGCTACGGGGTCTGTCAGGAACTGCGCAAGGAGTCGGATGTTCCGATCGTGATGCTCACAGCTCTCGGCGATGTCGCTGACCGGATCACGGGCCTGGAGCTCGGGGCGGACGACTATGTGATCAAACCCTTCAGTCCGAAGGAGCTTGAGGCTCGGATCCGCTGCGTTTTGCGCCGCGTGGAAAAAGAGCACGCTGCCGGCATCCCCAACTCCGGAGTGATCCAGGTCTCAGACCTGAAGATCGACACCAACAAGCGGCAGGTGTTCCGCAACGATGAGCGCATCCGTCTCACCGGGATGGAATTCAGTCTGCTTGAACTGCTCGTCAGCCGATCAGGCGAACCGTTCAGCCGCGGTGAGATCCTGAAGGAGGTATGGGGTTACACCCCTGAACGCCACGTCGACACCCGGGTCGTGGATGTTCATATCTCACGTCTTCGTTCCAAATTGGAAGACGACCCGGCCAACCCCGAGCTGATCCTCACGGCTCGCGGCACCGGCTACTTGTTCCAGCGCATCGTCGATTCTGTTGCCTCCGAAGGATCCTGACCTCACCCCGGACGCTGCGCCGAGGATCAAAGCCCGCCGATCCAAGGCTGTTCGACGCCTTGTGATTTGGTATCGGCGCAATGCTGCAGTGACCACCCTGGTGGACACTGCAGCCACGTCAGCGAATGCCGCCGGGAATGTGGCAGGTTCCGTCACCTCCATGGCGGGAACTGTGGTGAACAGCGCCGGCAGCATGGCCGGCTCCGTGCTGCAACCCGTGATGGATCCCCTCCGACGCCTTCAGGGCGGGGTCCCAGGCGAAGAACTCGAGATCGACGACCGCGACCGTGTGTGGGTGGCCGTGGACGGAATGGGGGGTGACAACGCTCCTGTGCCGATTTTGGAGGGATGCCTCCAGGCCATCGAACGGCTGGCCGTGAAAATCCGCTTCGTCGGCGAAACGGACCGGGTGCTGGAAGCTGCCACCGCTGCAGGCCTGGATGACGCGTTGAATGCGGCGCTTGATGCTGGCCGGCTGGAACTGATCACCAGCGGCCCCTCCGTGGAAATGCATGAGGAGGCCACGGTGGTGCGCCGCAAACGCGACGCCAGCATCAACGTGGCCATGGATCTCGTGAAGCGAGGCGAGGCCCAAGCCGTTTACTCCGCAGGCAACTCCGGGGCTGTCATGGCTTCAGCCATCTTCCGGCTGGGACGACTGGCCGGCATCGACCGACCCGCCATCGGGGCCCTGTTTCCCACCAAAGATCCCGGCCAGCCAGTGCTGGTGCTCGACGTGGGAGCCAACATGGATTGCAAGCCCTCCTACCTGCACCAGTTCGCCCTGCTGGGAGACATCTACTGCAGAGATGTGCTGCAGGTGAACCAACCCAGGATCGGACTGCTCAACATCGGCGAGGAGGAATGCAAGGGCAACGATCTTTCCGTGCGCACCCATGAGCTGCTCATCGAAGAATCACGTCTGCACTTCGCCGGCAACTGTGAGGGGCGGGATGTGCTGTCGGGAGAGTTCGATGTGGTGGTCTGTGACGGCTTTACCGGCAATGTTCTGCTCAAGTTCCTTGAATCGGTTGGCAGCGTGCTGCTTGGCGTCCTCAGAGCCGAACTGCCACGTGGACGTCGAGGCAAGGTGGGGTCCGCCTTCCTGCGCAGCAACCTCAAGCGCATCAAAAAGCGGTTGGACCATGCCGAACATGGCGGAGCACTGCTGCTGGGCGTGAACGGCATCTGCGTGATCGGCCACGGCAGCAGCAAAGCCTTGTCAGTGGTCAGCGCCTTGCGACTGGCCCATTCCGCCGCCAGTCATGGCGTGATGGATCATCTCGCCCAGCTGGGAGCTAAAGCCACCTCGCGAGCATGATCAACCCCCTTGCCTGACAGGCGTTCTGGCGGACTGTGATTGACTGACGCCACTGCTTGGACCCTCTTTTGGCTGGAGCATCACCGCACTCTCGAGGCGTCGCTCTGATCGGCAGCGGCAGCGCCCAGGCAGCCCAGGTGATCACCAACCATCAGCTGGGTCAGCGTGTGGAAACCAGCGATGAATGGATCCGCAGCCGTACAGGCATCTCCACGCGACGGGTGAGCAGTCCAGATCAACGCCTCAGCGACCTTGCAGCTGAGGCCGGTCGATCGGCTCTGGAGATGGCCGGTTGGTCCGCTAACAGCCTCGACTTGGTGTTGCTGGCGACCTCAACGCCAGATGATCTGTTTGGCTCAGCCCCGGCAGTGCAGGCCGCACTGGGCGCTTCGAATGCCGTGGCTTTTGATCTCACGTCCGCCTGCAGCGGTTTTCTGTTTTCGCTGGTGACGGCCGCTCAGTATCTGCGCACAGGCGCCATGCGACGGGCTCTTGTGATCGGTGCTGATCAGTTGAGCCGTTTCGTGGACTGGGATGACCGCCGCAGCTGTGTGCTGTTCGGCGATGGTGCCGGTGCTGTCGCCCTTGAAGCCAGCGATGACGACGGACTCCTGGGGTTTCTGCTGCGCAGTGATGGGGCCCGCGGTGGGGTGCTGAACCTGCCTGCTCTCGACAGCGATGCACCCTTGGCAGACGATGCTCGCCATCGTCGGGGTGGCTACCGACCGATCGAGATGAATGGTCAGGAGGTCTACAAATTCGCCGTGCGCGAAGTGCCGGCGGTCTTGCAATGCCTGCTTGAACGCTGTGCGGTTAGCCCTGAAACAATCGACTGGCTACTCCTGCATCAAGCTAATCAGCGCATCCTCGATGCCGTCGCCGATCGCTTTGCGATTCCCAGGGCCAAAGTGCTCAGCAACCTGGCGCACTACGGCAACACCTCAGCGGCAACCATCCCTCTGGTTCTTGATGAAGCCGTGCGGGACGGCAAAATCCAGCCTGGACACCTCCTGGCAAGCAGTGGTTTTGGAGCTGGTCTGAGTTGGGGAGCAGCCCTATTGCGCTGGCAGGGTCCCGCCTAGGCTCCCAACACCGTTGCGCCACTGTGAATGTCGATCGCCTGGGTGTTCCCCGGTCAGGGGTCTCAGAAAACCGGCATGGCCGACCCCGTCCTCAGCCTGCCTGGCGCGGAGGAACGCTTCGCTCTGGCATCGAACCTGCTTGGCAGAGACCTTCTCAAGATCTGCCGGGGTGAAGGCTCAGATGCTGACAGCCCCTCCGATTTGAACGACACCCGCAACACCCAGCCGGCTCTGTTTGCGGTGGAATCGCTGATTGTGGATGAGTTGCTGCGCCAGGGCAGGCAACCCGACCTGGTGGCCGGACACAGCCTTGGCGAGCTGGTGGCGCTTTACGCGGCTGGTGTGTTCGATGCCGCCACCGGCCTGGAGCTGATGCAACGCCGATCGGAGCTGATGGCGAGTGCAGGAGGAGGCGCGATGACGGCAGTGATCGGTTTTGACCGCAGCCAACTGGAGACCCTTGTGGATGCCACTGAAGGTGTGGTGATTGCCAATGACAACAGTGATGCCCAGGTCGTGCTGTCAGGCAGCCCAGAGGCGGTGAACGCGCTGAGTGAAGCACTCACCTGCAAACGAGCCATTCCCCTCGCCGTCTCCGGAGCCTTTCATTCCCCCTTTATGGCGAAGGCGGCAGATGCCTTCGCGTCCCATCTCGACACTGTGGCCTTCGCAGACGCGCGCTTCCCGGTGTTCAGCAACACCGACCCCACCCCCAGCCGCGATGCCGGTGAGCTGAAGCAACGACTGCGTCGCCAGATGACCACTGGCGTGCGTTGGCGGGAAACGATGGCGGCAATGACCTCATCGGGCGTGGACACCCTGGTTGAAATCGGTCCTGGCAACGTGCTCAGCGGTCTGGCCAAACGTGCCATGAAAGGGGTCACCACGTCGCAGCTGGCAAGCGTTGGCGACCTGGGTCTGTGAATGTGAGCAGCAACCTTGCAACCAACACCAGCGACCTGCAGCCACTGAAGGCGCCGCGACCAAGCCTCACCTACAGGCTGGTCAGTGGGCTGCTGGTGTTTCCAGTGTTCAGGATGCTGTTCCGCGGACGCACCCGCGGCAACGGCAACGTGCCGATGGATGGCCCCCTGGTTGTTGTGGCGAACCATGGATCGCATCTCGATCCACCCTTGCTTGGCCATGCTCTGGGACGACCGGTGTCGTTCATGGCCAAAGCCGAGCTGTTCCGAATCCCGATCCTTGGCCATCTGATCCGAGCCTGCGGCGCCTACCCGGTCAAGCGTGGAGCGAGCGATCGTGAAGCCATTCGCACAGCCACCGCCAGACTCAACGATGGCTGGGCCATCGGCGTCTTTCTCGATGGAACCCGACAGTCGGATGGTCGCGTGAACCAGCCCATGCCGGGCGCAGCTCTGCTGGCGGCGAGGTCAGGAGCTCCGCTTCTGCCAGTCGCCATCCTCAACAGCCACAGAGCCCTGGGTACAGGTCGCAATCTGCCGCGCTTGGTGAAGCTTGAGATGCGAATTGGCACGCCCATTCCCGCACCAACCAGCAGGCGAAAACCGGACCTGGAGGCGACGACACGCGAACTGCAACGACGGATCAACGCCCTGCTCGATCATGCCCCGCTTGATCATTGAGCGCTCGATCATTGAGCGCTGAACAGCTGAGGCCAGTGTCTGCGAGCCCATGGCTTGAAATCCCGACCTGTGATCACCCAGGCAGCCGCGCGTAATCCATCTCCAACACGCTTGCTCAGGCTTTCATCACGGCATTGGGGCCGACAGCTGACTGGAACACCTGTCAGCCGAATGCCACGGCTGCCAGCAACGATGCCGCCAACAGCCATCGCCCGTGGCAGATGGTCTTCGCTGGTGACCAGCAACAGATGATGCACCCCATCCCTTTGCAGTTCGTCCACCAGCGACGTGAAATTTCCGAGCGTGTCCTTCGCCCTGTAATCCAATCGAACCCGGTCCTGCGTGAGACCGGCATCACGAACCAGAGACTGGGCATATTCAGGGTTGGTCCCCCCGCTCACGACCAAAGGCAGGTTCATCCGGCGCGCCAGATGCAGACCCATCCGCTCACGATCAGCATCGCCACCGAGCACCAGAATGCGCTGGGGCTGATGATTCGTGAGAGCAGCTTCCGCGAAGGGGCGCAGGGGACCAGCTACAGCGGCTCCGGCCAGAACGGCTGCACAGAGCAGCAGCGAGCGACCACCAAACCCCATCAGACTGGCCCCACAGGGGAAGTGGGATAGATCGGCAGGACCGGGTCCCATGGACCTGGAAGGTCTCGGTCATGACACTCACGGCAGTAGCGCAGTAGTTGCCGCACATCCGCAGGAACATCAACAGCCATCTCAACAGCTGGAGCAGGCTGATCGCGCTCGCTGAGCAAGCGAGGGGATTCCAGTTCCTCCACCTCGGCCTTCACAATCCTGTAGCGGCCGGCGACCTGTCCCCTGCGGGGCAGGGTCTGCACAATCGAAAACGGCTGGTCGCGCTGCAGCTCCGGCAGCTGTTGATGAAGCCTTGGAGCCATTAAGGCGAAACTGCTTACACCGTGCAGTGGTGTCCCCAACTGCTGAGCCAGCGTCCTGGCCAAAACAACAGTGAGACGGGTGCCCGTAAATCCGCCCGGTCCTGTGGCCACGGCAAGCCTTCTGATATCTGCCCACTGATCAGCGGGCAACAGCTGCTGCAGCGAGATCACCAGCTCATTGGTGAGCGCGCGTCCAAGCGAACGACACATCACGCGGGCTTCCCCGATGGGGGCCTCTGCAGCCACCAGTGCGATCCCAAGAGTTTCTGTGGAGCTGTGCAGAGCGAGCAGCCAGTCGCTCATGTAGGCACCTCCTCACCCGGCCTGAGTCGACTCCAACGCCCTTGATCCAGTTGAAACGATCCACAGCCACGCACATCCCATTCGACACCGACCTGCCCGGCCGGCAAGTCCATCACGCTGATGTGGATTCGAGGATCCGCAGGCTTCAGATCAGGTGTCTCAGCGAGATGGGGGGCACCATGCTGACGCTCCACAGCGTGATAGGCCTGACAGCGGTCCACCCAGCGGCAGTCCACACAGATGCACATGCCCCCCCGCTCCAGTTCGTCATCCATTCTGACGGGAGATCGGGGCAGGCTGGCTGAAATCATCTGGCAGCGTTTGAAACCAGACAGCTGGCCGGTGCGGCCCACAGAGCTCCCGATGGGATCAGTGCTGGTGGGAGGGGCCGTTCGTGATGCATTCCTGGACAGGCTTTCTGATGCTCCTGACCTGGACCTGGTGGTGCCGGACAACGCCCTCAAGAGCACACGACAGCTGGCGCAGAAGCTTGGCGGGGCCTGCGTTGTCCTCGATGAGCAACGGGACATGGGCCGCCTCGTGCTGGGGGGATGGACGATCGATCTGGCCCGACAGGAAGGGAAGACGCTGGAGGACGATCTGAACCGTCGCGATTACCGGCTGAATGCCATTGCCCTCAGCTTTGACGGCACCCCAAGGCTGCTCGATCCCACAGGTGGTCTTGAGGATCTGCAGGACGCCCGGGTGGTCGCGGTTAACGAAGCCAATCTTCAGGCGGATCCCCTGCGTTTGTTGCGAGGCCTGCGCCTGATCGCGGAACTGAATATGCGCCTGGACGCTCAGACGCTGAAGATGCTGCAGCGCAACCGTTCCCTGCTTCCCCGTGCAGCGCCGGAACGGATCCAGGCTGAACTGCTGCGGCTTGTCGCAGCACCTGCTGCCGACCGCGCCATGGCGACTCTTCTGGAACTGGAGCTATTGAAGCCCTGGACGAGGCAGAGCTCAGCCACTGGTGATCAACAACCGCTCGGGGCGGCAAAGACAAGCGAACTGCTCACAGACAGCGAACGCCAGCAAGCCCTGCCGCTCGCAAGGCTCACCAGGCTGCTGCCGGATACCGGACTGAAAGAGCTTCGTTTCAGTCGCCGACAGCTGCAGCGCTGTGAACGGCTGCGTTATTGGATCCAGCGTTCAACAGCCAGCGGGGGATGTCCTTGTCCGGATGCTTTGACGGAGCCAGAACGATTACGGCTCCACATGGATCTTGAACAGGATTTACCTGCGCTCATCTTGACTTGGCCCGCAGCACTACAGCAGTCATGGCTGGAGCGCTGGAGAGACCCCCAGGACCCCCTCTTCCATCCACGGCCACCACTCAATGGCACAGACCTGCAGGAAACCCTCCAGATTTCGCCTGGACCCACGTTGGGCGCTCTGATTCAACACTTGAGCCTTGAGCGTGCGTATGGTCGGGTTTCAACTCGCGAGCAGGCGCTGAACGCAGCCCGATCCTGGTTGTTCCACCAAGAGGTTCAGACAGACCCGGATGGGTCCTGTGATTAACTGCCCTTGCAGTGACGACAACGATCGGCCTGACACGCAGTCTTCCGTTTCCCTTCCCCGTTTCATGAGCGTGCGTCTTTACATCGGCAATTTGCCGCAGAATTTTGAGAGCAAAGAGCTTGAAGCTCAGCTCACCAGCGTTGGGGAGGGAATTCGCTTCAAGGCCGTTCTCGACCGTGAAACAGGTGCCTGCCGAGGCTTCGGCTTCGCGAACGTCGACGACGAAAAAGTCGCTGATGCCGTGATTGAACAGTTCAACGGCAAGGAACTCGGAGGGAATTCACTCCGTGTCGAACGCTCGGAGCGGCGCGACAGCAATGCCGGCGGCGGTGGGCGACGCGGACAGGCCAGTGGCCATGCACCGGGCTCAGCTCGCAAAGCTGTCAACAAGGTTGTTCACAGTGATGCCAAAGCCGAAGAGGCACCAGATCCCCGCTGGGCAGGTGAACTTTCCAAGCTCAAGGAACTTCTTGGAAATCAGAAAACGGCTGTCTGAACAGTCGTTTGATCTGATCAGCATCACCGGTCATCTGAGATGACCGGTTTTTTTTGGCCTAAGACGATTAGCGAGACTGAGCGAGGACAAAGGAGCGAGGAAGGTCAAGGAACTTGTTGAGCTTTCCCACGTAGGCGCGCTTGTTGAAGACGTCGTAATCGTGGCGCTCGATCACATCCAGAATCCCCCTGTAGAGGCGAAGGGATGTCCAGACTGGCCATCGTGCATCGCGGGACAACCAGCGCACTCCAGCCTCAGAGCGATCAAACCACGCACGTGCGCGGCTCAGCTGAAACGCCATGAGATCCTTCCAGGCCTGATTGATGCGACCTGCCATCAGGTCATCTTCGGAATATCCGAAGTGCTCAAGATCTTCCAACGGCAGATAGATCCGACCACGACCGCGATCTTCTCCAACATCACGAAGAATATTGGTGAGCTGGTTGGCGATTCCAAGGGCAACTGCGGCATCTGACGTGTCAGGACGATCGCTCCAAGGCGCAGAGCTGTAAGCCTGATCCAAACCCATGACCCCCTGAGTCATCAGGCCAACTGTTCCTGCAACCCTGTAGCAGTACAACCTGAGATCGTCGAAACGGGGGTAGCGAGTCCAGGTGAGATCCATGCGCTGTCCCTCGATCATGTCGAGATAGGGCTGAATGCTCTGAGGAAAACGCTCGAGCGTGTCGACCATCACCGCATCGAGCTCATCCTCGACCTGTCCCTTGAACAGGTCGCGGGTTTTCAACTCCCAGCGATTCAGACGATCGGCCAGCTCCTCCACAGGACGAGCCTGAGCCTCAGGACTGTCCATGAGCTCATCGGTACGTCTGCACCAGACGTAGATCGCCCAGATTGCCCGACGCTTCTCATGGGGGAGCAGCAGCGTTCCGAGATAGAACGTTTTGGCCCACTCGGCGGTCTCCCGACGACAGGCCTCGAAGGCTGCGTCGAGGTCCGGAGCTGCGAGAGGCATGACTCAGGCCGAAACCGGCTCGATGGCTGGAGACGATGATGCCAGCTGATCGCTCTTACGGTCCACCGCCCCTGCACAGAGTTTGCCGCTGAGAACTGCACCTTCCATGGATGCGAGATAGCGCTGCATTGTGTAATCGCCCGCCAGGAAAAAGTTTTTGATCGGCGTGGTCTGATCCGGACGAAGCTGCTGGCAACCAGGCGTGGTTTTGTACACCGAAAGAGGTGTCTTCACCACCTTGAATTTCCGCAGCGTGGCGGGGTTATCTCCACCGAAGTGAGTGGGGAACAACTTGGTGAGTTCACCCATCGTGGCCTCGATGATCTCTTCATCTGAACGTCCGATCCAGTCTTTGGCAGGAGCGAACACGAGCTCCAGCATCGACTTATCAGGGTCTTCGTACTCCTTGCAGGTAATGCTCATGTCGGCGTAGACGCTGAGCAGTGGCGAGCGGCTGAACAGCAGGTGATCAATATCGGTGAGCTTGCGATCGAACCAGAGATGCAGGTTGATG
>Ga0208130_1001094_pt1 | contig 13307 bp, 10 predicted proteins | sample ETNtaG_31_FD_185771 | JGI IMG/M metagenome (GOLD analysis project Ga0208130, IMG submission 185771) | Marine microbial and viral communities from oxygen minimum zone, Eastern Pacific Ocean - ETNP201310SV78 (SPAdes) (version 2) | ecosystem: Environmental > Aquatic > Marine > Oceanic ...
GGCATATTTGCTACTCTGGGATGTTTTAATATTTGAGAAAGAATATTAGAGATTTCTGGAAACTTTGCTAATAAAGCTTGGTCATCCACTTCAGGATCTATAATTGGATTTGTTTGAGCTATATTTAGACCATCCTCAAGTTGAATTAAATCTTTAATAGATACCTTATTCAATGATTTTACAGTTATCCCAAGTAGGTTATTTGGAAGATTATTGAAGTCTATTATTTCTACATAACTACCTTGCTGTGCGATTTCGTAATCATCTCTTTTAGAAAGTTTTTTTTGGAAAGCTATAACAAAACCATGATTATTTTCCATACATCTTTTAACCATATTGATGTATCTTGGTTCAAAAATTTGAAGGTTTTGTATAGTTCCTGGTAAAGCAACTATGCCTAGTGGAAAAATAGGTAGGTTGTTATTTTTCAATGTATTTTAGAATAGGTTTTATAAATTTCTGACTATCTTTATTAGTCATAATTAAAATAATATCATAATCCATAATCATTTCATTGAGGCTTGATAATAAAGATTCGATTTTATGATACGTGTTTTCATATTTATATGCCTTCTTGTGATCTAAAAGAAGAGTCTTATCAAGCAAATTAAATGAATTCATTAGATTATCTTTATGATGTCCTGATGACATAGTATTTGAACCAAGCTCCACTATTCCAAGTATTTTTTTATCAGGATATTTTTTTCTAATTGCGCTAGAAGAAAAATCAATTGCTGTTGGATGGTGAGCAAAGTCATCATATATCTTTATATTTTGGGTCTCTGCAATTAGTTCTAATCTTCTCATGACACCTTTAAAAGTTTTGAGAGACTCTATTGAGTCATTTATTGAAATTTCATCTAATCTTGCTGCAAGTATTGCTGCAACATAATTTTTAAAATTATGTTTCCCTATTAAAGGTAAATCTTTAAGTGAAAATTTATTTTCGTTCAAAGTAAATTCCATATTTTCAAAATCAGTTTGGATAATGTCTGAATTAATAGCCATTTTTTGACACCATATGCCATCATTAATTAAATCGTTACTATTTTCATCATCTTCAAAATAAATAATATTTCCTGAGCTTGGAATAGTCTTAATAAGGTTATGAAACTGCTTCTTTATACTCTTAATATCATTAAAAATATCAGCATGATCAAACTCAATGTTATTTATAATCAAATTCATTGGAGAATAATGTATAAATTTTGAACGCTTATCAAAAAAGGCAGAATCATATTCGTCAGCTTCTATAACAAAAGATTTGTGTGTTCCAAGGCTTGCAGGATTATCAAAGTTTTTTGAGATTCCGCCAATCAAATAGCCGATATCTTTTCCTTGATGTTTTAATATATGAGCAAGCATATATGCGGTTGTAGTTTTTCCATGAGTTCCTGATACAGCAAAAACATTTCGATTTTTAAGTTCTTTACCAAGCATTTCAGGACCTGAAACAAATGGAAGTCTTTTATCTAATATTTCTTCTACTGATTCATTGCCACGCGACAAGGCATTACCTATTACATAAAGATCGGATTTAGGCATATGACTTTTTTGATAGCCTTGGATTGTTTTAATGCCTATTTTTTCAAGATAATCTGACATTGGTGGATAGTATTGGATATCTGATCCTGATACTTCATGCCCTGACTCTTTCAATATATGAGCTAATCCGGCCATAAATGTTCCGCAAACACCTAGGATATGTATTCTCATATTAGTTATAATACGATACTTGAATTTTATTCAAAGTATTAAGTGGGGAAATAATGAAAAAAAATGCTTTTTATGCCCAGTCTGGTGGAGTTACTTCAGTTATAAATGCCACTGCTTCTGCCTTAATACTAGAGGCCAAAAAGCATAAAACTAAAATTGGAAAAGTCTACGCAGGAAAGAATGGAATTCTTGGTGCTCTAAGAGAAGATCTCATTGATACCTCAAAAGAAAGCATTTCTGCAATTAAATCACTTAAAGAAAGACCGGGTGGGGTTTTTGGATCATGCAGATTAAAGCTTAAAGATTTTAATAAAAATAAGAAAGAATATGTGAGACTTGTTGAAGTATTTAAAGCTCATGATATAGGTTATTTTTTTTATAATGGTGGGAATGACTCTGCTGATACTGCATTTAAAGTATCTCAAATAAGTAAAGAATTAGATTACCCCATTAACTGTATTGCAATACCAAAAACTGTCGATAATGATCTTGCTGTTACTGATTGTTGTCCTGGATTTGGCTCTGCAGCAAAATATATTGCAACTTCGACACTTGAAGCATCACTTGATGTTGAGTCAATGTCTGAAACTTCAACAAAAGTTTTCATTCTTGAGGTTATGGGTCGACATGCTGGTTGGATGGCAGCATCTTCAGCTCTTGCAAGATCCTCAATTAATGATGCGCCTCATATTATTCTTCTCCCAGAAGTTGTCTTTAATCAACAAAAATTCTTAAATAAAATTAAATACGTTATTAAAAAAAATGGCTTCTGTGTTATCGTTGCTTCAGAAGGAGTCAAAAATGCCAAAGGAAATTTTTTAGCTGAATCAGATACTAAGGATTCATTTGGCCATACTCAGCTTGGAGGAGTGGCCCCATATTTATCATCATTAATAACAAAAAAGTTGAAACTGAAGAATCATTGGTCCGTTTCAGATTATCTTCAAAGAAGTGCACGTCATATTGCCTCAAAAACTGATCTTCAGCATGCTGAAGCAGTTGGAATTCATGCTGTTAAATATGCAATTAAAGGTATGAATGGTGTAATGCCTGTAATTATAAGAGGTAAGGGCCCAAAATATACTTGGAAAATACAACCAGCATCATTATCAAAAATAGCTAATGTAGAAAAAAAATTACCAAAATCTTTTATCTCTAAAGATGGATTTAATGTGAATTTAAAAGCAGTTCGATACCTTCAACCACTAATAATAGGCGAGGCATACCCAAAGTTCTGCAATGGAATTCCAAAACTAGAAAAATTAAAACTTGTTAAGGTCAAGAAAAAACTGTCAAAGTGGGAAGTTTAATAAGTTCTTAAATTTAAATTCTCAATAATAACTTTTATTTCTTCTTTTAATATTTCTTTATCTTCTTCATTTAAAAAATCACCGATAAATATATCTTTTCCTTTTGATCTAAAACTTAATCTAATGCTTTTGTCTCTCTCTTTTTTTATATTGAAGTAAGTAAAAGTTCTAAATTCTTTCCAAGAATATTCAGCTTTATTAATTCCTCTCTCAACTTTAATTATTTCTTGTGATATATAAATCTTTTCTTTTTTGCTGCTCCATCTAAAACTTAAATAGAAAGCTGTAAACAATACCATCAGCTCAAGTCCAGCAAATGGAAGAATTAATGCAGCACCAAAATAATAAAAAATTATGCCTATTCCTCCACATACTAAAGTGATACTTAATAAGAAAATAGTTCTATACATTCCTGTTAACGAGCTATTGGGGCTTAATGAAATTAGATATTCAGAGTCGTTAAATTTTTCAATTGTTACCAATTTTATGTGAGCCTTTTTAAAATGTTATTCTTCAGCAGACTTTAATTTTTCTGTTAATCTTTCAATATTAATCAATTTACCTACCTTCTTGCCTCTTTTTGCTCTTGAAAGAATATATTCAGACCAATCTTTTGGCTTTAGTGTAACTGATCTCTTTCCAACTTCAATTTTAAGAGAACTATCAATTGCGAGCAGTTGAGCATGAGCCATAAATTCTTCGCCATTTTCTAATTTAGCTTTTGGTATATTTATGATCTTATTTCCCTTTCCTTTTCCAAGGGTTGGTAATTCAGATATTTCAAATATTAATAACTTTCCAATATTTGATACAGCTGCTATGTGACTATGATCGTCTCTAATTGGAATAGCTTTTAACATTTGGGCGTTTTCAGGCAGTTTCATAAAAGCTCTTCCAGTTTTTTTGTTAGAAGTCATATTTTCATAGTGTGATATATATCCGTATCCGCCTGTATTCATTATCAAAAATTTATCTTGCTCGCTGCCTATTATTGATGATACAAACTGAACACCAGAATCAGCATTCAGTCTTCCAGTTATTGGTTCACCCATGCCTCTGGCAGATGGAAGAGAATGACTTGGTATAGAATATGCTTTTCCATTTGAATCTAAAAATACTGCAAGCTGATTACTCTTTCCTCTGGCAAAATCCTGTAATGAGTCATCTCCTCTATATGATAATGACGTAGGATCAATCTCGTGCCCTTTGGCACTTCTTATCCATCCCGCCTTTGAAAGAACAACCGTTATAGATTCAGTAACTATAGTATCCTCTTCGGAAAATATTTTTGCATTAGTGGTCTCTACAATGGGTGATTTTCTTTCTTCTCCAAAATTTTCTTTTATTTCAAGTAATTCATTTTTAATTAGAGTTTTTAATCTTGTCTTAGATTTAAGAATTTTTTCAATATCATCTCTTTCACTTTCTAATTGCTCTTTTTCATCTTGAAGTTTTATTTGTTCAAGTTTTGCAAGTTGCCTTAGCTTTATTTCTAGAATTGCGTTTGCCTGAATATCAGATAATTTAAATTCTTTGATAAGGTCATTTTTTGGTTCTTCAGATTTTCTAATAATTTTAATAACTTTATCTATGTCGATAAATATCATTAACAACCCTTCAAGAATATGAAGTCTGTCGTTTACTTTGTCGAGTCTATGCTCAAGCTTTCTTCTAACAGTATCTTTTCTAAAAACAATCCATTCTTTTAATAGATCTACTAAATTAAAAACTTTTGGTCCGCCCTTTAAAGAAATAAGATTCATATTTACTCTGTAAGATTTTTGCAGATCAGTTGAAGCATAGAGGTGATTCATTAAATCCTCAGCATTAACTCTGTTTGATTTTAGAGTGATAACGAGTCTTACAGGAAATTCATGATCTCCTTCATCCGCTAAATCTATTACCATAGGAAGTTTTTTGTTCAGCATCTGTTCGGCGATTTGTTCCAAGATTTTTGATCCTGATGCTTGGTATGGCAGTGCATCAATAATTATTTGATTTTTTTCCTGTTTCCATTTAGCTTGAATTTTAAAAGTGCCTTTTCCGTTTAAGTACATCTCTTCAAGTTCATCTCTGCTAGCTATTATTTGTGATTCATTTGAGAAATCAGGGCCTTTTATAATCTTCAAAATATCTTTTAATTCAGACTTTGGTTTTTCCAAGATATGAATAGTCGCATCCAGAACTTCATTAATATTATGAGAAGGGATATCTGTTGCCATGCCAACTGCAATACCAGATGTTCCATTCAGTAATATTGTTGGTATTTTAGATGGGAAAATAATTGGTTCTAAAAGTGAGCCATCAAAATTAGGTTGCCAATCAACTGTGCCAGACTTAAGTTCAGAAATAAGTAGATTTGCAAAATTTGTAAGCTTTGATTCTGTATATCTCATTGCTGCAAAAGATTTGGGGTCATCTTGAGACCCCCAATTTCCCTGACCATCTACAAGAGGATATTTAAATGAAAAATTTTGAGCCATTAAAACCATTGCTTCATATGCAGCACTATCTCCATGAGGGTGAAACTTTCCTATTACATCTCCAACGGTTCTTGCTGACTTCTTATATTTGGATGATGCATCTAAACCCAATTCGGACATTGCATATAGTATTCTTCTTTGAACAGGTTTTAATCCATCACCAACGTTGGGTAGAGCACGATCAAGAATGACATACATGGCATAATTTAGATAAGATTCTTCAGCATATTTTTTTAGACTTATTGAATTAAATTGATCTTTTACCATTATTAAATCCTCACTAATGAACCCTTTTTTTCAAGCCATTCTTTTCTTGCAGCTGCGTTCTTTTTTGAAAGAAGAAGATCCATCATTGCGTTTGCATTATCGGTTGCTGATACCGATAATCTTACAAGCTGTCTAGTTTGGGGATCCATTACGGTTTCTCTTAATTGAGATGGATTCATTTCTCCCAGACCTTTAAATCTTTGAATATTAATTTTAGGTTTACCTTTTTTACACTTAAAATCTTCAACAATCTCGTCTTTTTGGTTCTCATCTAGTGCATATAAAACATCTTTACCGCAATCTATTCTGTATAAAGGAGGCATTGCAATAAAAATCCTACCTTCTTTAACAAGATTTTTGAAATGTCTTAAAAATAAAGCACAGAGAAGAGTCGCTATGTGCAAACCATCAGAATCTGCATCAGCAAGAATACATACTTTTCCATATCTCAATGAAGTGGTATCAGAATTTCCAGGCAAAACTCCAATTGCTGTTGATAAATTTTTTATTTCTTGAGATTTTATTATTTCCTCACTCTCTAAGTCCCATGTATTAAGTATTTTCCCCCTCAATGGCATTATTGCCTGAAAAGATCTCTCCCTTGCTTGCTTAGCCGATCCTCCAGCTGAATCACCCTCAACTAGAAATAATTCTGTTTCATTTAAGTCTTCACTATTACAGTCTGATAATTTCCCTGGCAAAGCTGGTCCCTTAAAAGTTTTCTTCCTTTCAACGCTGCTAGAAGCTTTTGCTCTTGCCTGAGCTGATGCTATTGCTAATTCTGCAATTTTTTCGCCTTCTTCAGTATGCTTGTTGAACCAAATACTTAAAACATCCTTCGTTGAACTACTTACAAATGACATGTGATCTTTTGAATCAAGTCTTTCTTTAGTTTGTCCTGCAAATTGAGGATTTTGCATTTTAGAAGAAACAACAAATATTGCATTTGCTATAACATCCTCTGCATTAATTTTAAGACCTTTTGGTATCAAGCTTCTATATTCACAAAACTCTTTTAAAGAATCTAGCAGTCCTGATTTAAATCCATTTAAGTGAGATCCACCTAATGCTGTGGGTATTAAATTCACATAAGTTTCATCAAGTTTGTTTTTTGGTGGTTTGTTTGTCCAATTTATTACAAATTCTACTTCTTGATTCTTCGAATCTTTTGAAGACAAAATTGATTCTTCAAGAATTAAATCAATTCCTTCAGATGCATCCTCTAAGTAGCTTTTTAAGCCATCTTCAAAAAACCATTTAATTCTTTCCTTTTTCTTTTCATGATGAAAATCAATTGTTAATCCAGGGCATAATACTGCTTTCGCTTTTAAAAGATGCTTAAGATCTTTTAAGTTTATTTGATCTGATTCGAAATACTTTGCATTTGGCTTAAACCTTATTGTTGTTCCACTATTTCTAAGACCTACATCTCCAATAACTTTTAGCTCACTCTTTTTATCACCATTATTAAAATGCATCTCATATTCTTTAGAGTCTCTCTTGATATTGACTTGAAGTAGATCAGATAACGCATTCACAACAGACACCCCAACTCCATGCAAACCACCAGAAAAATTATATTCTTCTCCAGAAAATTTTGCTCCAGCATGTAATTTACATAAAATTAATTCAACGCCACTTACTTTGTGCTCTGGATGAATATCAACTGGCATGCCCCTTCCATCATCACTAACCTTTATAAACCCATCTTTTTCTATTTTTATTTTTATATTTGAGCAATGACCAGATATTGCCTCATCAACAGAATTATCAAGGACTTCCTGTATTAAATGGTTAGGGCAAGATGTATCGGTATACATACCAGGTCTCTTCTTAACAGGATCAAGTCCAGAAAGAACTTCTATTGCTTTAGAGTCGTATGTATTCTTGGCCAACCTAATTTGCCTTACGAATTAATTTATAAAAACTTTTTTTAAGATAGTTTTTCATAAAAATTTTTAATTATGGTAGCTATTCTACTCTAAACAAATAGTTAAAAACGTTTTATTTGAATTTTTTAAAAAATTTATGGTCTTATTTATATTATAATCTTGTCTAAATATTATAATGTTTACACTGCTTACATTAATTAGGTTAAAATATACTTATGAAAATTAATTTCTATAAAAAATTTTTCGTAATTTTAATCTCATCTTCTTATTTGTCTTCTGAGAATATTCTAGAAATATATAACGAGGCATTAGAAAATGATCCCACGTATAAAGCAGCAGAATATTCATATCTTGCAGATAAAGAGATTGTTGTTCAAGGAAGAGCTGCTCTACTTCCTAGCATTACATTAAGTGGGTCAACTAACTGGAATGAGTATTACCAAAACGATGTTTTACAGCAAGAGTATAATTCTTTCTCAAAATCTGCCAGAGTAACTCAACCATTGTTCAGACTAGATACGTGGTTTAATTTTAAAAGATCAAAATCATTAACAAATGCAGCTGAAGCAGAGTTTGCATATGAGCAGCAAAGTCTTTTATTGAGAACTGCTGAGTTATATTTTGGAGTCCTCAGGGCAATTGATAATTTAAACGCTGCTATATCAGAAGAAAAAGCAATAAAAAAACAATTAGATCAAGCTCAACAAAGGTACGAGGTAGGTTTATCTGCTATAACTGGCGTTCAAGAAGCGCAACTTGCATATGACTTAAGCAAAGCATCTAAAATAAGTGCTGAGGGTAATTTGTATTCTGCTAAAGAGGCTTTAAATGCTCTAATTGGAAGAGAAATATTTTCATTAAACGAATTGGGGGATGATCTTAATATCTTGCCTCCATATCCTAATTCTAAAGAAGAATGGGTCGAACTAGCTTTAAAAAATAATTATCAATTAAAAGCTTCACAACTAAGAAAAGATGCTGCAAAAAGTAATGCAAGAAATGCTGCATCAAATCATTTACCAAAGATTGATATTGTAGGATCTGGATCAGAATCAGAAACCAATCAATTCAATTATGAAGGATTTGAAATAAATGGTCAGGGCATACCCGTTCCAGCAGTAACTGGTAGAAGAAATTATGCAATTCAAATGAGTGTTCCGATTTTTCAAGGTGGTGCGGTTAGCTCAAGAAGAAAACAAGCATACTCTCAATATAATCAAGCAGACGAGAATACATTATTTACTGAAAGAAGGGTTATACAAGAAGTTAGATCCCAATTCTCAAATGTTGTAACTTTAGTTGCTAATGTAACTGCACAGAAACAAGCAGTTATTTCTGCAACAAGTGCTCTAGAGGCTACTCAAGTTGGATATAAGGTAGGCACAAGAAATGTGGTCGATCTTCTTCAAGCTGAAAAGAATCTTTATAGCGCAGAAAAAAATCTAGCTAATGCAAAATATGACTATATTCTTGCCAATCTTAGACTAGCATTGGCTGCTGGAACAATTAGTCCAAGCGATATTGTAGATATTAATAATCTTCTAAAATAAATTATGCCAGAACTGCCTGAGGTTGAAACAACCGTTAGAGCAATTAATAAATTTGAAAATCATATTCTCAAAGAAGTCATTATTCATAATAAGAATCTTCGATGGAAAGTTGAAAAAAAAGTTGAAATCTTAACCAGAAATCAACTTATACATAAAATTTCACGGCGTGCAAAATATATTCTTATTTATTTTGATAAACAATGTTTGATAATGCATTTAGGAATGTCCGGCAAACTAAGAATCCAAAAAAGTAATAATAATTATTTCAAAAAACATGATCATGCTGAGTTTATCTTTAAAGATGAAAAAATTATATTTAATGATGTCAGGAGATTTGGATCAATTCATTTATGTGAGAATCCTGATAAACATAGATTAATCGCAAATCTGGGAGTTGAGCCATTATCAAAATCTTTTAGTAAGTCCTACATGAAAGATATCTGCAAAAATAGTAACTTATGCATAAAAAAGCTGATTATGGACCAAAAGAACGTTGTTGGTGTTGGAAATATATATGCCTCTGAAAGTCTTTTTCTTGCAAAAATCAATCCAAGTAGACTATCTAAAGAGGTTTCAGATAATGAATGTGAGAAATTAGTTAAATCAATAAAAATTATTTTAAAAAAAGCTATTAAAATGGGTGGCACAACAATAAAAGACTTTTATTCAGCAGATGGAAATGAAGGATATTTTAGTCTTAAATTAAATGTTTATGGAAGAGATTCCAAGATTTGTAATAAATGCAACACTAAAATAATTAAAAGTATTATTGGTCAAAGAGCTACGTATTCATGCACTAAATGTCAGCTTTAAGATGCTAGCTTGGCTTTTAAAGCCTTCTCTACAGAGGGATGAACAAACTTGCTAATATCACCTTTTAAATCACATATTTCTTTGATCAAACTTGAAGATACATATATGAGACTTTCTTTTGGAGTTAAAAAAATACTTTCAATGTCTGGAGCAAGCGATCTATTCATAGTGGCTAGTTGAAATTCATACTCAAAATCGGATACAGCTCTTAGACCTCTTATAATTGCACAGGCATTTTGTTCTTTTGCAATATCTACTGTGAGTTGTCTTGGAAATCCAACAATTTCTACCTGAGAATTATCCTTGTAAATCGAATCAGCTAGTTTGATTCTATCTTCAAGGCTAAATAGTGGATTTTTTGCTTCATTTTTAGCAATAGCTATGACTATTTTGTCAAAAAGACCGCATGCCCTATCAATGATATCCATGTGTCCATATGTTATTGGATCAAATGAACCTGGGTAAATTGCTACTTTCATATCTAAGAATCATACTAAATATTGCTATTTAATCAAAATTATTATTAATACTTGCTATTTATATAAAACAGTTAAATTTGATACATTTTTAAGTTTTTTGTATGATAAGCACTTGTATATTACGGGGGGGAGTAATTTTACTCCTACTTACTTATAAGGAGTTATATATGAAATTTTTATTAATGTTGATTGGTGCTGTTGCAATGCCTGTATTTGCAGCTGACGGTGCTGATCTTAATCCTGCTGATACAGTAGGTGTTTCATTTTGGCTAGTTACTGCAGGTATGCTTGCAGCAACTGTGTTTTTCTTAGTTGAAAGAGACAGAGTTCATGGCAAATGGAAAACTTCATTATCTGTTGCAGCTTTAGTTACAGGTATTGCTTTCTGGCACTATTTATACATGAGAGGCGTATGGTCAGATTCATGGACTGCTAGTATGCAAGGTCTAGTTGAAGGTGGAATGTCAGAAGCTGAAGCTATGGCAGCAGCTGAAGGAAGCTCTCCAACTACTTACCGTTACATTGATTGGTTAATTACTGTACCGCTTCAAATTATTGAGTTCTACTTAATTCTTAAAGTCTGTACTAATGTTAAATCAAGCATGTTCTGGAAACTATTAATAGCATCATTAGTTATGCTTATTGGTGGTTACATGGGTGAGATGAAAATGGCAGATGCCATGATTTGTGGTGTTGTTGCTATGCTTGCATGGTTATACATCATTTATGAAGTCTTTGCTGGTGAAGCTGGAAAGCTTAATGCTTCTAGCGGTAATGCTGCAGCTCAAAGCGCATTTGGTACTATCAGATTGATAGTGACTGTCGGTTGGGCTATTTACCCTATTGGATATTTCCTAGGAATAGGTGATAACCCTGATATGGGTAACAGCAACTTAATCTACAACCTTGCAGATTTTGTTAATAAAATCGCATTCGGTTTAGCTATATATGTAGCAGCTGTTAGCGATTCAGAATAATTTAATTTTATTCTTAAAAACCCAGCTTAATGCTGGGTTTTTTTATGGTCGTATTTCTTCACCATCCCACGCATAAACCTTTCCACCATCTTCATTAGTTAAATTACTAATAACATCAAGAAGCTTTTCAGCGCTATAGTCGGGGGTAAATAATTTATCTGATTTAACATTCTTTTCAAATGGCTTGCTTAAATAACTTTTTACAGTGCCAGGTTGTAGTCCAACAAAAATAGCATTAGTGTTAGATCTTTTTACTTCAATACTAAAATTTTTTATGATTTGATTTAGAGCCGTCTTGCTAGCTCTATAAGAATACCAACCTCCTAACTTATTATCGGAAATGCTTCCTACTCTTGCGCTTAAGAATGCAAAAACGCTCCTAGCATCTTTTCTAAGAAAAGGAATAAAGTATTTACCAACTAATGTTGGTCCTATTGTGTTAACCGAAAAAACTTTTTGAAGTTTATCAATGCTGATATCCTTGATGCTTTTTTCAGGGAAGATATCGTTATCATTATGTAATAAACCTGTAGCTACAAATATTAAATCAAACTTAATATTACTAGGTAATTTATTAACACAATTCTTGATGGAATTTTCATCTTCAATGTCAATTTCAATATTTTTTACCTTATCACTATCTTCATTGTTGATAACTCTTGAAAACTTATACACTTCTTCAACTAGTTCGTCATTAATGAGCTTTTTACATATTGAATTTCCAATAGCTCCACTTGAGCCTATTACGGCAACTTTTTTTTTCATAGTCTATGATTTTCTTTTCACATCTATCTTCTGATAGATTTCGTTAGGTAATTTACTATAAAAATTTTAGGCTATTAATGCAATACTAAATTTTAGTAATAAAAAGCGGAGTATAAAAAACTCCGCTCAGATTAAAGTTTATAAGACTACTTCTTATACTTTGCGGCCTCTTCAGATCCGTCAGTAGCAGTACCTTTGGTATATGAGTGTGCCCCCATTCCAGCTAAATCACCATTTTGAACAATCAAATATGGCTCTCTAATTGGCTTACCTTCAAAGAAACACTCTAATATTTCTCTTACTCCCGCAGCATATCTTGCCTGAGCAGATAATGATGTTCCAGAGGTATGAGGAGTCATACCATGATTAGGCATTGTTCTCCAAACGTGGTCATTTGGTGCTGGTTGAGGAAACCAAACATCTCCAGCATATCCACTTAATTGACCAGATTCTAATCCCCTAGCTATTGCATCTTTATCGCAAATTTTTCCTCTAGCAGTATTAACAATATATGCACCTCGTTTCATTTTGCTAATCATGTCATCATTAAATAAATGTTCAGTTTTTGGATGAAGCGGACAGCTAATGTTTACAACATCGCAAACTGCAACCAATGATTCGACTGAATCATGATAAGTAAGATTTAATTCAGACTCGACATCTTCAGAAAGCCTATGAATATCAAAATAATGTAGGTGAACATCAAAAGGCTTCATTTTTCTGAGCATATCAATGCCTATCCTACCTGCTGCAACAGTACCGACATGCATACCTTCAACATCATAAGATCTTTGAACAGCATCAGCTATATTCCAACCACCTTCTTTTACAATTCTATGTTGATTATGATAATCCCTTACCATTGAAAGAATCATCATAACTATGTGTTCTGCTACAGATCTTGAATTACAGTAAGTTACTTCAACAACATCAACATTATTATCCATGGCTGCTTGTAAATCTACGTGATCAGAACCTATACCAGCTGTGATTGCCATTTTTAAATTAGGAGCTGACTCCATCTTATCTCTTGTTAAATAATAAGGAAAAAATGG
>Ga0208130_1001098_pt1 | contig 13292 bp, 13 predicted proteins | sample ETNtaG_31_FD_185771 | JGI IMG/M metagenome (GOLD analysis project Ga0208130, IMG submission 185771) | Marine microbial and viral communities from oxygen minimum zone, Eastern Pacific Ocean - ETNP201310SV78 (SPAdes) (version 2) | ecosystem: Environmental > Aquatic > Marine > Oceanic ...
GCTATTCATAGTACAAAAAGTTTTATCATTGCACAATTATTTCATGGTGGAATTAGATCTCCTCAAAAAATTACAGGACATATTCCTTTATCATCAAGTGTATTAGAATGTGCTGAGTCATCTACAGGCAAATCAAAAAAAGCCACAGAAAAAGATATAAAAAAAATAATTAGTGACTTCACAAATAGTGCCTTTAGATGTTATGAGGCTGGCTTTGATGGAATTGAACTACATGGTGCTCATGGATATTTAATTTCACAATTTTTAGGAGAAAAAACAAACTTAAGAAATGACAAATGGGGCGGAAAATTAGAAAATAGAGCGCGACTCCTTATACATATAATTGACTCAATAAAAAAAAATGTTCCAGAAGATTTTATTGTTGGTGTTAGAATATCACCAGAGATAGAAAGTATAGGTATTAAATTAAAAGATACAATAAAATTAGTTGGAATATTAAGGGACCTGCCAATTGATTTCATACATTTATCTTGTTGGGATGTATTTTTAAAATCAAAATTTTTAACTAATGAAAAACGAACTTTAACTCAAATTATTACAGAAAGTTATACAAATTTACCAACAATTATAAGTACTGGTAATGTATGGTCAAGTAAAGATGCAGAAAATTTATTAAAGCAAGGTGCTGACTTAATTGGAGTTGGTAGAGTTGCAATAGGTCATCCGTATTGGGCAACAAAAATTTCAGATTTAAATTATAATCCTCAAAGACCTCCGTTTACAGTTTCTCAGCTGAAAAATGCAAAGCTAAATGAAACATTTATTTCATATATGAAAAATTGGAAAAATTTTGTGGTTGAAAAGTAATCTATTTTTTGGTTGTCAAAAATAATATTACGAAGGTTCCCCAAATTAGCTGTTCTACATAAAAAGCAGTTGTCATAGGTACAACACCGGAAAAAGCTTGATAGAGATTTAATAATATTGGCAAAGATACAAGACAAGCATATGTCATTGATACTTTAGTAAGGTCTTCAACCCAGTTTGAAATTTGTAGAGTTAAAATTATAAAAAAGATTTGACCCATTAAAGCAAAAGGTAAAATAACAGCAGCTTCTTTTGTGTAAGACATTCCAAAACTTTTCATCATCTCTTCAGGTGCTAATATTCCACCCAAAGTAAACAAAATCATAAAGCTAGATAAAATTTTTAATAATAATTTTAATTTCATTTTAAACTTTTCTACTTATCACATTTACTGTAACCACAGGTCATACAGGAGTCGCAACCATTTTCTGTTTTTAGTGCTTTTGCACCACAGTCTGGACAAATTTTAAAAGCCACATTTTCTGAATTATCTGTTTCGGTTGGAGGAGTAATGGTTGATACATCACCATCATTTTCTGTACTCCATGTATTTGGTTTTTCTAAAATATCAACATCATAAAAGAATCTTTCAATTACATCAGCTATTTCTGCATAGAATGAATGATAATACTTTCCTTCCTTAAATGAGCCTCCGTTTGGATCAAAAATTCCTTGTAATTCTTCTAGTATGAACATTGGATTAGCAGATCTTCTAAATATAGCGGAAATAAGTCTAGTTAATACGACATATTCAGGAGCTCTAGTTAAGTCTTTTGAATTTATAAAAATTTCAATTGGTCTTATTTGGTCTTCGTGTTTGATAAAACTTAAAGTTACAAATACAGAATTTTTAATAAATGCACTCTTTAGCTTATATACCTTTGCATCAACAACTTCTGGTCTAATGCTCTTGGGATCTGATTTATACTTTGGCTTAGCAACTTCAGAAACTTCTCTTATTTGCGCTCCTTGAGGTAACTTAAACATTATTAACCTCCTGACTTGCGACAGGTTGTGGCGTGTTTGTAGGTGTTGAAGATAAATTATGCATATGATGATATAAAGTTGTAAGTCTTCCATGCTCATTTTTAATTACATGATCACCTCTAACCTCAACAGTCTCCCCATCATCGTTAACTATTTCAAACTTTTTATCTTTATAAGCTTGAAATGGCGTCAATTTATTTTCAACACTTAGAATTGGGAATCTGCTTCCATCTCTATAGATTGTTACGCCTTTTAATTTTTTCTGCCATGCCATAAAATATATATCTGAAATAACTTCTGGTTCAACATCTTCAGGCAAATTAATTGTTGATGATATGCTATGATCAATATATTTTTGAATGACACCTTGAATTTTTACTCTTTTATCTGGAATTACTGTATGAGCAGTTCTAAAGAAATAATCAGGAAGACTTTCTTCTTCAGATGCACTATTATCTATATCCATTAAATCCATATATGCTTGAACTGTAGCATGGAACACTTTAAATCGTTTATTAAATGATTCTGACCTTCTAGTATATGAAAGAGCAAAGATTGGCTCAACTCCACCTGAAACTCCTATATAATTTTTTCCATTTATCTCATATCCTAATACAATGTTTGATATTGAGCCTGTTGGAGCAATTGACATTATAGCTATATTACGTAAACCATTTTTTGTAATAAGGTTTTTAGTTTCATCATTCAATGCTTCTTGATAAAATGGACACTGTTTATATCCATCTATATTAAATATTGGAGATGGTTCTTTTTCTTTTGCAATCATGGCTGACGCTTGATATGAAGCATTTGTAATAAAGCCCATTACCTGTTCTATGCAATCAATGGCGTCATCCGAATCATATGCTAGGCCAAGCTGATTTAACATGTCAGCAATACCCATGACTCCTAGACCTAATCTCCTTGTTTCTTTAGCTGCTTGTCTTTGCTTTTCAAGTGCATTAAGATCTTCATTCCAAGTCACTACATTATCCAAGAAACGCACAAGCAGTTGTGAAGATTCTGCAAGCTGATCCCAATTAATTCTAGCATTATTTTGATATCCATCAATTACAAAGCGTGACAGGTTAAGAGAACCTAAATTACATGCACCTCCATCTTCTAGTGGTACTTCTGCACATGGGTTTGTGCTCACAATTGGCCTTCCAACATAGTTAGATGGTGAATAGTCAGACATTGTAGACCAAAAAATAAGGCCTGGCTCTGCAGTTTTATAATTTCCTTCAACAAATTCATCCCAAATTGAACGAGCCTTTATTAATTGTTTTATTTCGCCAGTATCATCATTATTAAAATACAACATAAAATCACCGGCTTGTTTAATAGCTAGCTCATAATCATCACACACAACTTTATAATCGCCAAATTTATTTCTACATTGAACATCTTCAACTAATTTTTTACTTATGTTTTTATTATGTTCCGCTTTAATCCATTTTTTCATCGCAGCAAAAGATTCAAAGGTTTTTACTAGCTCGTAATCATCTATTTTTTTAGATGGCATTTTTACCGAAAAATGATCATATTCGTTTGCGCTTTTAGTTGATGTTTTCTTGTTTAAATAAACTAAATAAGTATCTGAGCTATACTTTCTTTCTTCATCTACTGCGCTCATAAATTCGTCACTCACTTTAATAGAAATATTAGCAAAACGAACTTGCGTATTTTCCATAACTTGCTTTTTGATAGTGTCTAATTCAAATTCATCAAACAGACCTGACCAATTACATTGTTCAACAATTTGATTTGTAACCCAATTTGGTGTTTTCTTTACTTTTAAAAAATGCATAACATCAGGATGCTTTACATCGATTGTTAGCATTAGAGCGCCTCTTCTACCACTTTGACCAATTAGCCCTGTAGTAAGTGAATAAAGTTCCATAAATGAAACTGCACCAGTTGAGCTGTCTGCTGCATTATGAACTATAGCATCTTTTGGCCTTAAACATGAAATGTCTACCCCAATACCACCACCATATGAATAGGTACGAGCGCATTCAAATGCAGCTTTATAAATTGAATCAATATCATCTGTATCTATTTGGGAAACAAAACAATTAGCAAGGGTCTTTAATCTATATAAATCTCCTGCTCCTGCCAAAACTCTGCCCCCTGCAATGAATCTTCCTTCAAATAGTTCATTATAAAACCTTTCAGAAAATTCTTTTTGTTTTGAGGGTGTCTCTTCAACAGTTGATAAAAATGAAGATAATCTTTTAAATACATCTTCAGGCTTATCTTCAATTAAATCATTATTTAAATCCTTAACATAATATTTTTTACTATAAATACTTTTAGCTAACTCATTTTCATCCAAATAATTTTCATGTACCTTTACACTGCCATTATCTTGAAGGGTGCCAATATAATCATAAAGTTTTTTGTAAGTTGAAATTCTTTTTTTGCCAATTATTTTATTAGTCTTGCCATCATGGGCGAACATTAGGGGGAAATTTTTCATAGACGTATGAAGGCTCCTTTAATTCTTTATTTTTATTAAATTCACAAGCTAGCGATACTAGAGAGTGTTACATTAAGTTACATAATCTTTTTACTGTTTCTCGTCGAGGACTGATTACAAAGGGTATACAAGATATAGTAAAAAGCAATAAAAATATACTGTATATAGTGTTTTTACGCCAAACATTATTTTTCATTTTTTAATAAAAAAAAGTTTTTTAGAAGAGATTTTTTGAAAAAAAATTATTAAATTATTCATGCAATTAGCGCTTAAATTAAATTTAACTATAAAATTTGGAAATTCATGAAAAAAGCAAAATTAATATTAGATCAAAAACAAACAATTGAACTGCCTATAATTAAGGGTACAGAAAACGAAAAAGCTATTGATATAACATCCTTGAGAAAAGAAACAGGATATATAACACTTGATCCAGGATATGGAAATACTGGAGCGTGTATTAGTGATATTACATTTATTGATGGAGAGGCAGGAATATTAAGGTATAGAGGTTATCCAATTGAAGAGGTAGTTAAAAATACAAATTTTACTGATTTATCACATTTGCTTATATATGGAGATCAAGATGATGATTCTGATTTAGTTAAATTTAAAAAAAGCTTAAGAAAACATGCCGTCATTCACGAAGATATGAAAAGATTTTTTGATGGTTTTCCACCTAATGCACATCCTATGGCAATTTTATCTTCAATGGTAACTGCACTTTCATCATATCATCAAGATGAAGATATAAGTGACCAAGAAAAAATTGATCTTAATATAGTAAGGCTGCTAGCTAAAGTAAAAACAATAGCAGCATATTCGTATAGAAAATCACATGGATTACCTTTCATTTACCCTGAACGTGAATTAGGATATGTTGAAAACTTTTTACATATGATGTTTGCAGATTCTCAAGAAGATCATCATAGTGATGAGATTATAATTGAAGCTTTAAATTTGTTGCTTATTTTACATGCAGATCACGAACAAAATTGCTCAACATCTACAGTTAGAATGGTAGGAAGTAGTCATGCAAATATTTATGCAACAATTTCAGCAGGAATTTCTGCTTTATGGGGACCTCTTCATGGAGGAGCCAATCAAGCTGTAATAGAAATGCTAAAAATGATTCATCAAGATGGTGGTAGCTATAAGAAATTTATTGACTTAGCAAAAGATAAAAATTCTTCATTTAGATTAATGGGATTTGGTCACAGAGTTTATAAAAATTATGACCCACGAGCTAGAGTTATAAAAGAAATGACTGAAAAAGTTCTTGATAAATTAAATATTAAAGATCCTTTATTAGACATTGCAAAAGAGTTAGAATCAGTTGCGCTTAGTGATGATTATTTTATACAAAGAGGATTATATCCTAATGTAGATTTTTATTCTGGAATCATTTATAGGGCATTAGGTTTTCCAACGAATATGTTTACAGTTATGTTTGCTTTAGGTCGACTGCCTGGTTGGATTGCTCATTGGAGAGAAATGATGCTAAATCCTAAAAACAGAATTAATAGGCCAAGACAAATATACAATGGAATGCAAAAAAGGAATCCAAAGTAATGAAAGCTTACCTTGATTTAGTTCAACATGTACTTGATAATGGAACTCTTAAAAAAAATAGAACAGGTACGGATACATTAATGTCATTTGGATATCATTATAAAGTTGATTTGTCCAAAGGTTTTCCATTGCTTACAACTAAAAAAGTTTTTTTTAATTCAGTAATTAGGGAGTTGTTATGGTATTTATCTGGAGAAACTCATATAAGAAATTTGAGAGAGCATACAAAAATATGGGACGCATGGACTTCTGAAGAAAAAAACTGGGAAGTAGGTAAAATGTATGGTTATCAATGGGTTAATTGGGAAAAATTTGTTGAAGACCCAAAAACAGGAAAAATTAGAAAAGAACATATAAATCAAATTGATGAGGCTCTGAAATTAATTAAAAATAATCCTGATTCAAGACGTATAATTGTATCTGCGTGGAACCCATCAGTTTTAGATCAAATTGCACTACCAAGCTGTCATGCTTTTTTTATTTTTAGTGTAGTTAATAACAAGTTAAATTGCCATCTTACTCAAAGAAGTGGAGATATTGCTTTAGGTATCCCTTTTAATCTTGCGTGCTATGCTACTCTAACACAAATGATGGCACAAGAAGCTAATTTAGAACTTGGTGAGTTTTCTCATTATATAAATGATGCACATATCTATGTTAATCATATAGATGGCTTAAAAGAACAATTAAAGCGTGAGCCACATGATTTGCCAAATCTAATAATTAAAAATAAACCTTTTTGGGATTTAACATTTGAAGATTTTGAATTAAAAAATTATACTCATCATCCAGTTATAAAATTTCCTGTAGCAGTATAATGGAAATTCATCTCATTTGGGCTCAAGAACATGACGGTGGTATAGGAAAAAATGGTCAGCTTCCATGGCATATCCCAGAAGATTTAAAAAATTTTAAAAAGATAACACTTAATTCTACCATAGTTATGGGTAGAAAAACTTGGGATTCACTTCCTTTTAAACCACTTCCTAAGAGAAAAAATATTGTTTTTACAAAAAATATAATTGATGGTGTAGAAACTTATGATAACATTAATGAATATATAAAAATTTTAAATCAAGACCCAAAGAGTAAAATTTTTGTTATAGGTGGATCAAGCATATATAAAATATTTTATAATTATGCTACACACTTACATATTACTTTTATAGATATGAAATCAGATGGTATAGATACCTTTTTCCCAATTAAAAATGAACAAATTGAAGAAAAATTTGAGAAAATTTATGAAAAAAATTTGGATGAAAGGTCAATCTATACTTACTGGACAAAAAATGACCACAAACTATGAAATCCTTAATTAAAAAAATCATTAATCCTTTGGAACTGATACGAGCCTATCAATTTCATAAAAATGAATCGAACCATATTAAAGCTTCAAAGGATTTAGAGCTGATGTTATATTCAAAAATTATTACTAATGATATGCTTCATTATGGATATTTTGAAGATGTAGATGTAGATCCTGAAACAATATCAATTAAAGATTTAGAAAACGCACAAATGAAATATGTTGAGTTAATAGTTGAACAAATATTAGATAAGAAAAATAATGTGCTTGATGTAGGTTGTGGAATGGGTGGTTTATCTAAAATCTTATTTGATAGAGGTATGAAAGTACATTCATTAACTCCTGATGATAACCAAAAAAAATATATTGAGAAACACTATCCTGAGTTAATGGTCCATCATATGAAATTTGAAGATTTTTCAATAAACAAACAATTTGCTACCATAATTAATTCAGAGTCATTGCAATACATAGACTTAGATACTGCATTTAATTGTGTATCTAAATTACTATCTAATAATGGTAAATGGATTATTACTGACTATTTTAGAATTAATAATAATGGAATTAATAAATCAGGACATATGCATCATGATTTTCTTAATAGTGTTAAAAAAAATGGGTGGAAAATTACATATGAAAATGATATGACCCTTAATTCATTACCTACTCTAAAATATGCAATTACATTTATTAATAGGTTTATTAAACCACTAGCTTTTTTCGGTAATGAAAAATTAAAACATAAACAAGGGTGGCTATTCTATTTAACTAATGAATTGAGAAATAATATGTCTAAAAAATTTGAAAAAGAATTAGCTGCGTTAGATCCAGAAAAATTTATAAAAGAAAAAAAATACATGCTTTACGTTATAGAAAAAAAGGGTTAAGAGTTACTTCAAATCCATAATTTCTAAAACGCCTTCACCCTCATAATTTTCGTTGTTAGGTAATTTTAATCTAACCTTACTTTTGTACCTGGTATAATAGGGATCGATGCTTGAAAACTTAAATAAATTAGTTACAAGCGGTATGTTATTGACATCAAACAAATATAAATTTTCTATTACTTCCGTACCTTCAATTTCTAAATAAAAATCATCAATTGTAATGATTTTTAATTTTGAATAAAGTGGTTCATTATTTTTATCATACAAATCGGTTATCAAGTTTTCTTTTGCTGTAAAAATACCGTTTTGTCCATAGTTTTCATAAATAATCCCTGTACTATCTGCAATAAATATACCAGGAATTGAATAGCCACCCCTTGATGAAATAGTATTGAGCTCATAACCTATTATTGTATATTGGCCGACTGTTCCTCTAAACCACAACCAATTATCAAATAATTTTTGTAATTCTATATTACCCCAATTATGATCATGATAACCACTTCCTGAAATAGCACTATTTGTATTTGCATAGGTTAATGTTCCACTAACATCACCATTTGGAACTGCAGCTAACCAAGCAAAATAATCTTCTCCAGCATTAATAATTCCATCCTGTGGTCTATACGAGCTTATCTTTGATTTCAATTTTATATCTAGTCCAAAACCATCAAAATCTTTAGGATTAATTTTAATCTGATAATTATCTAAGTTTCCAATAAATACATTATCATTATATTGAACATTACAACTGTCTTTGGAAAAAAAAGTGTCTTTAGATTTAAAAAATTTGATTTTTTTATATTCAGTTCCATCAGGCTTATTATAATTAACACCAATATAATAAATATCTTTTATAGCTTTAATTTTCCAAAAATAAACAACAGCGATACTACCATCATCAAGCTTTGCATCAAAATACCACCATTCATATTCTTTGTTTTGACCAGTAGTTCTAAGACCATCTTCGTAAAGCAAAACTTCTTCGCCTAATTGATCTGCTTGTAATTCAGGGTTAAAGTCAGGGTAATCTTTTTTTCCTAAATATATTCTTGTACAACTAGTACAAATAAATAGTAATAAAATAAGTATAAAATTTAGCTTGGTATTATTCATTTAATTCTTTCATATTTTTCTAACGCTCTTTGTCGTGAATAGCTATAATCTATAATCGGTTTAGGATAAGGTAATTTGTGATCTATTTCCCATGGCTCATTTAAATATTTTTCTGGTAAAGAATTTAACTCTGGTACATAGTGTCTAATATACTTACCATCAGTATCAAACTTTTTACCTTGAAGTATGGGGTTAAATATTCTAAAGTAAGGGGCAGCATCAGCACCTGTTCCAGCAACCCATTGCCAACTAGCTACATTTGACGCATAATCTGCATCAACTAAACAATCCCAAAACCATTTTTCTCCTAATCTCCAATCAATAAGTAAATTCTTTACTAGAAAAGAAGCAACAACCATTCGAGTTCTGTTATGAATGAAGCCTGTTTGCCAAAGTTCACGCATGCCAGCATCTACAATAGGATATCCCGTACATCCTTTTTTCCAAGCTTCAAAATGTTTATTTGAATTTTCCCATTCAAAATTATTAAACTTTGCTTGCATATTCTCATATTGTAAGTGAGGGAAGTGATATAATAAATAATATGAAAACTCTCTCCATCCAAGTTCTGATTTAAAGTGATCAATACTTTTATTTGGTATTAATTTATCAAGCTCATACCACATTCTATTTATTGATATCAGTCCAAATCTAATATATGGAGATAACTTTGAATTCTTATTTAATGCAGGAAAATCTCTTTCTAATTTATAATCATTTATTTTTGTATCAATAAAATCTTTAAAAATATACATCGCACTTTCTTCATCAATTTTCCAAATATTGTCAAATTTTTCATGCCATGGAAAATTATCTAATAACTCCAATTGGTCAATAGAAGTATTATTTGAACAACTATAATAATTGATAGATGAGGGACTACCAACGGGTTTTTGGGGTAAAGTTGAAGTTAAGCATCCCCTACGATAAAAAGGCGTAAAAACTTTATATGGTGTATCATCACTTTTAAGTATATGATATGGTTTCCATAGTAAAGTACAATTTCTTGTATTTAAATCAATATTTTTTAAACTGCATAAATTTTGAATTTTATCAAATAAAGTAATATCCATACTAAGAAAAGGCTCTTCACAATAAATTTGATTTATAGAATGTAATTCTAACAAACTACTAATTATTTTAATTGTATCACCCTTGAAGACTTGTAGATTATTATTTAATTTATTGTTTAATGATTCTAGTGATTTGTGTAACCAATATTTTGAGCTAGATCCTAAAGGTTTGTCAGTATTTTTTTCATCTAAAATATATACGGGCAATATTTTCTTATCATCTTTACAGGCATCAAATAAAATATCATTATCATTTATTCGTAAGTTATTTTTAAATAAAACTAATGATGACATGCTATTTAAATTTCGTAAGTATTTGAGTACTTGAATAAAACAGGTACTACTATAGCCCATGCAAATCCCAATACAACATATGCAAAAGTTGTATGTATTGTTATTGAGCCAATGCCAACACCTGCACTATAAGATAATGGCCCACCAATCAAACCAAGAAAGGATGAGATAATATATTTGTCTTTAATACTTTCAAGTGTATACATCATTGATAATGAAAAGCCAGCCCACATTGATAATATCCATAATGGTGATAAACCATAATAAGCAAAAATACCGCCTTGATAACTAATTAAACCTAGTTTTGAAAAAGATGTATCTAATAGTAGTCCACATAAAATAGCTATCAAAACAATTTTGATATCTCGAGATTTAAATCTTACAAAGTATAAATGTATCATTATAAAAAATGTCGTAGCAAGTGGTCCTAAATATGGTTGATTCCAAATAGAGCAAAAAGCACATAATACCCAGCAGATTTTAAAACCAATCAAGTCATAAAGTTTTAAATATTTATTCATTTTTGTCTAAGATATGATAAATTTCTGTTATTGAAATCAATAGGTTGAATATCAAATTCTGAAAAAAGATTTTTGGAATCACATGTATTACCTTCTAGTAACATTGTTAACTGATCTCGTGTAATTGGAAAAAACTTAAATCTATCTAACAAACCTGCTACTAATTTAATTGGCATCACAGGTGCTGGAATCATTAATTTATTTTTCTTTAATGCAGATGAAATTGTGCTGATTATTTCTTTCCAGTTAAAGGATTTCATTCCTCCTAATTCATATGTCTGCATATAGTGTTTTTCATTCTGAATTGATTTGACAAAAAAATCAGCTACGTTCTCAACATGTATTGGTGACATTGAAAAATTACCTGCATTTCCAATATTTAACCCTTTAAAAAAAAGAGGAGCAGGAATAGGTAATTTTAACATTGTATCTCTAAGTTGTGAGCAAAATTCTTGATCATTTTTAGGTTTTCCAAAAACAAGTGATGGCCTAAATATTGTATAGTTCAATCCAGAACTTTTCAAATACTCTTCTGCACGAAATTTAGTTGTTTGGTAACCAGTGCCTTCACTTTTTACACCATTTGCGCTCATCAAAATAAAATGCTTGATATCATAATGAACTGCTCTATCAATCACCATCTTAGCAAACTCATAGTGTAATTTTTCAAAAGTGATATCTTTAGATTTAAACTGACGAATGATACCTATATTATAAATAACTGTAGAGCAATTCATCATTGTTTGATCCAATGAAGTATTGTTAATGATTTCACCATTAATAATATTTACATTTTCAATATCATCTATTTTTGATTCACTACCATTTCTTACTAGTGTATAAATTTCATGGTCATGTTTTCTAAGTGATTTAAGGATGTACTTGCCTACAAAACCAGTACCTCCAAATACTGCTACTTTCATAATGATTTTCCTGATTGTTTTTTAATTTCTGAAAAAATTTTATCTAAAATTTTATGTCTATATTTAAATATTCCATTGATATCGTGCCTTATATACAGAAAATGTACAATTCTACCAATAATTCCCATTGGTATTGCGTATGTTAAATTATCTTTAATGATAGTGCCGCCATCTTTTTCCTCAAATGTATGAGTATGATGCCATAGAGAATAAGGTCCTTTTATTTGCTGATCTATAAACTTTCTAGGCTTATCATAATATGTAATTAATGTTCTCCAATGTAATTTTAATGTATATAAAATAGTTAATGAATAATCTATTAATTGGCCATCTTTCATTTCCAATGGAGTAGGAGTAAGAATATCAAATTTTAATCTAGGTGGGGTTATCAATGATAAATTTTCAGGCTTTGAAAAAAAACTAAATACATCATCAATAGGCAAATCAATGAACTGTTCAAATTCTAAATTATACGTTTTCATGATTTTTTTTCTGCGAGTAAATTGAAAAATAATTCAAATTGATCATTAATAAACCTGTCTCCAATATCTGGATACCAAGATTTAGATTTATATTTAATATTATATAATGATCTATCTATTTCTATTTTTCCAGAAGCAAGACCTACATTATTACTATAGATTATATTTGCTGTAAACTCAATTGGGTGTGTTTGTTCTTTAATAGTTAAATCTGCTTTGATTTTAAAATTATTGTTATCATCTGTAGTTACATTAAGAATCTTGAGGTGAGATAATGGAAACTTATCTGTAGCAAAAAAGTCGTCATTTTTAAGATGTTTTACCAGATAACCATTGCTACCTTTATCTTTGATATCAGTGCAAATAATTGAATTCATATCAATAATGATTTCACCTCCAAGGAGCTGATTATTTTTATCAAATTGTAAATTGCTACTTTTGACATTAATAAGTCCATCATGATAGGCTCCCGTAGACTTTGTCCCTTTCCACTTAATTGATGATTTTTCATCATTGATTTGTAAACTTTGTTGAGACAATAAAGTTGTTATAAATAATATGTAAAATAAAAATTTCATAAAAGTTTCCTTGTATTTACACGTTTTGCACGTTTTAATATAAACATGTTTGTATGTTTTTTGCAAATTATAAATCAATCCCGATAGTAACTTCGTATCTTCTGTCTGATTTTTCTTTTGTGATAGGATTATATTGCCAAGCAAAATTTAACTTCAAAGGCATGCCTAAAAATATAAACCTTGGTCCCCAGCCATATGACATAACCCAGCCTGTACGTTTATTTGGGTCATCCAGGT
>Ga0208130_1001101_pt1 | contig 13276 bp, 13 predicted proteins | sample ETNtaG_31_FD_185771 | JGI IMG/M metagenome (GOLD analysis project Ga0208130, IMG submission 185771) | Marine microbial and viral communities from oxygen minimum zone, Eastern Pacific Ocean - ETNP201310SV78 (SPAdes) (version 2) | ecosystem: Environmental > Aquatic > Marine > Oceanic ...
GGGCAAGCGCGACATGGTGGTGCTCCCCTATCGCGATCGCCTGGAGGTGTTCAGTCGATACCTGCAGCAGTTGGTGATGGAGTCCCTCGGCAAGCGCCTCGATCGCAATGGTGATGTGGCCCATCAGGGCATCGCCGTTTATGGCAACAAGGGATCAACGGATCAACACGCATACGTTCAGCAGCTGCGAGATGGTGTCGACAATTTCTTCGTGACCTTCATCGAAGTGCTTCGCGATGTGGAGGACATTCCTGAGATCAATGGCGAGCGGCCTGGAGACTTTCTTGATGGCTTCGTACAAGGAACCCGTTCAGCTCTCACAGAGGGAGGCCGTCAGAGTCTGAGTATCAGCATGCGTCAGTTCGATGCCCGCCGACTCGGCGCTCTGATTGCTCTGTTCGAACGTGCCGTTGGCTTTTACGGAGAACTGGTCAACGTCAATGCCTATCACCAGCCTGGTGTGGAAGCCGGCAAGAAGGCAGCAGCTGCGATCCTCAAACTCCAGCTTCAGGTTGAGGACGTGCTCAGTGATGGGGTGTCCCGCTCGGTCGTGGAAATCCAGCAGGCCATCGGCGAGGGATCGGTTGAAGCCGTCTTCTGGATTGTGCGTCATCTCACCGGCAATAACCGGGGCTATCAGGCACAGGGTGACTGGAACAAACCGGCAACTCTGCGTTTCAGCAAATGCTGATTGGCCGTCAGGACGGCACCAGATTCACCAGCTTCCCTGGCACAACAATCACCCTCCTGGGGGGTTTGCCCTCCAACCAGCGCTTGGCCACATCGCTGGCCAGAGCAAGGGCCTCCAACGTGTCTTTGTCGCACTCAGCTGGAACCTGAATGGTTCCTCGGACCTTTCCCTTGATCTGAATCACCAGATCAACCGTGTCTTGCACGAGTGCAGCAGGGTCATGCTGAGGCCAGGTCTGGAGATGAACACTGCCCTGTCCTCCGAGTCGGAACCAAAATTCCTCTGCAAGGTGTGGAGCAAATGGAGCTAGCAGCCTGATCAGCGCTCCCATCGCTTCCACCTGGACCGGCCTTGATGCATCAAGCACAGCTCCAGAAAGGCTGTTCGACAGTTTCATCAACTCCGATATCGCGGTGTTGAACTGGAACTCGCCGCTGAGATCATCACTGACAGCCTGAATAGCCAGATGAACAGCCCTTCGAATCTCTGTTTCAGATTCGGACAGCTCTGCGGGAATGCCAGAAACGTCGTTGCTCAATAGTTGATCCGGAGCTGTCATTTTGCTGACGCTGTCAACGAGCCGCCAGAGACGTTGAAGGAAGCGGAATTGACCTTCCACATCGGCGTCATCCCACTCAAGATCCTTCTCCGGCGGGGCTTTGAAAAGGATGAACATCCGAGCCGTATCCGCTCCATAGCGGTCAATCACCAGTGCTGGATCGACTCCGTTGTGCTTTGACTTGGACATTTTTTCGAACAGCACCTCAAGCTCCTCGCCGTCGTCGGGGTCCCTCGGAGTGCCCGGGTCGACCACCAGAGCGGGAGCGACATATCTCCCCGTCCGTGGATTGCGGTAGGTCACCCCCTGCACCATTCCCTGAGTCAAGAGGCGCTCGAAGGGCTCATTGATCGAGATCAAGCCGCGATCCTTCAAGGCCTTGGTGAAAAATCTCGAGTACAGCAAGTGAAGAATGGCGTGCTCAATGCCTCCGACGTATTGCTGAACAGGCAGCCACTTTTTGACGGCCTCGCTCTCAAATGGACGATCGGAGTTCTGCGGATCAGCGAAGCGCAGGAAATACCAGGAGGAACACATGAAGGTGTCCATGGTGTCCGTCTCGCGTCGTGCCGGTTTCCCACAGATTGGGCAGGGAACATTCACCCAGTCATCGAGTGCGGCGAGAGGTGATCCACCTTTGCCGGCAAGATTCACGTCTTTGGGCAGAGCCACCGGCAACTGATCTGTTGGAACCGGTTGGGCGCCACAGTCCGCACAATGAATGATTGGAATCGGGCAACCCCAGTAGCGCTGACGCGAGATCAGCCAATCTCGCAGCCTGTACTGCCGCTTGGCTCGTGCCCATCCTTTTGTCGCGCCGTGTTCGGTGATGGCCTGCTTGGCTTGGTCATTGCTCTGGCCATCAAAGGCTCCGCTGTTGACCAGGGTTCCAGGGCCTGTCCAGGCCTCACCGTCATTGGAGTGTTCATCAGTGCCATCCATCTGGATGACACGCTGCACGGGCAGCTCGTAGGTTTTTGCGAAACGGAAATCGCGTTCGTCATGGGCGGGAACTCCCATGACAGCTCCGGTTCCGTATCCCGCTAAAACGTAGTCAGCAACCCAGATCGGAACCTTCTGACCGTTGGCTGGATTGACCGCTTCTGCACCGGTGGCCACACCCCGCTTGGGACGATCATCCGCTGTGCGCTCATCGTTGGACAGATCGCTGACCAAATCGCGGAATGCTTCAACGGATTCTTTCTGATCCGCAGTGGTCAGAGCATCGACGAGTGGATGTTCAGGTGCCAGAACCACATAGCTGACACCAAACAGGGTGTCGGCTCTGGTGGTGAACACGGTGATCGTGGCGTCGTTGTGGCCCTCGACCTGGAAGTCGATTTCTGCCCCGATGGAGCGTCCGATCCAATTGGCCTGCATCGTTCGGACCCGCTCAGGCCATCCCTGCAGCTGATCCAGGTCTTCGAGCAGAGCATCTGCGTACTGAGTGATTTTCAGGAACCATTGCGTCAGGTTCTTCTGCTCGACCAGCGCACCGGATCGCCAGGAACGCCCCTCGGAATCAACCTGCTCGTTAGCAAGCACCGTCTGGTCGATGGGGTCCCAGTTGACAGTTGCTTCCTTCTGGTAGGCCAGACCTGCTGAATGCAACTCAAGAAAAAGCCATTGCGTCCAGCGGTAATAGTCCTCATGGCATGTGGCCTGTTCCCGAGACCAGTCGATCGATAGCCCTAGGCGACCAAGTTGACTTCGCATCTGATCGATATTGCGGTCTGTCCAGACGCCGGGGTCAACATTGCGTTCGATCGCCGCGTTTTCAGCAGGCAAACCGAAGGCATCCCAGCCCATCGGATGCAGCACAGCATCACCGCGCATCCGCTGAGCTCTAGCGATGACATCGGTGATCACGTAATTCCGAACATGCCCCATATGGAGGCTGCCGGAGGGGTATGGAAACATCGAAAGCGCATAAAACGCCTTCTGGTCAGGCCTGGGATCCTGTGTTTGATAAAGCGCTTCCTGTTCCCATTTGCGCTGCCACTGTTCTTCGAGAAGGGAGGGGTCGTAGCGATCGGACAGCCCCGAGCTGGATTCGGGCATGGACGAGGACTGCGGGGCTGTCACATCAGGAAAACACCTGCGAGAGATCGTGACACAGCTTGAGGCCTTCCTCTGGAAGCCGCCTCGAAGTCACTCAGGCCAAAGGGCGAATGGTGAGCACCGCCAGGCGATTGATCAAGACGGGATCGTTGCTGTCTTCCCGTTGTAGTGCGAAGTACTGAGGATCCTGCCAGGCGAGACAGCCATCCAATCTGCGGCCATCATTCAGCTCGATCCCGAGCACTCGCTGCTCACGAATCCACGACTGAATCAACCGGATACCGGGCAAGCTGGGATCGAAGCCCGTTGACTCCATGGTGTGGAAGGGAAAACGGAATGTTGTCCGCACTCCAGCAAAGACGCTTGCCAACGTCAATTAGTCCTTGGGGATGCCTGGCTTGTGAGCAATTGATCCTTCAGACTGAATCTGTCTTGACCTAACGAGACGACAACACGTCTGAAAGAACCACCGAAGCACTGATCACGGTCTTGTTTTGAACTTAACCACTGAGACAAGAGAGCAGTTACTCATCGCGCTCACGAATCAGTGGGCCTCGATGTTGGATCAGCTGGATGAAGGTGATTTCACACCTGAAGATTTTTATGAAATTCGCAAATTGGATTCAGATGATGAGCTGATTAGGGAGAGTGGCTGTGACACCGATCAAGAGCTGGATAAATTCATTAATGACTGGTTTTACAGCGGTTTCTGGACAGTGCCCTAGTCAAGGCGATCTGCACAATTGCGATTCTGAGATTGCATCGCACTATTGATGAGTGTATCGTTTGATTCGGCTTTGCGCTGCAATCTTTGGATCGATACCTCTCGTATATCAGGTTCTTCTATTAAATTAATGATGTATTGCAGAGATTATTTTGTTGAATTTTTAGCTTCTTCTGATTTTGCCCCTGGTGGCAATGCTCGCAGGTTGGGCTGTTCTGTCATCAACAACTTGACTCGAGATCTTCAAGAGGTTGAGATGTAAAGCTAGGAATCCGTCAGCATCACTCCGCAGAGCTACTGAGTTGAGCAGGATTGAGGATCGAATATCAGTTTTCGAAATCCTGTAACGTGTTGGTATCACAGGGTTGTTCTGAATGCTGACATTCAGCAAATATCAAGGGCTGGGCAACGACTTCATCTTGATGGAGGGACGTTCCGGCCAATTGTCCGTTGAAATTCATACCCCAGATCCAGGCTGGGTCCAACGCCTTTGCGATCGACGCTTTGGCATCGGAGCGGATGGTTTGATCTTGGCTCTCCCTCCGGAAGGCGATGCCGAGCTGCGCATGCGCATTTTCAACGCTGATGGCTCGGAAGCGGAGATGTGCGGCAATGGAATTCGATGTCTTGCGCGTTTCCTCGCTGACAGTGATGGGGATGGTCCAGGTCGTCGATGGTCGATCGAAACACCCGCTGGTTTGATCATTCCGGAACTTCAGAACGATGGTCAGATCCGTGTGGATATGGGAGCTCCTTTCCTTGATCCCGCTTCTGTCCCCACCACGCTCAATGCTGACTCAACGGGTCTTCCGGTGGGTGAACTCACCCTTGATGGAGACACTCTTGCCCTAGCCGCTGTGGGCATGGGAAACCCTCATGCAGTCGTTCCCGTCGATGATCTCAACGCCATTCCCTTTGAACGCTGGGGAGCAGAGCTCGAGTGCCACGAGGTGTTTCCGGCCAAAACCAATGTGCATTTTTTAAAGGTGCACGGTCGTTCTCAGCTCGAAATCAGAGTGTGGGAACGAGGTGCTGGTCCCACGCTTGCCTGTGGCACCGGGGCCTGCGCCACGCTTGTGGCTGCTGTTCTGCTCGGTCTTAGCGATCGACAGGCCACCGTTGAGCTGCCAGGAGGGCCTCTTCAGATCAGCTGGGAGAAGCCTGGTGCATCGGTGTTCATGACTGGACCAGCTGTTGCCGTGTTCGATGGTGTTCTGAATCCTGAACTCGTCCCGTTTCAGAGTTCAACCACTGATGGAACATCGGTAGAGGCTGAACAAGCAGCGTCTCTTAAGGCAGCCAGCAGTGAGCCCGAGAACCGCCAACCAGCTGAAGACTGTTCTGAGGAGGAAGCCCAGTCCAGAGTTCAGGAATTCCTTGCCTCCAACTCGCTGGATTCGATGATCAACATCGCCACGGAGTCCCTGGAACAGCGAACGCTCTCGCGACTCCAACGCGATTCCCAATCCTGAGAGACGTGTGATTTATCTCGATGCTTGCGCCACTGCACCCCTCAGACCGGGGGTGCTTCAACGCATGATCGAGACCCAGGATCAGGCCTGGGCTAATCCCTCCAGCCTTCATGGATTTGGTCTGAAAGCCTCTGAAGCATTGGAGAGGGCCCGCTTTCAGATTGCTGAAAAACTCAGTGCAGATCACAGCGACGTGGTTTTCACCTCCGGAGCCACCGAGTCCATTCATCTTGCGCTTCATGGGCTCGCCGCAACACGTTCGCCAGGCAGGCTTGTGATCTCCTCGGTGGAACATCCCGCCGTCACAGGCGCGGCACGTCTGCTGACCAAGAGCGGCTGGGAGGTGACCGAATGGCCTGTTGATCAGCTGGGCAGGATCAAATTGGAACATCTGGAGGAGCTGTTGGCGCCTCCCACTCAGATGGTCTCACTGGTCTGGGGCCAGGGTGAAGTGGGCACGATTCAGCCCCTGCTGAAGGTTGCAGAAGCTTGCAGAACAAGGGGCATCACGATTCATACCGATGCCACGCAGGTGCTGAGCCAGGGCCTCCCCAGCTGGAAACATTTACCGGTTGATTTGCTCAGTGCTTCGGCCCACAAAAGCGGAGGTCCAAGAGGAATCGGCCTCTTGATGATGCGTCAGTCGTACCGCTCTGAGTTGATGCCGCTCTTTTCAGGTGGTGGCCAGGAGGGTGGCCTCAGAAGTGGGACTGAATCTGTCGTTTTGGCTGCCGGGATGGCTGCTGCGCTCGATCAGATCGAGTGCTGTGCTCCAGCCGATCTCGCGCGATCAGGACACGGCGTTGCTGATCTACGCGATGCGTTGCGCGACCGATTGCTGACAGATGAACGTTTGATGATCTGTGGTGATCCAGAGAACCGGCTGCCTCACCATCTTTCACTGCTGGTCTGCGATCACAACGGCCAGCCTGTGTCAGGGCGTCGGCTCGTTCGCAGTCTCGATGCCTGTGGATTGGCTGTCAGCAGCGGCAGTGCCTGTTCCTCTGGAAAAGACAGCGACAGCCCTGTTTTGGTTGCCATGGGGCTTCCTCAGACCAAGTGCCGATCCAGCGTCCGACTCAGTCTTGGCCCCTGGATTGAGCGTCAGCACCTTGATGAGATTGTGCATCGCTTCCAAGCCGGACTTGAACAGTCACTCTGCAGTTGATGCTGCAGCGGCTGTACGCTCCGCCCAAACAATTTGACTGAGCCTGGTGAGCGCCGTTCTCCCTGCTGACTTATCCGAAGCTGAACAGCGGACTTTCGTTGCTCTGAGTGAGGTTCTTGGCTCCAAACGTCGTGGTCGCTGGCAAGTGACCTGGAAGTTCGAGGGTCTGCGGTTGCTTGGGCCCTCGATCAGGCTGTCTCAAGCCCTGAAGGACAGCGGGATTGGCTTGCTCCTGGCCTGGCCAGATGCAGGAGCAGCAGCTCTGGCCAAGCGTGATGGACCTGAGCTTGCCGACTGCTGCGTTGATCTGAATCAGCTTCAACGCGACCCTGCGTGGTCAGGCCGTGGTGATCTGTTGCTGATTGTCGGCGCACAACCCAGCGATTACGAAACCGTCGAAGCAATCTGCAGTCAGTGGTTTGAACCGGTCGTGCTGTTGAACAGCCGTCTTGAAGATGCTGCGGTCGGAATCGGCAGCGTGGCTCGTCAGCGTCGAAAGGGATTCATGTCGACCTGGCAATCAGCCTTTCATTTGGAACCCTTTCTCCAAGGTGCTCTGATGCAGGAACATCAGCAGCAATGGGAACTGTTCCGACAGGATCCGGACGGATATCGCTGGGTCAAGCAATTCGATGTCCGTCCTGATCAAGAACAAATTGACCAAGCCCTGGCCGGTGCGGGCGACGGTTTGAGTCAGACCCTCGGGGCGATGGATCGCTTCATCGATGATTTGCGTGGTTGATTGCCAGGCCCATCACTTTTAGTGTTGCCGTCTCAAGCTTTCTCCCATGGCCTTCTCTGAACGCCTTCGATCAATCTCCGTGATTGACGCAGCCGCGGCGGTTGTTGCTCTTGTGGCTGTGGGAGGTGTTCTGTGGAGTCCAAAGCTCAGTAACACGGTCGCCAGGGCCACAGGAGCCATCAAACCGGTTGAAGTCACCGTGGACGTCCGTAATACCAGTGCTGCGGATCCGGATCAATTCATTGCGGAAGCTCTCCAATCAGGCCGCACATCACTGGTGATCCGCAATCAGCCCGCTGGAAGCGTGCAACTCATCAGGGTCGACGACATCAGGCGCCAGCTTGCATCCGTCCTCCCAGATGGAAGTGTTGTGATGGCGGATGACCCCAACAGGGAGATTCAGGGCATGCTTGATGCCCGTTTCGTTCTCCAAGGTGACGCCACCGTGACCTCATCCGGTGTTGTGATGGCAGGCACCAAGCTGAAAGTGGGAATTCCTGTAGAACTTGAGGGCCGTTTCTATCGGGTGAACGGAATTGTCAGTGGAGTCTCCCTTCAATGAGAACAGCGTTCCTCACCTCAGGACTTCTTCTGACTCCACTGGCCATGCCCGTGGCTGCCAGTCAGTTGGTTCCGCTGACGATGCCACCGCCGCCACCGACCGAGCAGCCACTCCCCCAGTTACAGCCAGGTCGTTCGTGTCCAGCTCTTCAAACGGCTCTCAGATCCAATGTTGGTAGTGAAGCGAGGGTTTGGTCCGTCACTGTTCTCAACAGCGACGGAGATGTCCTCGGAACGATCAACGGTGCCGTTCCAAGAATTCCAGCGTCCAATCAAAAGCTCATCAGCACGGCCTACGCCCTCGATCGCCTCGGCCCGGATTTTCGCTTGAAAACCCGTTTAATCCAGAGACCGGATGGTTCGATGGAACTGAACGGCCAGGGAGATCCTGATCTCGGTATCGCAGGTCTTCAGCGATTCGTTCTTGCCGCCCTTCGTCAAGGCGGTGCCAGAGGCAACTCAGTCGCTGGCGTGAAGCTGATGGTGCGTGAAGAGCCACGTAGCAACTGGTGGCCCAGCGATTGGCATCCTGCCGATCGTGGTTATGCCTATGGCGCTCCGATCACACGATTGGCCCTCACCAGCAATGCCGTTGGCGGCGCTGTCAGTGACCCCTACTCGCGTCTCCAGCGACTGTTCCAGCAAGAAGCGCTTCGCCGCGGGGGAACGGTCCAGATCCAGAGGGGTCAACCTGTTGCTGAAACGCTTTCAGCTGTGCAGCAGAACACGGTCGTGTTGCACGAGGAAAGCTCGGCTCCCATGCACGCGTTGCTCAGTCTTGCCAACACTGAGAGCCACAATTTCACCGCAGAAGTGCTCATGCGCCAGGCTTCTGGTCTGTGGGATGTCAGGGCGGCCTCCCGGGCCACAGAGCGCTGGATGTTCGAGCAAGGTCTGCCGGTTCAGGGCCTGCGTGTGGCTGACGGCAGTGGTCTCTCACGCAACAATCGGGTCACGAGCAACACCATCGCTGCTCTGCTGATGCGCATGGATCAGCACCCGTTCTCCGCCTATTACCAAGCCTCAATGGCCATTGCCGGACAGAGAGGCACCCTGCGCAATCTGTATCGAGGCAGCGTTCTTGACGGTCGATTCAGAGGCAAGACAGGAACCATCAGCGGAGTTCGCAGCATTTCCGGTTATCTGCAGACCGTCGATGGACCCAGGTACGTGAGCATGATTTCCAACGGATCGGTCCGCCCCAACACGGTGATGGGGCAAATCCTGCGATCCGTGAAGAGATTCAGCCCATGCCCCTCATCTGTCGCACCCGTGAAGCGGCCCGACGTGCTCGGCTGATTGGGACGGTTTTGCCGTCCTTGGCTTCAACCTCGGATGACTCCGGTCGACCCGTTTGGATTTTGACCAATTCCTGACGTCCGGCAAGAACAACCTGAGCCATCTCTTTGAGTCTCTGCTCGAGTTCACCGAGGGTCTGTTCCGCATAACGGTTGGCCCCGTCCTGAACATTCCCAGCTTCCTGGCGGCTGCGCTGAATCAGCGTTTCACATTGCTGCTGCGTCTGCTGTCGGAACTGCAGAGCATCTTGATGCAGTCGCTCCGCTTCAGTCTGAGCTTCTTTCTGCAGACGAAGTCCTTCCACACGAATTTGCTCGAGCTCCTGGAGTGACTGCTGCCGATTGCGCTCATGCTGCTGAGTTAGCTGTTGCTTGAGTTCGTTGGCTTCCTGATCGAGCTGTTGCCGGCGTTGCAGTGATTCCTGCTCAAGCTGTTGGCGACGGGATGCGAATTGCTGCTCAAGCTGCGCGTGCTTCGACTGCATGTCCTGCTCCATCTGGGCGGACTGCTGGCGAACGCCCTGCAGCATCTGCTCGCACTGCTGACGAACTTGTTCACGCATTTCGTTGACCTGACGTTCCGCCTCCTGACGGATGGATGCCTGGGCAAGAAGCTGTTCGCGCTGTTGTTGGGCTTTGTTGACGATCTCGTCGGCCTGTCCGCGCGCAGTGGAAATGAACTCATCCCGCTTCTGGAGCAGTTGGTCAGCCTGCTCGACCTGAGCGGGCATGGCTTCACGCACCGCGTCAAGCAACTCAACAGCATCTTGCTCATTCACGAGCCGTCCACCACTAAAGGGGATGCGACTTCCCTCCAGCACGATCTCCTCGAGCTGGTCGAGCTGGTCGATTACGGAGAACCGGATCTCGCTCATCGCTGCGGTTGGTTGAAAGCCGAATTAAAGAACCTCATGAGGTCCTCCGCCACCACCGGCGGGACCATATGGACAACAGATCCACCGAAACGAGCCACTTCCTTCACCACTGAACTGCTGAGAAAGCTGTAGTGAGCTGATGTGCTGAGGAAGACCGTCTCAAAATCAGGATCCAGTGACCGGTTGGTATGGGCGATTTGCAGCTCGTATTCGAAGTCGCTCATCGCACGCAGACCACGCAGGATGAGTCGCGTGCCATTGGATCTGGCGCATTCGACGGTGAGACCGTCAAAACTGATCACACGCACATTGTTGAGATGGCTCGTGGAGAGACGGATCTGATGAAGTCGCTCATCCAGTGAGAAGGCGGGTGATTTCCCAGGGTTCTGAAGCACCGCAACGATGAGTTCCTCCACCAGGGATGATCCGCGTTCGATCAAATCAAGATGACCAAGCGTCAGAGGATCGAAGCTGCCTGGATAGAGCGCTTTCATCGCAACAACCTCAGCGGGAGCTGGCCGGATCCTATGCACACCGGCATCACTAGATTCTCGGCATGCCCACCTTGCTCGAGCAACCTGATCGCCTGGAACGTCGGCTGAAGGACATCCCGACCGAACCTGGTTGCTACCTGATGCGTGACGCTGAGGATCGTCTGCTTTACGTGGGCAAATCCAAGAGTCTGCGCAGCAGGGTGCGCAGCTATTTCCGCAGTCGCCACGATTTGAGCCCGCGCATTCGCTTGATGGTGCGTCAGATCTGTGAGATCGAATTCATCGTGACCGACAGCGAGGCAGAAGCTCTCGCGTTGGAATCCAACCTGATCAAGAACCAACAGCCGCACTTCAATGTGCTGCTCAAAGATGACAAGAAATACCCCTATCTCTGCATCACCTGGAGTGAGCCTTACCCGAGAATTTTCATCACCCGGCGTCGACGTTTTCGCAGTCCGTTGGATCGCTTCTACGGTCCCTATGTGGATGTGGGGTTGCTGAGACGAACCCTCTTTCTCGTGAAGCGGGTGTTCCCGCTCAGACAACGCCCCAGGCCACTCCATCAGGACCGCACCTGTCTGAACTACAACATCGGACGTTGTCCTGGTGTTTGCCAGGAGCAGATCAGCTCAGAGGATTACCACCGCACGCTGCGCAAGGTGGCGATGGTGTTTCAGGGGCGCAGTGATGAGCTTCAGAAACTCCTTCATCAACAGATGGAGCGTTACGCCGAACGACTGGATTTCGAAGCAGCCGCAAAAGTGCGTGATCAGCTCAAGGGACTGGATCAGCTCACTGCAGATCAGAAAATGAGCCTGCCCGATGCTTCCGTTAGCCGTGATGTGATTGCCATGGCGGCCGATGAACGGCTGGCTGCTGTTCAGCTGTTTCAAATGCGTGCAGGAAAGCTCGTTGGTCGACTCGGGTATATGGCTGATGCTTCTAATCAGGATCCCGGCCAGATCCTTCAGCGGGTGATCGAGGAGCATTACAGCCAGGTGGATGCGGTTGAGATCCCGCCTGAGCTGTTGGTGCAGCATCCACTTCTCCAACAGCCCTTGCTTGAGGAGTGGCTGACGGAACAGCGCGAACGCAAGGTTCAGATTCACTGCCCCAAGCAGCGACAGAAAGCAGATCTGATTGAACTGGTTCAGCGCAACGCCGACTATGAGCTCCAACGGGCGAAACAGGGTCAGGAGCAACAGGCGCTCGCCACCGAAGATCTGGCTCAGCTTCTGGAACTACCTTCGCCGCCCCGACGCATCGAGGGCTATGACATCAGTCACATTCAGGGCAGCGATGCCGTTGCATCCCAGGTGGTGTTCATTGATGGGCTGCCCGCCAAGCAGCACTACCGCAAGTACAAGATCCGCAGCAGCAGTATCAGGGCTGGTCACAGCGACGACTTCATGGCCATGGCTGAAATCATGCGGCGCCGTTTCCGCCGCTGGGCACGCGCCAAGGCTGAAGGCGTCGATGTCGGAGCTCTGCGACACAGAGGCGGAAGTGCTCTGCAGACCGATGGTCTCAACGACTGGCCTGATGTGGTGATGATTGACGGCGGAAAAGGTCAGCTCTCCGCGGTGATGGAAGCTCTCAGAGAGCTGGACCTGCAGGAGGATCTCAACGTCTGCTCTCTGGCCAAACAGAGAGAGGAAATTTTTCTGCCAGGTGAAAGTCATCCGCTGGAGAGTGAACCCGATCAGCTCGGCGTGGCTCTGCTGCGTCGCCTTCGCGATGAAGCTCACCGCTTTGCTGTGAGCTTTCATCGACAGCAACGGGGTGAGCGCATGAAACGTTCACGTCTGTCTGACATTCCTGGTGTTGGACCTAAACGGGTGAAGGATCTGCTGGCCCATTTCCATTCCATCGACGCCATTCAGCTGGCACCTGTGGAGACCCTCGCTCAGGCGCCAGGTGTTGGGCTGGCACTGGCCAGAGATATCCATCGCTTTTTCCACCCTGATCAGGATGCAGAGCAGGATGGGCAGATTCCAGACCCGGGCTCCTCGACACCATGATCCGTGCTTTCACATTGGCCGCACTGGTGATGGGTCTGATGATCGGTTTGGTCTCCCCTTGCGCGGTCATCGCCTCACCGGGACTCTGCACCGGGCCTGTCTGTGCGGATGACATCACACGCAGCGCCAAGAATCACTGGCAGCTCGTGCTGAAACTCAACGACCAGCTGGGCCATCGAGAAAAGGTCGTGATGAACTGCAGGGCAGGTCAGCTCAGCCCCATGTCAGGTCCGGTGGACAGGGCCTATGCCACATCCATCGGACGACGTGCGTGTCGTCTGGCGGGGGAGGGCTGAGATTGGAGCTCACCGTTGTCTATCCGCATCAGCTGTTTGCTGATCACCCAAGCCTGAACACAGGCCGGGCGGTGGCGCTGATTGAGGATCCGCTCTTCTTTGGCACGGATCCGCAATGGCCGATGCAGGTGCACCGTCAGCGTCTGCTGCTGCATCGATGTTCCATGGCTCTCTACGCAGAAAGCCTGCGTGCACGAGGCTTCACTGTGCTGGAACGACGCCATCTGCAGGCGCCTGACACGCAGGGACATCTCCAGGCTCTCTTCGCCATGGGCTACAAGCACTTCCATCTGGCAGATCCTGTCGACGACGTT
>Ga0208130_1001107_pt1 | contig 13237 bp, 9 predicted proteins | sample ETNtaG_31_FD_185771 | JGI IMG/M metagenome (GOLD analysis project Ga0208130, IMG submission 185771) | Marine microbial and viral communities from oxygen minimum zone, Eastern Pacific Ocean - ETNP201310SV78 (SPAdes) (version 2) | ecosystem: Environmental > Aquatic > Marine > Oceanic ...
GCCTCTTCTAATTCTTTAGATTTTCTTTCGCCCTCCATCAGCTCTTTGGTTTTCTTTTCTCTGTATTTAACAAAGAAAGTGATAAGGACAATCAAAAGGACGACATAACCTACAATAGATTCAACCCTTAACCACCAAGGAGGGGCATTATATACAGAAATTCTAAAGGAGTTATTACTTTTAACTCCATTTCCATTTATTGCATAAAATTCTAAATTTGAACTGTAGTAAGGAAGTCCACTAAGTTGAATTTGGTTGTTGTATCCATTTTCAACAATTTCATTATCATCAATCTTTTTTACAAAGTATTGTAACTGATCATACTTGTAATTGTTATCAGAAAACAAATCAAATAAAATAGTTTTTATTTTATAATCAATGTTTATTACGCCGCTATTAATTGGCAGAATAGTTCTTTTATTTAACTCGTCTATTCCAACTACATTAAATGCATTTATTTGAAATTTATCATTGGAAGATTCAATTGATTTTAAAGAAAATAGTTGAAGAGATTCATCACCTGAAATAATTATTTTATCAGCGACCTGATGGAGTGACTCTTTATGGAAACTAACTGGGGCTAAACCATCTTCAAGGGTTATATTTTTAATTAATTCATCCTCTATATAGTTTATGCCTGATCCTGATTGAAAAAATAAACGATCTGGGGATTCTAAAAAGTCATATACATTATTAGATAGCATACCATCTTCAATATTTAGATTTGAAAAAGTATTGTCATCTAAATCATATTTAAATAGACCAGAACCAATTGATCCAATATATAGAACCCTTTCATCTTCAATAAACATTAATTTTGTAGGAGTTGAGGTTGCTAGAGAGTTTTTGGAGTCTCCATTGTATGTGAATTTTTTAACAAAAGAATTGAAGTTATTCTCATAAACAGAAAGACCAGATTGTTGGTTTGTGACATAAAAAAGAGAACCTATTTTTTCAATATCAACAAATCCTCTAGGCACCTTACTGTTTAGAAGCTCATTGTAATCATAAAATATTATTTTTGACCTTTCCTCTTGCTTAATCATTATTGATTTTGGGATTTCAATTAGTCCATTATCATGAGAAGCATACAAAAGGTCATCAATACTTTTTAAATTATCAATTTTATTTCCCTTAAGTAAATTTTCAGACATTACATTAGCTAAAGATTTCCTATTGATATCAAAAACAAAAAGTTTTTCTCTTCCGATAAAAATGAACTCTTCATCAGTTTCAAATGACATTTCTGAAAAATTAAACGGATAAGATTTTTTATAGATCTGTTTTTTACTTAAATCTTTTATTTCAATTGTATTGTTATAAATATTTACGTAATAATTTTCAAAAACATAGAAAAAATCTGATTCATTAAAAAGCTCAAATGAACTTACGGATACTTTTTCGTTTTCTAATTTTTCAACCCCAGCGTTTGTTCCGAAATAAATAGTATTGGAATCAGCATTAACAGAATTTATGATTCCGCCAGTATTAATAATTGTTTTGTTTAAGAAATTAAAATCAGTTTGAATAATATTAGAAGATCCTTTATTCCAAAACAAAAAATTATTTTCATTGTTAGTCACTTTTGTACTATTGGGAATAGAGTTGTTTTTAAGCCGATTTAATTTAAGACCATCTGAACTAAGGAAAATTTCATAATCTGCATTTGAAGATCTCAAAAAAACAGGGCCTTCAGGTATGGATAATAAAGATATTATGGAAGAAGAGACATTAGCAATATTTTCAAAACTTGAGGTCTCTTGATTAAAAATAACCAGTTCGTTTTCACTGGCAATAAATAATTTGTTTTCATATTCTTCAATTCCAACTATTTTATTACTTGTGAGTTTTGATGTTTTTCCCTTAAAATACCTTTTAAAGGTTTTAAGTTTTTTATTAAAAACATTAAACCCATTATTAGTAGCAATAAAAACATTAGAGTCAGAAAAAATGATTTTACTTTCATCATTATCTTCAAATTTAGATGTAGAAATTGATAAGGGGCTCAAGGGATCAAAAGTATAATGAGCTTCTAAATTTAGTTGAGAATCAATTACATAATAGCCAGAATTTTCAGTCGCCACCCAAAATTTGTTTTCTAGAGAATCCTCAACTATAGAAACTGGATTGGAGGCTAATTTTATCTGTTTAAAATTAAACTCATCAGAATTAAATACACTCAAACCGTCTTGAGTTAAGGCAATAAGATCATCATTTGAAGTTATTGTTAAAGCGTCAACCTTTGAGTTCAAGATACTTAATGAGTCTTGAATATTAGAATAAAAGACATGATTTTCATTATCATAAAATACATGAAGACCTTCATCGGTAGCTACCCATAAAAGACCGTTACTTTGAAGAGCTACATCTGAGACATTGTCTGAACTTAGTGAAAACTCTATAGGTTTGGTTTGGGCGTTTAATACATGAGAAAAAACAACAAAAAATACGGCAATAAGGAAACTTTTCATTGTTAACTTTATTATTTAGAGGTTAGTTTTAATTTGAGCTTTAGCCAGGTTTTTGATTATTGAATTTTGCCAGGTAGCGAAATTGTCATTGGCCAGAGCTACAAACATTTCTTTGCTTTCCTCTTCTTCACCTATAGCTTTTTTTGCCAAAGCAAGAAAATATGAGTGATAACTGTCTCCTGTCATTTCTACTTTAGAGAGATTTGAATATTGGTCAATGGACTTTTGAGGGTTTCCCTCCATTAAATTTAAATAACCTGAAAATTTATAGAAACTATTCATTGCGTTAGGGTCAAATTCAAGTTCTTTCTTTGCCATGGAGCTATAATCATTAATTTGAGACCTTGCCGTATCATAATTTCCAAATAAAATATTATACCAAATATCTAACTCCATGTTTGAATTAGAAAGATTACTTAAGATTCGTTCTTTTTCATTATCATCAAAAGCATTAGCTAATAAGAATTCAGAACGATTAGAGCGTAATTCTTTTATTTTTTGAGATGAAGCTATTGTTTCATCTTGTTTTTGACTGTGACCCAAGGCTCTGAATTTTGCAGACTCCATCCAAATCGTGTAGTTTATTTTTGTAACAGTATCAAGGTCAAATTTTTTAATTTGATCTTGAATTTCAGACAGGACATATAAAGCTCCAGCAAAATCTTTTTGATACATATATGTATGTGACTTTAGTTCGCCAACTGAAACTTTCCAATACTCATTAGAAATTTTAATAGCATCATCGTAATAATTTCTGGCCTTGTCATATTCACCCTGAAACGTGTATACATGACCTACCATTAGTAGTGAATTTGCATATGGATCACTTTGATCTCCAGTTTCATATTCTTTAATAATTTCAAGAGATTCTTTATATGAAGCAAGAGCTTTTTCAAATTCACTTTGAGCTCGATAAACATTACCTAAAAACCTTGAAGGTCTTGAACTTTGTGGAAGAATTTTTTTAGCTTTATTTAAAAGAGTTTCAGCTTTTGTTAAATCACGTTCATCTGAAGCTAACATAGAAAAGTTATTACCTGTTGGAAAGTGTAAAAATGCTAAATTGACATAGGCTTCAAATGAGTTAGGATTAATTTCAAGTGCTTCTTCCCACCTTTTTTCACAAGATTTTACATCAAGACTATTTTTTATATCACCTGACCAGATTCTGAGCTGATAATATTGAGGATAGTCAGCAATAATTGCATCCATAATTTGATCTTGTTTTACTATGCTTCCGTTGATTCTTCTTTCAAAATTAGATTCTATAAATCTAGATTCTAGATCACTTACTTTATCTTTATTTTCATAAGCAAGTCTAACTAAGGCTCTTCTTTCTTCACCGTCCTTAAAATTATTAAATAGCTTAGGAACGAAAAAACTGGGGTCTAGCTTAGCAATAGAGTCAAAAAGAGCTTCTTGAATTTTAGGATCCCATTGACGTCTTTCGATATTTGTTAGAAACTCTTCAAATAAAACTTTCGCTTCTTCAGAAGTTGAGGTCCAGGGGATTCTTTCAGCTTCTATAGTTTCAGAACAAGAGATTATGGTTAAAGTCGATACTAATATTAAGATTAATTTTTTCATTGTTTTATATTAAATTAAAATAGTTGAGTAATGTATAGGCTTAATATATATGAAATAAAAAAGACTACGGATTTGATTAAAGATTTTATTGCTGTATTAACATGTATAAATTTTGTAAAAGCTATGTTTCCTGTCACATATGCCATATGAGCCAAATGCTTTTGATACTCCTCAGGATCTGCTCTAAGCGATTTGAATTTTGGATAATACTCAGAAAAATCTTTATTATCCATGGCAATGTCTCCAAAGAATAATGGGGATTTCATGGCAGATTGTTTAAGCCTGGGGAGAAAACATCGAACACATGAAGAAAAAGATAAAAGTGTAAAATAAATTCCCGGAAGCAAGAAAATAAGAATAAAGTAATCCCAAAAAGTTATGAATGACAAGCTGTAAACATTTTCATCATCTAATACATCAATTGTGTATGCTGCCGTAAAAAACAGACTATATACTGAAATTACAACACTTGACTTAATTTCAGCATATCTTATTTGATCATAATTATAAACTATAATCTCCCAAATATCTTCTACATTCTTTCTTTTTTCCATAATTATATATCTATTTCAAGTCCGTACATAAAGTCAGTATCATTTTTCAATCGTTTAATATAATTAATAGAGCGATACCGTACAACATATCTAACATAAGTACTTAACTTTTCGTTGATTTTAAATCGAATATATTGATTTCCAAAAACCCTAACGTCACCTATGTCATTGTATCTCCATTGAGAATATATAGTAGTTGAGGAGGTTACGTTTTCAAAAAGTTTAACAGAAGAAAATATATTAAATGAAATTCGAGTAGTTTTCTGACTGGATGGATCATAGTCAATATTTTCAAAACTATACGCAGGGTATGCTTCATACTCATAAAATGGTCCAACTGCGATATCAAAATAGTTTTTATCTTTTTTGTAGAGATGTTGCCTTAGTCCAACACCAAATAAAGTCCTTTCGTCTATAAAGGATCTTGCACTTTCCCCTGTTTGAAGAAATAAAAACAAGCTATGGTCTTCGTTTAGGATCTTATTCCATCTAAATTGAAGGTTCGTACTTTTGTCAAAATTATTTCCATTGAATTTAGTTGAGGAGTGAGAAAAAGTTAGCCTCAAAAGATCATTTTTGACCCTTGAACCAATAGTTAAATCTGCTCTCAGAAAAGAAAGGTCAAAATTACCTGTTTTCTTATCACCCATAAAACTTGCAAAGGCATGAAAAGTAGAGTCTATTTTTTTTAAACTAGATTCCGTATCTACTATAGTTTGAGAAAACAAATTATTGTAAAAAAATAATATTGCAACTACTAATAAGTACTTGTTTTTCAAAATTAAAATGTTTTTTATCGAAGATAATTAAAAAATGAATCAAGCTTACAATGCAAAGTGCTAATTATTTCAATTTTGCTATTTCCATAATATGACTTGGTTTAGTTTCACAGCATCCTCCCAAAATAGTTGCGCCAGCTTCTTTAAATTTCTTGGCAAATTCAGCAAGTTTTTTTGGAGTTAAATCTTCCCTTTTTCCCAGAAATTCATTTGGATTTCCAGTTTTACTTTTCGAATAATTATTAGCATATCCAGATTTTGGATTTGTAAGTTTAAAACCATTTAGTTTAAATCCAAATGGAACACCTAAGCTTTTTATTTCATTGAGATTCAACTCAAAATTTTCTGGAGAAATACAAGAGAGCATTATTCCAATTAAATTTTTATGATCAATTTCAGTCATTATATCAGAAATTTTCTCACCACTTGGGAGTCTAACCCCCTCTGAAATATGTGCTCCAATCAAATAGGGTTTATTAAACGATTTTATTGCTTCAATTGAAAGCTTAAATTCTTTTACACTACTATAAACATCCAAGTAAAAAAAATCCACATATGGATCAAGTAACTTTGCTTGATCAAAAAAATTGTCTTTAATTTCATTATCAGGCCTTTTATCAGCTTCATATACTAAATTTTGAGGAGGAAGACCTCCGGCTATTAATATATGCGGATTTAGTTTCTTTGCACTTTGTGCGATTTCTCCAGCTTTTTTATTTAAATATTCAAATTTATCTTCTATATTATTTTCTCGAAGCCTTATTCTTTTTGAACTGAAGGTTGTTGTTACAATAACTTCAGCTCCAGCATTTATAAAATCTAGATGTGTTTCCAAAACTAGCTTATGAAATTTTTTATTTAATAAAGCATTTGCACTCCACAATGTTCCATTTATATCAAGACCTCTTGCAAGTAATTCTTGACCCATACCACCATCTAATATTCTAATTTTTTTGAAGTATTCTTTATCCATCTATATTTATTTATTTCGCCTAGACGCAATATAATTCAAAAGCTCTATTTACTTAGTATCTAATAGATACTTTATTTGATCAAGATTTTTAACTTTGAGTAGTACTAAAGTAAATTATGATTGAACTCATAAACAAAGCATATAGTTATTCAGAGAGAACTGCGATTATTTCAAACCAATCTCAATATTCTTTTGATCAACTCCTTAGTAAATCTAGGATTATAGCTTCCAATATCTTAAATGGAGAAAAAGATCTGTTTGAAGCTCGTGTAGTTTTTCTAATTAATCCAAGTTTTGAATATGTTGCAACTCAATGGGCTATATGGAGAGCTGGAGGTGTTGCTGTTCCACTTTGTTCGCTTCATCCACTCCCATCATTAAAATATGTAATTGAAGATTCTGAAGCTTCCATACTTATAATTTCTAAATCATTTAAGAACCTTCTGAAACCATTATCTAAAAAATTAAAAATTAAATTGATATTAATCGAAGAAATAATTGACTCAACTTTTTTAGAATTACCCGAAATTTCAATTGAAAGAAGAGCAATGATTTTATATACTAGCGGTACAACAAGTTTGCCAAAAGGTGTTGTAACAACTCATAAAAATATTCAATTCCAAATAGAATCATTGGTTGAGGCATGGAAATGGCAATCAAATGATCATATATTAAATATTTTACCTCTTCATCATATTCATGGAATAATTAATGTATTAGGCTGTGCTCTATGGTCAGGAGCTTGTTGTGAGTTTTTACCAAAGTTTGATTCTAAAAAAGTTTGGGAAAAAATATCTTCTTCTGAATTAACTTTGTTCATGGCAGTACCAACAATCTATTTTAAACTTATAGATTTTTGGGAATCTTCGTCAAAAGATAAAAAATTATTACTCTCGAAGGGAGTTAAAAAATTACGATTAATGGTTTCTGGGTCTGCTGCTCTCCCTGTTTCAGTTTTAGAAAAATGGAAAGAAATCACATCTCATATTTTACTAGAACGATACGGAATGACTGAAATAGGAATGGCTCTCTCTAATTCTTACGAGGGCGAAAGAAGACCCGGGCATGTAGGTCTTCCCTTACCAGGCGTACAAGTAAGATTAGCTGATTCAAATGGAAATGAGATTAAGAATATCGGAGATTCTGGGGAAATTCAGATTAAGGGTCCTAATGTTTTTAAAGAATATTGGAATAAACCAAATGAAACTATTAAATCATATCAAGATGGTTGGTTTAAATCAGGTGACATTGCTATTTTCAATAATGGAATGTATAAAATTTTAGGTAGAGATTCGGTTGATATTATTAAATCAGGTGGATACAAAATTTCTGCCTTAGAAATTGAAGATGTATTGAGAACCAATCCTAACATTAAAGAGTGTGCAGTAATAGGGTTACCAGATAGCGAATGGGGAGAAATCGTAGCGGCAAGCTTAATTATTTATGAAAAAAAAATCAATTTTAATGATTTGAAGTTATGGTTAAAAGAATTTTTGCCATCATATAAAATTCCAAGAAAATATATTATTCAAAAAGAGCTACCCCGAAACACATTAGGAAAAGTAACAAAAAATGCATTAAAAAATGCTTTTGATTAAGACTGTTTTCTTTGCCAAATGATTCACTAACTTTAAATAAAAAAAACATGAACAATAGATTCTTTTTTATAAACACAATAATATTTTTTATCTGTTTTAGCACTTATTCTCAAGATAATATTAGAAAGAAATTAAATGAAATTGCAATTATTGATGAAAAGGTAATGATGCCTATGAGAGATGGTATTAGACTTTCTTCAAATATTTACAGACCTAGAACTGATGAAAAAGTTCCTATTATTTTTTCTAGAACTCCATACAATTTTAACTCATGGGGTGATGGGAAAGAAAGAACTAGAACCTTAAATCAGGCTTATGAAATGGTTCAAAAGGGTTATGCCTATGTGGTTCAAAATGAAAGAGGAAGGTATTTTTCTGAAGGCGAATGGGATATACTTGGGGTTCCTTTAACGGATGGATATGATGCTTTTACTTGGCTTAGTAGTCAGAGCTGGTCAAATGGAAAAATTGGTACATTGGGATGTTCATCAACTGCAGAATGGCAGATGGGGGTTGCTTCATTAAACCATCCTGCTCATGCGGCAATGGTTCCTCAAGGTTTTGGCGCTGGAGTTGGTCGAGTGGGAAAATATCATGAACAGGGTAACTGGTATCGTGGGGGTGTAGAACAATTATTATTTGCCTCGTGGCTATATGGTGTAGAGCAAGATAAGTTTAAGCCAAGAATACCTCCAGGGGCTACTCAGGAAGATTTAATAAGGATTTCTAGATTTTACGACTTAGCACCAGAAAACCCGCCAGTTGACTGGGCAGAATCATTTAAACATCTTCCGCTAACAGATCTTCTGAGTAATCTTAACGGGAAAAAAGAAATTTTTGATAAAATGATAAAGAGAAAGCCTAACGATAATGAATGGTATCAAGGAGGTCTTTATCATGACAACATGGAATTTGGAGTACCAAGCTTTTGGTTTGTTTCTTGGTATGATGTTTCAACTAGCCCAAATATTGAACTTTTTAATCATGTAAGAAAAAATTCAAAGAATAAAAACATTCGAGATAATCAATATTTGGTTATAGCTCCAACTCTTCACTGTGGGTTCAAAAGAGCAAAAGCAGAGACAATTGTTGGAGAATTAAATGTTGGAGATGCAAGACTAAATTACGACGAGCAAATATTCATGTGGTTTGATTATTTATTAAAGGGTAAAAATAATCTGTTTAGAAATAAAACACCAAGAGTTCAGTATTATACAATGGGAATAAATAAGTGGCAACATTCTGAAACATGGCCTCCCTCTGAAGTAGTATATGAAACCTACTTTTTAAACAGTAAAGGGAAGGCAAACACTATGTATGGTGACGGTAAACTTTCTACAGAAAAGCCCGCAAATGATAATTACAATGATTCATTTGTCTATGACCCTTTCAACCCCGTTCAATCATATGGAGGAGGAGTTTGCTGTACTGGAAATGCTGTTCAAGGAGGATCATTTGATCAAAGAAAAATGGAAACACGAGCAGATATATTAGTTTATACTTCTGATGAGTTAGAAGAAGGTTTTGAAGTTTCAGGATTTATTGAGGCAGATCTTTACCTTTCTTCAGATGTGAAGGATACTGATCTTACCATCAAACTAATTGACGTATATCCTGATGGGAGGGCATACAATTTAGACGAAACAATTCAAAGAGTAAGATACAGGAGTGGTTATGAAAAAGAAGTTTTTATGGACAAAGGTGAAGTTTACAAGGTAAGTCTAACACCAATGTCCACAAGTAATTATTTTAAAAAGGGTCATAAAATTAGAATAGAAGTGTCGAGTAGTAATTTTCCAAGATTTGCAAGAAATTTAAATACAGGTGGAGATAATTACGATGAAAAAAAAGGTGTAATTGCATTAAACCAAATTCATCATTCTAAATTATATCCATCCCAGATAAGGCTTCCAATAGTAAAAAAATGAACTATGTTATTAGTATATTTTTTTGAACCTATTAAAATTAAAGATTTTTAATTTTATGAATAATTGCATTAGTAACTTCTTGAGTATTGGAATTTCCACCTAAATCTTTCGTTAGAACCCTGCCATTTGAAATAATTTCTTGAATTGCATTTAGTATTAACTTAGCCCCTTCTTTTTCCCCTAAATGATCTAACATCATTGAAGCTGTCCAAATACATGCAATTGGATTTGCTATTTTTTCCCCTGCTATATCAGGCGCACTCCCATGCACAGGCTCAAACATACTTGGGAACTCTTTTTCGGGATTAATATTAGCCCCTGGAGCAATTCCCATCCCACCAACTACTGCAGGACCTAGATCTGATAAAATATCTCCGAATAAATTACTTGCTACTACTACATCAAACTTATCAGGCTTTTGAACAAAATGTGCTGCAAGGATGTCAATATGAAATTGGTCAGTTAAGACCTTAGGAAATTTTTCAGACATTGCTTTAAATCGCTCATCCCAGTATGGCATAGTGTGGATTATACCATTAGATTTGGTTGCACTAGTTAATTTATATCGCCTTTTACTAGCTAATTCAAAGGCATACTTCATAACTCTATCAACCCCTTTTCTTGTGAAAATACTTTCTTGAACAGCTATTTCATCTGGAGACCCATCATTTAAACGTCCACCGATAGATGAATATTCTCCTTCATTATTTTCTCTAACGATATAAAAATCAATAATTCCTGGATTTTTTAAAGGAGATTCTATTCCTTTTAATAACCTGACTGGTCTTAAATTTACATATTGTTGAAAATTTCTTCTAATTGGGATTAATAAGCCCCATAATGAAACATGATCAGGAACTCCTGGATAACCTACTGCACCTAAAAAAATACTATCACTGTCCCTTAGTCTATCTAAACCGTCTTCGGGCATCATCTTTCCATATTTCTTGAAATATTCACAGGAATAGTCAAAGTTTTTATATTTAATTTGGAAGCCACATTTAGCAGCAACTATATCTAAAACTCGCAACGATTCTGGAATGACTTCTTTCCCTATTCCATCTCCAGGAATAGTAGCAATTTTATAAGTATTCATTTATTCAACATTTAATTTTAAGCTAAAGAAAAGAGACTAATGCCTTTAAAGTTTCATTTGGAGCTTCTTCTGGCAAATAATGACCGCAAGGCAGACCGTGTCCAACTACCTCTTTTGCAAATTTTTTCCATTCGGCAACAATATCGTATTTATTTCCAACATAACCTTTATCTCCCCAAATAACCATCATTGGACATTCTATTTTATTATTATTGTCGATGTCGACTTGATCATGCTCTAAGTCAATTGATGCAGATGCACGGTAATCCTCACAGCTTGCCTTTATTGTCTCGGGAGTAAAACAGCGAAGATATTCTGAAAATGCAGTTTTTGTAATTGCATCGCTATCTTTCCCCCATTGTTTAAATTTTTTATCTAAATAAAAATAAGGATCTGCACCTATCATATTTTCTGGAATATTTTCAGGTTGAATTAAAAAAAACCAATGATAATAGGATTTTGCAAAATCCATGTCAGTTGTATTGTACATTGTATAGGTAGGTGCAATATCCATCACAACTAGTTTTTCTATAACGCTGGGATAATCTAATGCCATACGATGTCCAACTCTACCTCCTCTGTCATGTCCAGCCACTAAAAAACTATCAAAACCTAAAGACCTCATTAGTTTAACTTGGTCTTTAGCCATTTCTCTTTTAGAATAAGATTCATGTATTTTATCTGAGTTTGGTTTACTACTGTCGCCATACCCTCTGAGATCACTTGCTACAACTGTATATTTTTTGCACAATTCAGACGCTATTTTATGCCAAATAAAATAAGTTTGAGGGTATCCATGAAGTAATAATAATGGAGGGCCTGTACCATTAATTACATAATTAATGTCAATAGAGTTATAAGAAAATACTTGTTTTTTAAAATTTTGAAACATTAATCATAAATTTTAATGATTATAATTTTAATTACAATTAAAGAAAGAAATGTATTTAATTTGTGAAAATCTCACTGAGGGAAATATTTGGAATTAAATCATCTGGGTTTTCTTTATAATCATTTAATTTCAAATAAAAATCGTTAATAGTTAAACCAAAAACTTCCTGAAACTTTGACTGCCAATTAGAATCACTCGGGTCAGATTGCCAATAATTCTCAAAAAGAATTTTAAAAGAATCTTTTTCAGAATATCCTTGTTCTTGAAGAATTTTTAACAATGATAAATTCATAAATATTGAAATATCTCCATATTGTCCCACAGCTGAAAAGAAACCTTCATAGGATTCATAACTCTCCACATTTTGTATTCCTTCATTAAAATCGTTATATAAAAATCCCAATAGGTAATTCGAATCATTTAAATATTCTTTTACATACAATGATTCTATTATTGCAGCTTGACCCTCAATTAACCAAAAAACACCCATATCTAAACCTTGAGATAGAAAATATTGATAAACATGAAAAAATTCATGTGCTAATAAAGCATATTTAAAATTAGCTCCTTCATTAAAATCACCTTCTTGAAGTTGAAGAGACATCACAAGCTTATTGTTTATAACTCCACAAATGCATTGGTCTGTGTCTCCAATTATAGATAAATAAGGTTTTGATTCACCAGCTAACCAAGAATAAACAGAAACGCCGTTAATTTCATTATTCCCAATGTTATATGGCTCTATGGGCATCATTTCACTTAATCTTGATAAAATTGATGGGATTGAATCTTTATAAAAGCTAAAATCGTCTAAACTAGAGTGAAGGTTGTACTCGAATTGAAAATTTGTGGGCTCAGTGGTATTTGGATTTTGATCAACAACAGGTGATGTGTCAATATTTGATTCATCTTGATTTTCTTGAATAGTATTTAATAAAGTATTAGGATCTTCTTCGGATGAACAACTAATTAGTATAAAAAAGCTAGATAAAAAGATTAAAACTGAATAGGTAGAAGTTTTCATCATAAAAATTTTAATTTCAAATATAGATCAAAAAGATTATAAGATTACTTGCAAATTTAATTTATCAGCTAATAAATGACATCTAAGAATTATATTGTTCAGAATTAATTTTTATTATACTTTTACGGCTCGTTAATCGACATTCTAAAAGGAACTTGTTTTTATCTATTTTATAAATTATCATTTTTGGTATATGTTTTAAAATGATAAAAACCCTTGAAAGATTTGTTATTATTAACTTTGGTCCTATAGCTCAGTTGGTTAGAGTAGCTGACTCATAATCAGTTGGTCCCAGGTTCGAGTCCTGGTGGGACCACCCTTAAACCCTCTAAGTC
>Ga0208130_1001110_pt1 | contig 13227 bp, 10 predicted proteins | sample ETNtaG_31_FD_185771 | JGI IMG/M metagenome (GOLD analysis project Ga0208130, IMG submission 185771) | Marine microbial and viral communities from oxygen minimum zone, Eastern Pacific Ocean - ETNP201310SV78 (SPAdes) (version 2) | ecosystem: Environmental > Aquatic > Marine > Oceanic ...
AACTTTAATTGAAACTAATTCATTACTTTCATTAAATATTTTTTTATTTTTAAACTGATCTTGAAACCATTTTTTTTCAATTTCCCCACCTAAACCAGGAGTTTCTTTATGTTTATAAAAAGTAATACCTTGAACTGTATTTAAGTCTTTAGATAATGCAAAATATCCATATAGAGTTGACCACAATCCTTTACCTGATATTGGTAGTATATATGCATTTATATTTTCATTTAACACATACTCAAATATTGGTAAATATTTTTTATTATTATTTTTTTCAGGATTATATTCTTTGATATTGTAATATGTAATCTGACCTGTAGATTTATTTTCATTAATAATTAAATTATCATAAGGAATTTCTGTTAATTCTCCTGAAGCAGTTATTACTTTTTCATTAATAAATTCTGTATATTTTTTTATTATATCTTCAGATGGCAATTTATCTACATCTAATCCTGCACACTTTAAAACATTTTTCTTTCTATCGACTTCTACATTAATATTTTGTTTATCTTTTAAAGAAGTTGATGTTAAGGATAATACTAATGCTGAAAAAATTGATACAATTAAAACAAATTTAAAAGTTTGAAAATCAGAGTGCAACTCTACCCCTCCTTTGTTTTATATTTTTTTGTATTACAAAATAATCTATTAGTGGTGCAAATGCATTCGCAAATAATATTGCAAGCATTATTCCCTCTGGATATGCAGGATTTATTGCTCTAATAATAACACACATAAATCCAATTAATAAACCATAGTACAATTTACCTTTCTGACTATGAGCAGATGTAACTGGTTCAGTGGCCATAAAAATCATAGCAAAAGCAAAAGAACCCATAACGAAATGATAATGCGGTGGAAGATACATCATTGGGTTAGTACTGCCAATTAATGCACCAAAAACATACAATAAAAATGAAGTAAAAAACATACCTAATGTTGTTCCCAAAATTATTTTCAATGAACCAACACCAGTAATCACAATTAAACCTGCACCTAGTAATACGGCTAATGTAGATGTTTCACCAATGGAACCTGGTATTAAACCTAGAAACAAAGATGTCCATGACAGATCAACATCAGCATGTGTCATACCTAATGCATTTGAGGTATCCACAAATTGATTATGTAGTGATCCATTTAAAAAACTAAAAAAACCATAATCTGGTGTAGTCATATTAGAAATAGACTCTTTGGCAGAGGCAAGAAGAGACGTTGCTGCACTAAGACCGTCACTTTCAGGCATTTTATAAACCCATACTGTATCTCCAGACAAAGCAGTTGGATAAGCAAAAAATGCAAATACTCTTGCAACCAGAGCTGGATTAAATATATTATAACCAGTTCCACCAAATATTTCTTTACCTATTACAACACCAAATATTGTTGATATAGCAACCATCCATAATGGGAGTGATGGTGGCATAACTAAAGGTATGAGAAAACCAGTAACCAAAAAACCTTCATTTACTTCGTGTTTTCTTATAATCGCAAAAATTACTTCCGTTAAACCTCCAACAGCAAAAGTAACTATATATATAGGAATAACAGACTGTAAGCCAATTAAAATTTTATCAATCATTGTTGCATTGGTTGCAGTTTCAACATAATGATAATATTGGTGCCCAACATTATATATACCAAATAACAAACAGGGCATTAAAGCCATAACAACAAGTATCATCGTTCTCTTTAAATCAATATGATCTCTAACAAATGGTGCTGTTTTAGTCTTATCATTAGGTGTGTATAAAAAAGTATCGCCAGCTTCGTAAAGTGGGTATAAAGATTCAAATTTTCCACCTTTTTTAAAAAGCGGTTCTAAATTATCTAATATTTTTCTTAAAAAATTCATTTACATTAACCTTCTTCATACATTAAATCTAGACCCTCTTGAATGATCTGACTTACTTCTACTTTAGATTGACATATTAAGCTACAAAGAGCAAAATCCTCTTCTGAACATTCATATATTCCTAGCTTTTCCATATCCTCAATATCTGCAGCTAAAATACTTCTAATTAAAAAATTAGGCAAAATATCCATAGGGAGAACTTTTTCCCACATACCAATCGGAACAATAGCTCTATTGCTACCATTTTTCATATTATGATTGATAGTATTATTGGCATTTAACAATTTAGAAACAAATGTATTTGTTAACGTAAACTTATCTAACCCTGGCAATAACCACCCTAAAAAGTGTCTTTCATCTACGTTTTTAAGAATTGTTAAAATCTCATGATAAAACCCTACAGATTCATTGATATTTATATATTTACCTGATAACACACTTCCGGATATCACAACACTATTATCATCTAACCCAAGTTCTAACTCATCATTTATATGAGATATTGGTGTGCCATCATAAACTTTTAAATAACTAGGCTTATCACAACCTGGCCCACCCATGGAAATAAGCTTTGTTACATTGATTTTTCCATCAACAAACAACTTACCTATCTTACATATATCTTGAATTGTAAGATACCAAACTTCATCTTCTTTAGAACTAATTGGATCTAAATAATGCATGTGAATACCAACATTGCCAGAAGGATGTGGTCCATTAAAATAGTGAATTTTTACTCTATCTAAACTATCTAACATTGAAGGAGATTGATTATTATTAAGAATAATATTTATATCTCCATCAGTTAAATTAGATATAGCATCAATACCTTCCAAAAATCCAACTGAAGAATCATTCAATAAAAATAATTGATCTAAAGCTAATGGATCTGTTGGGCTCATAGAGACAAAAATTGATTTTGGCTTAGATTCGATGTTAGCAACCTTTGAAAATGGACGCTGCCTGATTAATGGCCACATACCTGATTCATTAATTATAGCTTTTGTTGCCTGGGCATTCAATCCACTTATAGAAGATAGACTAAATAAATTATCAAGATCTTTTAACTCAATTTGATTATACTCTTTATCATTTTTAATATTTATACTTAAAACTTTACGTTTAGGACCATAATCTATGCTTTCAATTTTACCTGAGCATGGAGAAACATGCTTAATGTCTGGATTATTTTTATCAAAAAATAATTGCGTTCCAACAAGAACATCTTCCTCAACCTTTACTGTTACTTTAGGTTTGATATACTTATACTCTTGTGGATTTATTTTGACTACATCAGAAGGTGTAACTTCTATAATTTCTTTTATAGGTTGTCCTTCTAACTGTAAATCGTATCCTTTGCTAAGATTAAAAGTAGCCATTAATATTATTTTTTATTCTTTAACCTTTCAATTCTTTGAGCATGCCGTTCTTCACCCTCTTCATATCTACGCTTTTCATCATCTGTCTCAGGAATAATATTTCCTACCTTTTGTGGTTTACCTTTTTCGTCAAGTGAAACAAAAGTCAAATAGGCAGTTGCCGTATGACGAGTTTTTCCTGTTTTAACATTTTCTGCGTCTATCCTAACACCAACTTCCATAGATGAGTTATGGCTGTAATTAACTGAAGATTTCAAAATTAACATATCGCCCACTCTAGCAGGTGCTAAAAAATCTAATCTGTCTACAGATGCAGTAACAACTGCAGTTCTGGCAAATTTATAAGCAGACATTGCTGCGCACAAATCCATATATTGCATAACTTTACCACCAAATACAGTATTTAAATTATTTGTATCATTTGGCAAAATCAATTCGTGCATTATTACATTAGAATCTTTAACAAATTTTTCCACTAAAATATTCCAGTATTGATTAAAATCATATTAAGTGACTCTATTAAATTTGGCCAATAAAAATAAAAGATTATATTTTGAAGTGAAAATATAATGATTGACCAAAAAAGTATTGGATTACAATTTTGAACAACAAGTTCATCATTTTTCATAAAATACATTGCTCTTACAATCTTAAAATAATAATATAAAGATATAACTGTATTAATTATTGCCACTACACCTAACCATAAAAAGTTACTATCAGCAAACAAATTTCTTAAAACATATACTTTAGCTACAAAACCTGATGTAGGTGGAAGACCAGCTAAAGAAGCTAATGATAGTACCATAAAAAAAGATAATAATGGTGTTTTTAAGCCTATACCATTCCATTGATCTATTTCATTGGCACCATACTTATTTGACATATATATAGCCATATAAAAGGCGCTTAAATTCATAAATATATAGAAAAACATATAAAACATTATTGATACAACTGAATCTATGGATACAATAGAGAAAGCAACCAACATAAAACCAACATGCGAAATACTTGAATATGCTAATAATCTCTTTATATTAGTCTGATTTAATGCCAAAACATTACCTACAGTCATAGTTAATGCTGCCATAACTGCAATAAGTTGAGGCCATTGAAGCATTTCAATGTTATCAATAAATAATGTATAGAAAAATCTTATTAAAATTGCAAATCCAGCAGCTTTTGGAGCTACTGATAAAAAAGCTGTTACTGTTATTGGGGCACCCTGATATACATCAGGTGTCCAATAATGAAATGGAACCATTGATATTTTATAACCAAAACCTACTAGTATAAATATTATAATCATATAAACAGTAAGAGATGAGTCAAATGATGCTAATTTAGATGCCACTACATTAATATCTAGACTACCAGCAATACCATATAGAAAACTTAAACCAAACAACATAATACCAGAAGCAAAAGAGCCATATATAACATACTTTAATGACGCTTCATTTGACTCTCTATCATTTTTAGAAATACCTGCTATTATGTATGAAGGAATACTTACCATTTCTATAGCAAGATAAATCATTAATAAGTTCTTTGCAGAAACCATAGCAAACATACCAAGAGTAATAATTAACAGCATTGCATAATATTCACCCTTAACTTCATCGAGAACAGATTCATCATCACGTGATATTAAAACTATAGATAAGGTTGATAATAAGATTAGCCATTTGAAGAAAATAGCTAATGAATCATTAATAATCATACCTTCAAATAATAAGTTTGTTGATGAAGATGAAATCATGAGTAATAAACCTGCGAAAATCAAACCAACAATCGTAGTAATGTAGGTTAAAGGCCTGTAAGATGATATTGATTCCATAATGAAAACAGCTAGAATTGTTACTACAATCATCAACTCAGGTAAATAAGATGTTAAACTATTTATATTGCTTAAATATTCCATAATCTACCTTATATAAATGGTTGAACAAGCAATATTAGCTTAGTCATCGAATGTCTCATTATCTCTAATAAAGGTTGTGGATATACACCAAATAATAATGTTAAAAATGCTAACGGAATAATAACAGCCATATCTCTAAGACTCATATCTTTTAAATCAGAATACTTTTCATTAAAAGGACCAAGAAAAATTCTTTGATAAGCTCTTAAAAAATAAATTGCATTTAGCAAAATACCTAAAGTTCCAATTATTGTCAGTACTCTAAAACTTCCAAATCCACCTATAAAACACATAGCTTCACTTATAAAACCAGATAAGGCAGGTAATCCAAGTCCAGCAAAAAAAGCAAGGATTATAAACCCGTTAAAAACTGGTAATTTAGAAGCTAGGCCACCAAAACCTAACTTGCCTGCTAGTTCTGGATCTTTATAATCCATTGGATAAACAATCCATCTATGGTGAGCTTGATCGTAGAGTACACCAACTAATGTAAATAACATTGCAGTAATTGTTCCATGATTAAACATCTGCATTACAGCACCATTCATACCAGCTTGCGCACCAGCAGATTCAGTACCAACAATACCAGACATACCAAGTAAAACATAACCCATGTGACTAACAGAAGAGTATGCTATCATTTTCTTTAAATCAATTTGAGCAATAGCGTTTAATGCTCCCCATATAATATTTATAACACCTAGCAGTGCCATCATAAAAGAAAAATTAACTGCCTCCTCCGGTAATAGAGGGTAGCTTATTCTTAAAAATCCGTACGTACCCATTTTTAACAATACTCCAGCAAGAATAACAGAAATAGCTGTTGGTGCCTCAACATGAGCAAGTGGCAACCATGTGTGGAAAGGAAAAACAGGGACTTTTATAGCAAAACCAATAAATAATGCAATCCATATTAAAAATCTCATATCAAAACCCCATAGAGATGCATCAATTTGTGGAGCTTGAGTAATTAAGTGTATCAAATTGAAAGAATTGCCGCCTGGAGCATAAAAATATAAAGCTAACATTCCTAATAACATAAATACTGAACCAAACAATGTATATAAGAAAAATTTAATAGCTGCGTAATGCCTTTGAGGTCCGCCCCACATACCTATTAGGAAATACATAGGTAAGAGCATAACTTCCCAGAAAATATAAAATAAGAAAAAGTCCAATGATAAGAAGACACCCATCATTCCTGCATCTAATAATAAGAATAATGAAAAATATCCAAGCACATGCTTTTCAACATTCCAGCTTATCAAAATACATAAAAATGATAGTAAAGCAGCAAGTATTACCATAGGCATACTCAACCCATCAACCCCTATATAATACTCAATATTAAAACTTGGAATCCAGTCAAATTGAACAGTAAATGGTGACTGTGTGACAGGTAGTGTTGGATCAAAATTAGCATATAAGAAAAATGCTAACAACATTTGTACACCTGTAACAACCAATGCTACATATTTATAAATATCTTTATTTTCAGTTTTCATTAATCCTTGCTTACCAAGAAAAGCAATAATTAACATACCTATTGCTCCCATAACTGGAAGAAAAATTAATAATGATAAGATAGATGAATTCATATTAGAGTACCCTATATTTGTTGTACAATTAAAGTTATCAAAATAATAGCTACCAAACCACCAAGTATATATGCCTGAACAACCCCACCTTGAAGTTTTTTCATTTTTAAACTTGAATAATTAGCTAGTTTTCCAAATCCGTCAACTACTTTTTGGTCTAACCAGTTGTAATCGACTTTGACAGACTTTTCTGATGAGAAAAGCGTAATTTTACCAATTGAATCAATAAAAGTTTGATCATAGTAATCCCAATCAATTTTAGAACACAAATAAGACCAAAACATAAATGGTTTATATAAAATATTTGAATATATTTCATCAACATAAAACTTATTTTTAGATAAATCGTAAAGTTTGAAAATGTTAAATATTTTTCTAAATGTTTCAGGATTCAATTTTTTGAATAAATAAAATAATGCTGATAAAGCAATACCAAAAAATGCAACAGCAAGTGATAAATACATAGCTGTGTAGTGAGCATCATGCGCAGCATGGTAAGCATGCTCTGTGAAAGTAATATCTTTTTTATCGTGACCATAATGATTATCTGTATGTTGGCTATGATTATCGTCATGCGATTCTACTTCAATCACATAGTTATTACCTTTTCCAACAGCCTTTTTAAACCATCCTTTTGATCCATCAGATAACGGATTAATAGTTCCAGTATAAAAAATTGCTAATGATAAAACAGAAAGTACAATTAATGGAATTGTCATTACTTTTGGTGATTCATGTAAATGTTTATACACTTCTTCATTTTTAGGTTTTCCATGAAATGTCATAAATATTAACCTAAACATATAAAATGCCGTAATAGCAGCTGCCCCAAAACCGGCAATAGGCAACAATACAGTCATACCACCATATTCAAAATAATGACCTAAAACACCAGCTAAAATTGCATCTTTAGATACAAAACCAGAAAAGAATGGTACTCCTGCAATAGCTAAAGTCGTAATCAACATACCATAATAAGTCAGTGGCATTTTATTTTTTAGTCCACCCATATTTCTCATATCTTGAGGGTCTGTATCATGATCATGTAATTCATGTAAGCTATGATGCATAGAATGAATTACTGAACCACTTGCTAAGAATAAACACGCTTTAAACATTGCATGTGTTACAAGATGAAAAAATGCAGCCATATAAGCACCTACGCCAAGTGCCATGACCATATATCCAAGCTGACTAACTGTAGAATAAGCTAAAACCTTTTTAATATCATTCTGAGTTATTGCAATGATTGCTGCAAATAACGCAGTGAAAGCACCAGTAAATGCAATATATGTTAAAGCATCAAAAGTTAAAATTGGAAATATTCTTATTGTTAGATATACACCAGCTGCAACCATTGTCGCAGCATGTATCATTGCACTAGCAGGTGTAGGTCCAGCCATAGCATCTGGTAGCCAAATATGAAGAGGTAACTGAGCTGATTTACCAATAGCACCCATAAACAATAAAATCCCTGCAATCGTAAGGTATGTAGGGTCAATTTCAGTAGTTTTAACTTTTTCAATAATATCAGTCAAATTAAATGAATGAGTCTCTCCAACAAAATAAATCATCATGATACCAATAAACATTCCAATATCACCTACTCTGTTTGTAAGAAAAGCCTTTTTACTAGCAGATGCTGCGGAATTTTTTTCAAACCAAAACCCAATAATTAAATAAGAGCTTAACCCAACTAACTCCCAAAATATATAAATCATAGTAATACTATCAGCTAGAACAATACCATTCATTGAAAAAGTAAACAAACCAAGATAAGCATAATATCTTGAAAATCTAGTATCACCTCTCATATACTCGCTAGAATATAAATGAACTAAAAATGACACGAGTGAAACTACTAAAAGCATTATAGCTGCAATATTATCAATTGATACACCTAAGTCTAAATTGAAACTTCCTGTTGAAAGCCAATTAACACTTTTATGAATAATTGCCGTTTCTGGTTTATTAAAAAAGACTCTATAAAAAAAGTTTAATGCAACTGCAAGGTTTAACCCTATACCAAAAATAGAGACATACCATGTATCATGCTTTAAGATGTGACCAAAAAATAGCTGATAAACAAATAAGATCACCGGAATGAACAAAAATGATAAAGCTAATATTAAATTTATATCCATTATCCTTTTAACTCCTTAGCGTCATCAACATTAACAGTACCTATATTTTTAAACAAATTAATGATTATTGCTAATGCTACCGCTGCTTCAGCTGCCGCGAGAACTATTATAAACATTGTAAAAATATGTCCATCAAGATGAGAAAGAGATGATGTAAACCTATTAAATGCAATGAAATTTATATTAGCTGAATTGAGTATCAATTCAATACCCATCAAAATAGCTACAGCATTTTGTCTAGAAATAACTGCATAAATACCTAATGAGAATAATAAGCTTGATAAAAGTAAATATATTTGAAGATTATCCATCTATTTTTTCCTCATCTTCTATTTTATTTTCATCAGTATTATCAACTTTTTCTAAATCATTATCATTATTTTCACTTTCATCAACTTTATCAATAGCTACACTATCTTCAATAATTGATTTTTTTCTAGCCAGCAATGCTGCACCAACTAAAGCTGCTAATAATAAAATCGAAACTAATTCAAATGGTAATAAATATTTTCCAAGAATCAGCTTTCCAATCAATTCAACAGTTGATGGGCCTGGCGAAGAATTTTCAATAACTGGCCACTTTGTTTGAATGACAATTATAGATAAAATTGTAAAAATAAAACTTGATATTAATACGCCTATAATTTTATTTGAACTAACCGATTCAATTACAGGTTTATCAATTTTGTTAGTTAACATAACACCAAAAATTATTAAAACTAAAATACCACCGACATATATAACCACTTGAGTTGCTGCTAAAAAGTCAGCAAATAAAAAAACGTATAGGCCAGCAATACCAAATAATGTAAACAACAAAGATACCGCTGAATGCACTAAATTAGGAGAAACAACAACCCATATTGCTGAAGTAGCTATAATCGTAATTAATCCTAAAAAAATTAGCTCACCCATTACTTAAGTGTACCCTCTAATAAATTTTTAACATCATCAGTTAATAAACCTTGAGATTCTAATTCGCTAATCATTTCAGGAACTACATCCGGAGTATTTTTAGAAGCTTTTTTTGCACCCATATAAATCTTCTTCAAACTAGCACGTGTTTTGATATCTTCAATATCATTTAGTATTTTGATATCAAATAAACCAACCTGTATAGGTGTTTCAGCAGTTTCTGCAGGCTGTGGAGCTGCTGCCGCTGGAGCTGCTGCAACTGGCTCAGGTTTTAATGCAGTTAATTTCTGTTCTAAATCAGCTGTAAAACCATCCATACCTTTAATTTCAGCAAGCATCTTATCTACTTTAGTTATATCATCTTCACCAGCTTTTTTAGATTTAAAGAATACCTTTTTAGCTGCCGCTCTTAACTTAATGTCATCAATAATATCAACACATTTAATTGTTAAGTTGTCAGTACCAGCAACAGGCGCTGCTGCAACAGGTGCACTAATAACAGGAGCTTGAACTTCTGAAGCAGGAGGAGATTCTACAACCTCGCTTTCTAAACCAAGTAACCTTTCACCTTTAAGTAAATTTTCTTGCTTTTCTTTAACTTTTTTAAGATAGTCATCAGCACCCATCTTAACTAGATCTTCTGTTTCAGCTTTTGCAAAATCAAAAATCAAACCATCTCTTTTATATTGGCTAAACTCATAGTCAATTTCATGCTTTTCTTCATTTGGACCACCAACCATGTATATACATTCCTCTGGACATGGGTATACACATAAATTGCAATACATACACTCTGTCATGTCTATAGTGAATCTTGTAACTAGTAATTTTTTTTGTGTATCATTGCTTGTCTGACCATAATCAAACTCAACACCCTTTTTAGCTTTAACATCTTCTATTTTGATACAATCAACTGGACATGCTCGTTCGCACATTCTACAAGAAATACAATCATCAATATCTACATGCAATCTTGAACGTATTACATTGTATTCTGATTGATCAAAACCTATTTTTTTCTCTGGTATTGGAAATTTTTCATGTGGATATTGTAAAGTAGCAACATTTTCTTTTTTATTTTTAAAATGTTCAAATGTTAAAGATAAACCAGTAATAAGTGACTTAACTCCAGTTGCTATATTATTAAAATATGCTGTTATTTGTTCGCTCATAGAAAAATCAACTCCAAAATTGCTACAAAAAATAAATTAGCTAATGCAAATGGTATAAATACTTTCCAACATAAATGCATTAATTGATCAACTCTTAATCTAGGAAACGTCCATCTAAACCACATCATTACAAAGATTAAAAATAATGCTTTTGAAAATAACCAAAAGATTCCCCATATAGGGCCATCAAAAAATAACCAACTATCAGGGAATATGTTAAATATTGTCATTGGTGATAACCATCCACCCAAAAATAATACTGAAGAGAGTATACAGATAATTAACATACTTGCATATTCACTTAAAAAGAAAATTGCCCATCTAAAACCAGAATATTCAGTCATCCAACCAGCTACAAGCTCAGATTCTGCCTCAGGAATATCAAAAGGTGTTCTGTTAGTTTCAGCTAGACCTGATATAAAAAATATAAAAAATGCTATAAATGTAAATGGGCTGTGCAGAATAAACCATCTATGCTCTGATTGCCATGCAACAATTTCAGACATTTCGAGGCTTCCAACAACCAAAACCGGTAAAAGTATTGATAAACCTAACGGAATTTCATAGCTAATTATCTGAGCAGCAGATCTCATAGCGCCATACAAACTCCATTTATTGTTCGATGACCAACCTGCTAAAATAATCCCTATAACTCCTATTGAGCTAGTAGCGACTACATAAAAAATACCAATATTAAAATCAGAAATAATAATACCATCAGAAAATGGTATACCAATAAAGGTTAATAAAGCACCCATAAATATGATAAACGGTGCTAATATCATTAATTTTTTATCAGCATCGTTCGGCAGAATATCTTCTTTAGTCAAAAGTTTTAGAGCATCTGCTATTGTTTGACCAATACCTCCCCAAAATTTTCTTCCACCCTTAAAACCTACAAGCCCAACTTCCATAGGACCTAATCTGTCTTGCATAAAAGCCGAAACTTTTCTCTCAAAATAAACAGCAAGTGTTGCAAAAATTGCCATCAAAAGAAAGATGTGAATCCCAGTAATAAGAATAGCCACAACAACAAGTACAGAATAAGGTAATTCTGTAAATGATAATAATGATAATAAGCTATCAACCAAAGAATTCATTTTAAAATTTAACTTTCATTATCTATCAATCTCTCCTAATACTATATCTAAACTTCCTAAAATTGTTATAACATCTGACATCATCCAACCTTCAGAAATTTCACTAAATACTGAAAGATTACAGAAAGCTGGTGATCTCATTTTTAATCTGTATGGGATATTTTTTCCATCACTCATAATATAAAAACCAACATCACCTCTCGCAGATTCATACCTTGAATAAACCTCACCCTTGGGAGGTCTTACTTTTTTAGGTCTAGCCGAATGGACATCACCTTCTGGCAATTGGGCAATAGCTTGTCTTAAAATTTTAACGCTTTGTTCTATTTCACGCATTCTTACCCAATACCTATCCCAACAATCACCAACAGAACCCATTATACCTTTCCCAATAGGAACGTCAAAATCAAATTTATCATAAACTGAATAAGGTTCATCTTTCCTAAGATCATGAGATATTCCACTAGCACGAAGAGTTGGGCCTGAAACACCAAAATTAACACCAACTTCAGGTGTTATGATCCCAACATCAGCAGTTCTTTCAACAAAAATCATATTTCCTGTTAAAACATTATCAAACTCTTTAAGCATTGGCTCAAAATAATCCAAAAATTCTGTTGTGTATTGAATGAAGTTTGGAGGTAAATCATGCGATACGCCACCAGGCCATATATAATTGTAAAGCAACCTAGCTCCACAAAGCATTTCAAATAAGTCTAAAATTCTTTCTCTATCTCTGAGTGCCCATGTAAAAGGTGTAATTGCACCCACATCTAAACCAAACACTCCGCAAGCAACTAAATGACTAGCTATTCTTTGAAGTTCTGCAACAATCACTCTGATATACTCAACTCTTTCAGGTAATTCAATATCTAACATTTTTTCAACTGACATTGAATATGCATGATTCATATGCATTGAAGCTAAATAATCACATCTATCTGTAAAGGGCACAACCTGTTCATAAGATAGGTTTTCACAATGTTTTTCAAAACATCTATGAAGGTAGCCCATGATTGGCTCTATTTTACTTACAATTTCACCATCAGTATGAATTTTTAATCTAAGCACTCCGTGTGTACTTGGATGTTGTGGTCCCATATTTAGAACCATCTCTTCAGCTTTTATTAT
>Ga0208130_1001115_pt1 | contig 13204 bp, 10 predicted proteins | sample ETNtaG_31_FD_185771 | JGI IMG/M metagenome (GOLD analysis project Ga0208130, IMG submission 185771) | Marine microbial and viral communities from oxygen minimum zone, Eastern Pacific Ocean - ETNP201310SV78 (SPAdes) (version 2) | ecosystem: Environmental > Aquatic > Marine > Oceanic ...
TGTAAAATCACCTACAATTATACCTTTTAAATTATCAAAATACCCAGCTCTTTTTAACGAATAAAGCATCCTGTCAATATGATATAAATATTCTCCAAGGTCTTCGATAAATAAAATTTTTCCATCAGTATTTATTGATGATTTTGACCCAAGAAGGCAATGAAGAAGTGTTAGGTTGCCACCCACTAATTGTCCTTTTGTATCTCCTTCAATATTGTATGAGTTTCCTTTTATCTGGTAGGATAATTTTTCTCCAAATAAAGTTTTTTTAAGCAATGATATAGACTCATCATTATAAATGTCCAATTCGTTTAAGCTTTTACACATAATTGCATGAATTGATTCACTATTCTCAATGTGTAAATCACTATGAATAGCCGTAATATCAGAGTATCCAACTATCCATTTGGGATTTTTCTTAAATTTTTCAAAGTTCAAATTATCAATAACTCTCATAGCTCCATAACCCCCTCTTGCACACCAAATTGCTTTAACAGATTCGTCATCAAGTGCCATTTGAAAATCTAGAGTTCTTTCTTGATCAGTCCCGGAAAAGTGTCCTGCATCATTAAAAACATTCTTACCCACAATAACATTTAACCCCCAGTTTTTTAATAACTCTTTGGCCTTGTGAATATAATTGTCATAATTCTTTAACACCCCTGAAGGTGCTACAATAGCTACTGTGTCTCCTTTCGTTAAATATTCGGGTTTTATCAATTTATTATTTATGCTGGTTTGTGATGATAATTTAAAGCCAAAACTCAAAGATAGTATTAAGAAAATTAGACCGAATTTTAACTTCATAACACCACTTTTAAAATTAACAAGAAGTTATGTTTTACTTCATATTTATAATCATAAATGATTACTTTTACTAATATAAAAAATATTCTTGAGTAAAACTTATACCATTACTGCGGCACTTCCTTACACCAATGGTCCAATTCATATTGGTCATTTGGCTGGTGTTTATATTCCTGCAGATATTTATGCAAGATTTTTAAGAATGACCGGAAACGATGTTATTTACATTTGTGGTAGTGATGAACATGGTGTTCCTATAACTATCAAAGCTAAAAAAGAAAATAAATCACCCCAGGAAATTGTTGATAGATATCACCAAAATATAAAGCAATCTTTTTCTGAATTCGGAATTTCATTTGATAATTACTCAAGAACTTCATCAAAAATACACCACCAAACAGCATCTGATTTTTTTTTAAAATTGTTTGAAAATGGTTCTTTTGAAGAGATAACATCGGAGCAATTTTATGATCAAGAGGAAGGGCAATTTTTACCTGACAGATTTATAATTGGCACATGTCCAAAATGTGGTTTTGAAGAATCGTATGGGGATCAATGTGAAAAGTGTGGTACTAGCCATAACTCAAGCGATTTAATTAATCCTAGATCTTCGATTTCAGGGAATAAACCCTCCCTAAAATCAACAAATCATTGGTATTTAAAACTTGATGAATTTCAAGGATTTTTAGAGCAATGGATTTTAAAAGAAAACAAAGATTATTGGAAATCAAATGTATATGGTCAATGTAAATCATGGCTTGATGACGGTTTAAAACCAAGAGCAGTTACTAGAGATTTGGATTGGGGTGTGCCTGTTCCAGTGAAAGGAGCAGATGGAAAAGTATTATATGTTTGGTTCGATGCACCAATTGGTTATATTTCTTCAACAAAAGAATGGGCACATGAAAATAAAAAGGACTGGAAAAAATATTGGAAAGACGATAAAACACAGTTAATTCATTTTATCGGAAAAGATAATATAGTATTTCATTGCATAATATTTCCATCTATGCTAAAAGCACATGGTGATTTTATTATTCCAAAAAATGTCCCAGCTAATGAGTTTTTGAATTTAGAAGGTTCTAAAATTTCAACTTCGAAAAATTGGGCTGTGTGGCTACCCGAATATCTAAAAGATTTTCCTGACAAACAGGACGTTTTAAGATATGTTTTGACAATAAATGCTCCGGAAAATAAAGATAATGACTTTACTTGGAAAGATTTTCAAAATAGAAATAATGGAGAGTTAGTTTCAATTTTAGGAAACTTTATAAACCGCGTGGTTGTATTGACAAAAAAATATTATCAATCCATAATTCCAACTAAAAATCAATTAGTTGATGCAGATAAATTGGCATTAAAATTAGTTAATCAATCAATAACTAATGTTGAGTCACATTTAAACAATTTTAAATTTAGAGATGCTTGTTCTGAATTTATGAATATTGCTAGAATCGGTAATAAATATTTAGCGGATGAAGAGCCTTGGAAGATAATTAAAGATAATCCTGAAAGGGTTAAGACAATAATATTCGTATCACTACATATTTCATCTGTTCTAGGTATTGTTTCAGAACCATTTTTACCTTTTACCTCAAAAAAAATTAAAAGTATATTAAAATCTGATAATCACGAAATGAAATGGTCTTGGGATAATTTAAAAAATAATGATTTTTTGATTTCTGAAAATCTTAAAATTAACGAACCTGAGTTACTATTTAGTAGAATTGAAGATTCAGAGATTCAAAAACAAATTGATAAGTTAAATAAAAACAATTAAGACTTTGTTTCCTTATATTTCGTTTCTTCTAAAATAACCTTTGCAATAATTTCTCTCATTATCTCAGAGGTCCCAGCACCAATTGTGCCAACCCTACAATCCCTATACATTCTAGCTAGTGGATATTCTTCACTGAATCCATTTCCGCCAAAAAACTGAAGACATTCTGTTGCAACTTTTTCATGTAATTCCGTCACTAATAATTTTGCCATCGAACAAAGTTTAACATCATAAATCTTTTTATTGTATAAATCACAACAATAGTATCCAAATACTTTTACCGATTCAATTTGAGAAGATAAAGTTGCTATTTTGTGCCTTAAAACTTGAAATTTATCGATGGTTTGACCAAATGATTTCCTTTCTTTCATATACTTAATAGATTCAGAAATTGCTAACTCCATTGCTCCAATGCAGCTTGGAACAAAAATTAGTCTCTCTAGTTGAAGACCATTCATTAAGTAATAAAAACCCTTGCCTTCTTCGCCGATTAAATTCTCCTTTGGAACTTTAACATTATCAAAGCTAATTTCAGCAGTGTCAGATGCATGCCAGCCAAGTTTATCAATTTTAGTCCTATTTATACCGTCAGAATTAAGGTCTACCACTATAAGACTTATTCCTTTAGTGCCAGCACTTGGATTGGTCTTACAAACAGTCACAACAAAGTCCCCGTAAACTCCATTAGTTATGTATGTTTTTGATCCATTTAACACGTAATGATCTCCTTTATCTTCGGCCCTTGTTTTAATATTTTTTACGTCTGATCCTGCATCGGGCTCAGTAATTCCAATACAGCCAATTAGATCTCCAGAAATAATTCCAGGCAGATACTGTTCTTTTAAAAATTCACTTCCATATTTTAATATATAAGGAGAGGACATTGACTGTACTACTTGCTGTGTAATAACAAAACCTCCTGAGTTCATTTTTGACATTTCTTCAAATAAGATTACTTCAAAAAAGAAATCAAGTTCAAAACCACCATACTTTTCAGGATAAGTCAGACCCAAAAAACCTTGTTCTCCCATTTTTTTCCAAATGTCCTTAGGAATTTTTTGCTCAGACTCCCATTTATTAATATTTCCCTTTACCTCTTTATTTAGAAAATCTCTAAGACTTTCTCTAAACATTTCATGTTCTTTTGTAAAATAATTCATAATAGTTATTTTTTACACCCTCTTTTAAACAGAGTGATTTTACCCAAATTATTATTGTCGCCAATAGTTATTTTAAGCTCTTTATATTTTGGATAACGAATAAAAATCTCTTTAATATTTTCAGAAATTTCTAATTCAAAATAGCCGTCAAAGTTTGACAATATAGGCTCATTATTTGGGCTATTTTTATCAAATATTACCTCTGCTCCCGGTAATGGTAAATTGGTTTTACAATCGATTACTATACCGCTAATTAATTTATTGGAATAAAGAGAAATAGAAATTAAAAAGATAAAAATTGAAATATTTATTTTTTTAATCATCACAAATATTTATTCCCAAATTATCTTATCATTTGAATGGTGCCATTCATCATACTTACTCATATACATTTTGTCTACGTTACCTCTTTTAATTTTCATTGTTGGGGTAAGTATTTCATTTTGAGGAGTCCATTCATCTTTACAAATTACTATTGTTGAAACCCTTAAATAATTGAAAAGAGTTGAATTGACAGATTCTAACTTATTTTCTAATCTTTCAATTAATTCTTCTTTATCTAATTTTTTTCCTAAGTCAGAAATATTAACAAGCATTATTGGTTGTGGAACACCTAAACCAACAATACACATTTGGCCAAAATACTCAACTTCACCAAATTTTGCTTCAATTTTAGCTGGGTCTATAAACTCCCCTTTACTTGTTTTAAATGTGTCCTTTACTCTTCCCGTAATATACAGATGTCCATCTTCGTCTATTTTCCCTTTGTCTCCAGTGTGTAGCCATCCTTTTTTAATTGTTCTATTGGTGGTTTCAATGTCATTGTAATAACCCACCATTACATATGGCCCTCTCATTAATACTTCCTCCGATTCCTCGTCAATCTTAATCTCTACATTTGGTTGCACTGTTCCAACTGATCCTGGTTTATTGAAATTTGATCCAGGAATTTGAGTGGTTATAGCACAATTTTCTGTCATTCCGTAACCTATAGTAATATTTACACCAATTTTTCTAAACCAGTTTCTTTGTGCAACTTGCATTGCAGCAGCCCCCGATATAATAACCTTGGCATTTGATAATCCAAGACTCTTTCTAATTTTCTTTTTAATAAGCGATGATAAAAAAGGAATAGACAATAATAAGTCAAGTTTTTTCTGACTGAATTTAGATAATATTCCAAGTTGAAACTTTGTATAGATTCTTGGTACACCAAAAAATACAGACGGTTGAACATCGGATAAATTTTTAACGAATGTATCAATTGATTCTGTAAAAGAAATTACGCCACCGTTTTTAAAAGTTGTGAACTCAATTGCTATTCTTTCTGCAATATGGTTCATAGGCAAATATGAAAAAAATGAATTGTTTCCTTCAAAATCTACACAAAGAGGGTTATAATCTTCGGTATACATCACATCTGTGTTTTGATTTATGTCATATGTCAGAACGACTCCTTTTGGATTTCCAGTTGTACCTGATGTAAAGATAATTGTCCATGTGTCATCAGCACTAGGGTGGTAATTCTCTTTTTGAGGTTCAAATTGATTTATAAATTCATCCCATTGATATCCAGTTTCAATTTTAGAATTTCCTTCATAGTGTGGAAAAGCAATAATTGGCATTTCTTCAGAAACACCTTTTTTTATTTCTTCCCAGTCTTCAACTTTACCCATAAAAAGAGCTTTAACATCACCAAATTCAAGCAAGTTTTTAATTTCATGTGACTTCAAATTTGGAAAAAATGGTACTGACACATATCCAGACATAATAATAGCCAAATCAGCTATAATCCACTCACGGCAATTCTTTGACATTAATCCTATGTGACTTCCTTTAGGCAGTCCTAGGCTTTTGAGCCCCGTTGCTAGTTTTCTTGCCATTAAACCAACCTGGCCCCACGTATACACTTCCCATTCATCTCCGAAGGGTTGTCTTAGGAAAGGTTTATCTCTAAGCTTTTCTTCCCAGTCATAAAATTTAAAATGATATTTATTAGTGTTTGACATCTTTAAGTTTGTTTTGAAATGGACTAACAAATTACAAAATTGTCTTATTTTATTATGAATAATTCAATTATTATTTATTAAAAAATCATTTTGATAATTAAAGCATTTAATTTTTCAATTTTTGATAAAATTATTAATTACTCTTAAAATTAAAATTGTTAAATTGTTTGTTCAAGATTTAACTCCCCAATAAATGGAAGAAATAAATTCTAAAATTGATGTGCTAAGCTCAAAATATATTGAAAATTATGCTTCAATGAAAAAAATTATTTTGAAGCTAGAATCCTATTTTGAATTATCAAAAAACGAAGGGAGTAAGGAAAAAATCAAAAGAGCTAGAAAGAGAAATAAATTATTAGCAAGGGAAAAAATAGACCTTCTTTTAGATAAAAATAAACCAAGTATAGAGCTTATGTCTTTAGCTGGCTTAAGACACGAAGGAGGTTTTGGTGCAGGCGGAACAACAGTCGTTGTATTAGGTTATGTATCTGGTATTTTATGCTTAATAAATGCCAATGTTGCTACTAGAAAAGCAGGAGCTATAGATTATGCAACAAGTTTAAAAAACTTGAGGCTTTCACAGATTGCTTCAGAAAATAAATTACTAACTATTAACCTAGTTGAAAGCGGAGGTGCTAATCTTCCAGATCAGGATAGGGTATTTAATAATTATGGAAAATTTTTCATGGAGATGTCCCAGAGATCCAAAGAAGGAGTGCCTTCAATTTCTGTTGTTTTTGGAAATGCAACGGCAGGAGGAGCATATGTGCCGGGAATGTCTGATTATACGATAATGCAAAAAAATAATGCAAAGGTATTTCTTGCTGGACCTCCACTTGTAAAAATGGCAACTAATGAAGACGCTAATGATGAAGAATTGGGTGGTGCATTAATGCATAGTAGTATCTCTGGTGTTTCAGATTTCTTAGCCGATGATGAAAAGCATGCACTAGAAATAGCAAGAGATTTAGTTTCAAAAATTTCTCCAAATAAAACTAAACAAACTGACTATGAAAAAGATGCTCTAATGCCCAGATTTGTTGAAGATGAAATATTGGGTATTATACCATCAAACTTAAAAAAGCCATTTGATATCCGTGAATTGATTATGAGGTTTATTGATGGCTCTGAGTTTACAGAATTTAAAGAAAATTATGGAAAAACAATGTTGTGCTGCTGGGGTAAGATTAATGGGTATCCGGTTGGTATAATAGCAAATAACGGAGTCATATTTATTGAATCTGCTCGAAAAGCAACTCATTTTATTCAGCTTGCAAATAAGTCAAACACACCTCTTCTTTTTATACATAACACTACAGGTTTTATGGTTGGAAAAAAACATGAACAAAATGGAATGATTAATAGTGGCTCACAGTTAATTCATGCTGTAGCTGGAAGTACCGTTCCACACATTAGTTTACAAATAGGAAATTCTTATGGTGCTGGTAATTATGCTATGTGTGGTAGATCGTTTAATCCAAGATTTTTATTTTCATATCCCAATTCAAAATCTGGGGTAATGGGAGCAGATCAACTTGCTGGTGTGATGGAAATTGTTAAAAGGAGATCTGCACAATCATTAAATAAAGAAATTGATGAGAAACTATTACAAGAGGAGAAAAAAAAATTAGCAGATCAGGCTGATAAAAAAGCAAGTGTATGGCACACAACATCAGAGGTATGGGATGATGGTGTAATAGATCCAAGAGATACAAGAAAATATTTGTCACTATCACTTGCGGCTGTGTATAAATCAGAAATTAAAGGAACAAGTTCCTTTGGTGTTTTCAGAATGTAAATTTTCATATATGGATTATTATAATGACAGTCAACTTTTAAATTTTTGGGAAAATAAATTTCATTTTTTGAACTTAAACGAAGAAAATGGTGTATTTACTCTAATCCTTGATAGAGCAAATAAAAAAAATGCTTTACACCCACAAATGATAAATGAAATAGCATTTTGCTTCTCTTACATTTCTACAAATGATAAAATTAGAGTTGTAATTATTAGATCGACTGGTGATACTTTTTCAGCAGGGGCAGATTTAAAGGCATTAAAAAACAATATAGAACCCCATAATTCCACTATCCCAGATCCATCTAAAAAAGTGATTATAGGAAACTTGTTTAATAGTTTATATAAACCAAAGTTAGCTGTTGTTGAGGGTAATGTTTACGCTGGGGCTTGCCTTATAGTTGCAGGATGCAACTACGTAATATCTGCAGCTAATTTAACCTTTTCTCTTCCAGAAGTTAAAAGAGGAATTTTTCCTTTACAGGTCATGGAATCTCTTTCACATATAATTGGATTAAAAAAGACGATTGATTGGTGTATAAGGGGATATAAAATTGACACAAATAAAGCTTTTGAATGGGGTATTGTTGATGAAATCTCAAATGATAATATTGAACAAAAAATTAATAAGTGGGTAAGTAGTTTTGCAGAAAATTCTCAAAGAGCTATTGAATTTGGATTAGAGATATATCACAAACATTTTCATGATAATTCAAAACACGAAACAATGGAAAAGTTGTTTAAGGAAATGGTGAATCAAGATCATTTATCAGATGACTTCCAAAACTAATTAATTGGTAATAACTCGGCTGTCACTTCAAAAACATAAGGAAGCGTAAAGTAAACTACCAGTGTAATTGTTATTATTGAAATTAAATTCATCCAAATACCTTTCTTGAACATATCTTCAATTTTTAAAAAGCCTGAACCAAAAACAACAGCATTAGGCGGGGTGGATATTGGGAGCATGAATGCACATGAAGCCGCTAGGGTAGCAGAGACCAGTAAAAAGTATGGATGAACTTCAATTGCTAATGCTATCGTAACTAAAACTGGAAGAAGCATTGCTGTTGTAGCCATATTTGAAGTTACCTCTGTCAATAAATTAATTGATGTTACAATAATTAGTATGATTAAAAATAGCGAAACGTCATTAAGATTTTGAAGTAAATCAGCAATCCATAATGCCAAACCACTTTTCCCAAATGCACTTGCAATTGCCATACCTACTCCAAATAAAATTAGTATACCCCAAGGTAACTTTACTGTATCATTCCAAACCAAAAGTGTAGTATTGGTTTTATGATTTTTTGTAGGGATAATAAACAATGTTACAGCAAAGAAAATAGCAATTATCGTATCGTCTATCATTGGAAAAATTGTTTCAATGCTTCCTCTAAAAATCCACCCAAGAGCGGTTAAAGTAAATACTATAAGAACCTTTATTTCTTCGTTTGAAAATCTACCAAGTTTATTTATTTGTCTAAGAATTTCTTCTTTACCGGCTGAGAATTCTTCGTTTTTAAATTTAAAAGCAATTTTTGTTAAGTATAACCAACATATTATCAGTAAAAATGATGATAATGGAACACCGAATTTCATCCAATCAAACATATTTAACTTTATCCCATAGCTTTCTTCAACAACCCCGGCTAAAACCATATTTGGAGGTGTTCCAATCAAGGTTGCCATACCTCCAATTGAAGCACTATATGCAATTGCTATCATAAGGGATTTTCCAAAAACTTCATTTTCATTTTCTAAGGTTTTCGGATCATCTTTAAGTTGGGAAATGATGGCAAGTCCAACAGGTAATATCATTATTGAAGTTGCAGTATTTGAAATCCACATTGATAAAAAAGCCGTAGCTAGCATGAACCCAAGAATTACCCTAGACTTATTGCTTCCGGTTACTCGAATTATATTTAGAGCAAGTCTTTTATGAAGGTGCCATTTCTCAATTGCAAGAGCTATCAGAAAGCCACCAACAAATAGAAACACTAATTTGTGGCCATAAGCAGCAGTTGTTGTTGCTAGGTCCATCCCGCCTGTAAGAGGAAAAAGAACTATGGGAAGTAGTGCCGTAACCGAAATTGGAACACATTCAGTAACCCACCAGACAGCCATCCATGCGGTGGATGCAAGAATACATTTTGCTTCAAAACTTAATCCTTCAGCATCAACAAATATCATTATTGCCAAAAAAAGTAGTGGCCCTAAAATTAATCCTAAAATATTTTTATTAAATCTCATTTAATTAAACATTAGATCACATGCATTTTCCGCATTTGGGATTAGATTGTGTCCAGCACCTTGAATTATATGTAGTGACCAATTGAAATTATAGTTACTAGATTCTGCAATATTTTGACCAGTTTCAAAAAAATGAACTGCTCTTGTGACTCTATTTAACCCTTGTGCATCAGCATATTCATTATGCCTTAATCCGGCTGAATTTGGGTTGTTATCTAAAGCTCCAACTTGTATATATAAATCACTTGAAAGTAAATCGCTTAGGTTCGTTGAAATCAAAATACTATTGTCATATCCATAAGGAAAAGGTATACTATTATCAGGTACAGTGTACCATCCAGCTGCCCCAGCAACAACCTTATCAAACCTTGCATCAGGTTTAAACTGGATAAATCTATGAACAAATTGAGCGCCGGCCGAAAAACCAAACAAATTGTATTTTTCGCTTTCTAATGACAATGAGCTTTTAACAGAATCAAATAGGGGTTCAATAATTGAAAAAGACCATTCATTTTCATCATTTAATGTACTGGCAGTAGGATTGTCTCCGTCAACATAAACATTTCCAAGATTATATCCATCACCAAGAGAAAAATTTGAAGACGAAAACTTTGGTGCTATTAAAATAAAATTATATTCAATTGATTTTTGAATCATGTTGTTTCTGATCCCCTCAGCATCTCTGCTACCGCCGTGCAAAGCAAAAACAACTTTAGATGAAGCAGTATATGATTCAGGAACATAATAAAAAACTTCAATATCAACATTATTGAATGATAAAATAAACATCCCCTCACCAATACTTATATCTGATGGAATTACTGGATCTGGATTAGGTGAAAAGCTTGAGCCAGTTGGATTACAGGATATTATGAAAGCAGCAAAAATTAAAAGAAAGTTTTTTAAAATTGATTTCATTATTTATCAATGGATTATTGTTATAAATAAATGAAATTTATATGAATAAAAAAATAGCAATTCATTTATTTTTTCTATGTTTAATAATTATTAAATATAACGTTTTAGCATATGAAAATTAGACTACTTTTCTTATTAGCTTTTTTATTTACTCTTCAATCGTGTGATACGGATGATATCTTACCAGCCTTAACGTTGACATCATCATCCAATGAATTAAGTGAAAATCAAGGTATGATAACCATTACGGCATCATTAAATTCTGAATTAGACCAAGAAATGGCAGTTCCTATCTCATTTTCGGGAACAGCGACTCTAAACGAGGACTATGTAACTACTGAAACCTCTTTAATAATTCCATCTGGAAATAGTTCAGGATCATTAACGATTAGTTCAATGCAAGATGAAGATATTGAAGATATAGAAACAATTATAATATCTGTTGAAAATCAGGATGATGTGATTGCAATTAGTTCTTCAATAACAATTTCAATATTGGACGATGACTCGGATTCTGATGGCGACGGAATTAATGATAGTGATGATGATTGTCCAAATGAAGCAGGACTACCGGAGTATAATGGATGTTCACAACCTCTACTTATTATAAATGAAGTACTATATGATCCACCATCTGGTATGGAAGGTGATGCAAATGGTGATGGCACCAGAGAAGCCCAAGAGGACGAATTTATTGAGTTTGTTAATTTGGGTGGAACCCTTGATCTTTCAGGGTATACCGTCCATGATAATGCACAGGAGAGACATGTATTTCCTCAAGGAACAATAATTCCTTCAGGTGGTGTATTAGTTTTATTTGGTGGAGGAAACCCAACTGGAGCTTTTGGCAATGCAATTGTTCAAACTGCCTCTGCGGGAATCTTAAACATGAATAATGCTGGTGATTTTGTCACAGTTTACAATACAAACGGAGAAGTTGTTTTGACATTTGATATAGAACCACTGTCAAATAACCCTGATGAATCTTACACCCGATATCCGGATCTTAATTTAGATCCTGGTGCTGATGGTATTCTTTTCTATCAACATGCAGGAATAGGTGAAGCCCTGGGAGCTTTCTTCTCACCTGGTACAAAGATTGACGGAACTAACTTTAATTAAAAAAAGGTATATGAGATTATTTTATTTTGTTATTTCTTTTTTCATAGTTAACCTTTCTTATTCTCAGGGTTTAGAAATGCAATCTTATAAATTTGGGGATGGATTAAGATTTGTAGGTGAATCTGGTCAAAGCGTAAGACTTACCGGTTATGCCCAACCTATGGCTGAACTAAAACAAACTGAGGGTTATGACGAAAGTTCCTCTAGATTTAGGATGAGAAGGCTTCGATTAAGAATTGATGGTCAAACTAAAGATCCAAGGTTTAAATATCGATTACAAGTGGATTTAAGTGGTGTGTCCGAAATTGGAGAAGCTAATGAAGATCCATTAATGGATGCTTACATTGACTATGCGCCAAATAATTCTTTTTCTGTGAAATTTGGACAAAGGACAACATATGCAGATAATCGAGAATTATGGATGAGTTCTAATTCTCTTCAATTAGTGGAAAGAAGTCGGTTAACTTCGGCTTTTGCATCAATTCGTGAATTTGGAGTTTTTGTTACCGGTAGGATAAAATCTGGAAGAGGTTCATTCTTAAGACCTTATTTTGTTTTATCAAATGGCGACGGAAAGAATGTAATGGATAATGATAGAGGTGGATTAAAACTTGGAGGTAGGATTGATTATTTACCTTTTGGTTTATTTACAAATATTGGTCAGTTTAGACAAATTGACGTTATGAGAGAACAAGTACCAAAGCTTGTGGTTGGGGTTCATTACAGTCACAATTCAGGGATGAGTAGTAGAAGAGGAAGGTATAGTGGAAGGATTTTATATTTAAATAATAATGATGAGGAGTCTCTTCCAGATTATTCAAAATATGGGCTAGACTTTCTTTTTAAATATAGGGGTTTTTCAGCTCTTGGTGAATATGTAAAGTCAGCTGCAACAGTGCCAACTGATATCACTCAAAGGGTAAGAACTGATGGATCAATTTCAACAACTTTTTTGGTAAACGATATTCAGAATGTTGATGCATATGTTAAAGGCAGAATGATGTTAGGTGAAGCCTTTAACTTTCAGTTAGGATATTTATTTAAAAATAATTTTTCAATTGACGGAAGGTATACTCACTTGATTGCAGATGAAAATTCCTTTTTAAATAATGCAACTTTTTATAATAGACCAAATTATTATACACTTGGTGTTACTAAGCTGAGCAGAAGAAATTATGGATTTAAAATACAAGCTTCAGTAACATACGTAGATGGCAGTTTGGGGATTAATCACGACAATGACCTATCCACAGATGTAGTTTACGATGATGAATTATTATTTAGATTAATAACTACGATTTCATTCTAAAAACTATGCTAAAAAAATTAATTTATTACATATTAATTTTAAACTTCA
>Ga0208130_1001116_pt1 | contig 13199 bp, 12 predicted proteins | sample ETNtaG_31_FD_185771 | JGI IMG/M metagenome (GOLD analysis project Ga0208130, IMG submission 185771) | Marine microbial and viral communities from oxygen minimum zone, Eastern Pacific Ocean - ETNP201310SV78 (SPAdes) (version 2) | ecosystem: Environmental > Aquatic > Marine > Oceanic ...
TTATAACAATTTTTTTCTTTTTCTTCATCTCCATAAAATATAACATATGGAATATCATTTTTATTAGCATAATTTAACTGTTTCTTCAAAGGAATGGGATCTGGATAAAATTCTGCATTAACCTTATTTGATCTTAGAAAATTTGCTATCTCAATCAAATCATAAGAGAAGCTTACTCCAAAGTTTAATATCAAAACCTTCACTGAATTATAAGAAGTTACCGGAAATAGCTTTAATTCATCCATTACTAAAAATAATCTATCTAATCCAAAGCTTATTCCAATACCACTCATGTTTTTTAAACCAAAAATCTCGGTCAAATTATCATAACGTCCTCCACCTGCAATTGACCCAAGACTTATTGTTTTTGGAGGAAGAACTTCAAAAATTACTCCGGTATAATAATCAATACCCCTTGCAAGACCAATATCAAAAACCAGATTAGATTTAGTTAATTTATTTTTGGAGAAATAGTTGAAAATATATTCAATATCAGATATTGCTTCTAATCCAATATCTGAAGATTTAAAATATAATTTCATTTCTTCTAAATTATCATTGAAGTTTTTTGAAAGCTTAATAATTTCAAATAATGAATCAATTATTTTTTTGTCAAATCCGTTATCTATCAAGTTATTCTTTACAACATTTACATCAGTTTTATCTAATTTGTCCAACTGATTAGTTAATATGCCAAATTTATCGAGACAATTATTTATTTCACAAATTGCAAGCAATAACTTCCTACTATTAATTTTTATTACACAACCTTCTATATTTAAATCATTAAATACCGAATCAAATAAAGAAATAAAGTCTATTTCTTGCATCATTGATTTAGAGCCTATCACATCAGCATCACATTGAAGAAATTCTCTGTACCTACCCTTTTGAGGACGATCCGCTCTCCATACATTTTGAATTTGGTATCTTTTGAAGGGAATATTAATATTATTTTGATTCTGAACTACATATCTAGCGAATGGAACAGTTAAATCGTAACGTAGTGCTTTATCAACAATTTTTGGAGCTAGATTTAAATACTCAAAATCTTTGCCATCAATACCCTTTAGAAAGTCACCTGATTTAAGGATTTTGAATATTAGTCTCTCTCCCTCTTGCCCATATTTACCCAATAAGGTCTCTGATCTTTCAAAACTTGGAGTCTCAATTGGATTAAATCCAAATTTTGAAAAATTATCTCTAATTATGTTAATTATATAATTTCTTTTATATAAATCTTCAGAATTAAAGTCTCTAGTGCCTTTAGCTAAAATTGGCTTTTGCATATCTTATTTAAATTTAAGTTAAATTAAAAAAAAAACACCTACGGAAGCAGGTGTTTTTAAATTAGAACATTATTATTGTCTATTTTTTTTCCGGAACTACTTCGAAAGGAAAATCAAATATTACCTCGCGATGTAATCTAATTTTAGCAGTATACTTTCCTACTTGCTTAATGTTATTTCCAGATATCATAATAGCTTTTTTGTCTATTTCAACTCCGCTTTCCGCAAGTTCTTTTTGAACATTAATATTATTAACAGAACCAAACAATTTAACTCCCTCGCCTACCTTTGCCTTTACTTTAATTTCTAAGCTATTTATTTTTTTTGCCAGCTTGTTAGCGTCATCTATTACTTTTTTGTCCTTGACAACTTGTTGCTTGATATTTTCTGCTAATACTTTTTTTGCAGATGGTGTAGCCAGGATTGCCGATCCATTAGGAATTAAAAAATTTCTGCCAAAACCATTTTTAACAGTAACAATATCGTCCTTGAACCCAACCCCTTCAACATCTTTTTTTAATATAATTTCCATACCGTAAATTTTTATTTAAGTAAATCAGCAACATATGGTAATAATGCTAAATGCCTAGCTCTTTTTACCGCAACAGAAACCTTTCTTTGATATTTCAACGAAGTACCTGTTATTCTTCTTGGTAATAATTTACCTTGCTCATTAATGAATTTTAATAAAAAATCTGAATCTTTATAATCCACATATTTTATTCCATATTTTTTAAATCTACAATACTTTTTTGTTGTACTGTGATCAATATTAAGGGGTGTTAGATATCTTATTTCACCACCTTTTTTACCTGATGCCTCTTCTTGAATACTTGCCATAATTATGCTTCTTTAGTGTTAATCTTAATTCTTCTTTTTTCAGCCCATTCAACAGCGTGCTTATCAAGTTTTACAGTAAGGTATCTCATAAATCTTTCGTCTCTTCTAAATTCTAGTTCTAAATCAGAAATGACAGTGGGATCAACAGTATACTCAAAAAGATGATAAAAACCACTTTTTTTGTTTTGAATTGGGTAAGCTAACTTCTTTAATCCCCAATCCTCTTTAGATACCATTTTTGCACCTTTCGATGTTAAAAATTTCTCATATTTAAGGACTGTTTCCTTTGTCTGTTCTTCAGACAAAACGGGATTAAGAATGAAAACAGTTTCGTAATGATTCATTTTGTTATTTTTAAATTTAATGCGTGCAAAAATAGATAATTTTATAATGTTATGATAATTTTTGTTATCAAATATTTTTTATTTCAAGAATTTAAGAATATTCATCTTATAAAATTTGACTATTTACCTGCTTTAGTTATTCTAATAAGGATCAACATCAACGATAATTTGAACAGATCTAAAATCTGCAACTGACTGAAAAGATAAAATTGACTTTTTTAATATGTTTTTTACCGCAGATAATGATTGATCGTTAGTGATTTTTATAAGTATATTTTTTTGATATTTATTTCTTATTCTTGAAATATATGGAAACTCTGGACCCAATAGATTTTCTTTGAAATAAGGATATATCTTCTTAAAAAACCAATCTGAAGAATTGTTAACTTTATTTAATTCTTTATGCTTTATAGTTATTTTTATGAGTTTGACAAACGGAGGATATTTAAATTTTTCTCTGTCGTTAACTTGATCATTATAAAATATTTCATAATCACCTGTAATAATTTGATTGACAGCAGTACTTTTTGAATTGTATGTTTGAATTATTACCTCTCCACGTTCTTTAGATCTGCCTGCTCTTCCAGAAACCTGTTGAATTAACTGAAAACTTCTCTCATATGATCTAAAATCTGGAAAATTCATAGAACTATCTAAATTTAATACACCAACTAATTGAACATTTTTAAAATCTAGGCCTTTAGTTATCATTTGAGTTCCTACGAGAACATCATATTGATGATTATCAAATGAATTAATTATGTTTTTAAATTTATTTTTTGCTCTTGTAGTATCATAATCTAATCTAGCCACCCTCATTTTTGGGAAGAATTCTTTTAATTCTAACTCTACCTGCTCAGTACCAAACCCCTTGGATAATAAATCATCACTGTTACACTTAAAACAATTACTATTTAATTTCTCATTATAACCACAATAATGACATTTTAATATTTTTTTAGAATAATGATAGGTTAATGTAACATCGCAATTAATACACTTTGGAGAATGGCCACATGAATTACACTCTAAAACCGGTGAATAACCTCTCCTATTTTGAAAAAGGATAACTTGTTTCTTGTTATCAACAACATGCTTAATTCTTTTTAACAAGCCATCAGAAAAAAGACCATACATTTTTCCATTTTTAACTTTGTCAGACAAGTTGATTAATTCGATTTTAGGAAGAGGAATATTTCCGAATCTGCTATTCAACTCTACCAATGATAGTTTTTTTGATATTTTGGAGTTGTAAAAACTCTCTAATGAGGGAGTAGCTGAACCTAATATTACATTTGAATTATGAATATTTCCTAACATTAATGCAGCATCTCTAGCATGGTATCTTGGTGAAGGTTCATATTGTTTGTATGATTGCTCATGCTCCTCATCAACAATAATTAACTTTAGTTTATTATATGGAAGTAGCACAGCTGATCTTGCGCCAATGATAACCTGAGGTTTCTTATTTTTAATTATTTCATTCCAAAGTTCAGCTCTTTGATTTATATTCAGTCCAGAGTGATAAACCACCAAATTTTTAGCAAAATAAATCTTTAATCTTTCAACAAGTTGTGTAGTCAAAGCAATTTCTGGGACAAGAAATAAAATTTGGTTTTTTGAATTAAGTAGTTCGTTGATTAGACTTATATAAATTTCGGTTTTTCCAGATGATGTAACACCCTTAAAAAGGACGTTTTTATTTTGGCTAAACTTTATTTTGATTTCATCGAAAGCTGTTTTTTGAACATCCGTAAGTTTAAATTGTTTAAAATTAAAATCATGATCAATTATATTTCTTTTTACTTCAACATCATAATATTCAAAAATTTCCTTTTCAACCATCCTTTTAATAATTGCTGAGTAACCGGAGTTTAATTTTTTAAACTCTGAAACCCTTACATCTTTTATTAATTGTTTTTTTAATTTATTGTAATGTTCAAAAAACTGAATCTGATTTTTTGCATTTTTGATAATTGACATCACAGAATTACTGTCAAAATCTTTAATTAAACGAATACATTTTATGAATTTTGGTTGATATTTTGAATATATTTTTTCGTCAACTATTATCAAATCCTTTTCATTCAATTTATTTATAACAGAAAAAATATTTTTTCTATTTAGAATTTCGGAAACATTTTTTATGGATAATTCTTTATTAATATTCAATGCCTCAAGAATTAAATACTCGGTATCATCTAACTTTTTATTATCAACTTCATTTTCATTATTTAAAGTAATTATTGTTTCACTCTGCAGAATTAAATTACTAGGAATGGAGGCTCTCATTACTTCACCTACTGATGTAAAGTAATACCTTGAAACCCAGTCCCAAAACTTTAATTGATGAACATTTACCAGCGGGGCATCATCAATAATTTGAATTATTGATTTCAATTCAAAATCACTTTCAAAAAAATCATGAATTTTCACAGAGATTGAGGTGAATAGCTTTGACTTTCCAAAAGGAACTATAATCCTCATCCCAGGCTTTAAAAATTCATACTCCTCTTTACTTATCAGATAAGTAAATTTTTGATTAACTGGAATCGGTAATATTACATCAACATAATAGCGCATTAAAATATTTAATTATAATATGATATTTTTGAAAGAGTTAAGTGATAAATTTACTCATAAAATAGATTATGAATATTAAACTTATTTACATAAGTAAGAATAAAAGTAATAATATTGAATTTTTAGTTGAAGATTATGAAAAAAAAATAAATCATTTCATAAGTTACAGCTCAATAGGATTAAAAAATAAAAATAAAAAATCTGAAAAAAAATTAATTCAAAAATCTGAATCAAATCTTATTTTAAAAAATATCAAAAAAAATGATTTAGTAATCTTACTAGATGAAAAGGGGAAAGAATTTTCGACTAAGGATTTTTCTAAATTTATATCTGATAAAATGATGAACAGAACAAAAAATATAGTTTTTATTATTGGTGGAGCTTATGGTTTTTCATCGGAATTTAAAAAGAAGTTTAAATTAAAAATTGCATTATCAAAATTGACATTTTCTCATGATATGGCAAGATTATTTTTTAGTGAGCAACTTTATAGATCTTTAACCATCATTAATAATATTCCATATCATAACCAATGAATAAATTAATTTTTGCAACACACAATCCAAATAAGGTAAAAGAAGTTAGAGAACTGCTTTCAGATTCATTTGAAATCCTGGGTCTTAATGATATTGGATTTAACGAGGATATTATTGAAGATAAACTTACAATAATGGAAAATTCAATTAAAAAAGCTGAATTCGTTAAAATAAAAACTGGCTATGATTGTTTTGCAGATGATACTGGACTGGAAGTTGATGCATTAAATGGCCAACCCGGGGTATTTTCTAAAAGATTTGCAGGGCCAAATTCTAGCTCTGATGACAATATCAATAAATTATTAGAAATGCTGGGAAATAACACAAATAGAGCTGCTCGTTTTAAAACCGTGATATCCTTGTCAAAAAACAGTAAAATCATAACATTTGAAGGGATATGTGAGGGAAATATTGCATACGAAAGAATGGGTAACTTAGGATTCGGATATGATCCAGTATTTATTCCAAAAAACAGAAAAATATCGTTTGGGCAAATGAGCTTAAGCGAGAAAAATTTAATAGCTCATCGTGCAAAGGCAATAAATAAACTGGTTGATTATTTAACAAATCTTTATTAATATTAAATAAAACTTGGCCTAAATAGTGCATATATTTAAAAAATGAATAAGTCAATAACATTTATCCTCTTTTTTTTAATTTCAATTTCTTTTTTTGCTCAAGAAATTACTAATGTCAGTGGAACAATTTTAAATTCTAAAACAAATCTACCGTTAGAAAATGTTAATATTGTTAACCTTAATAAAGTTATCGGGACTGCCACTAGTAAGGAAGGAAAATTTGAAATTAATGCCCAAGTTAACGACACCTTACATTTTTCATATTTAGGATATAAATCCATTAAGGTCAGAGTCACAAACGACTGGATCAAGTTTGGAACTAATACTACAATCGAATTAACCGAGCTTGCATTAGCTCTCGAAGAAGTTGTTGTTTACGAGATGAAACTAACAGGTTATTTAGAATTAGACATTAAGCAAGTTCCAATAAATAACAATTACAGATATAGTATTTCTGGACTTTCTAATGTTGGCTATGAATCAAGTGTTAGACCCACAAAAGCTGTAACAAAAGCCCTAAACGCTATTTTTAACCCAGTTGATTTTCTTTATCAGATTTTTGGCAGAGAACCCAATCAGTTAAGAAAACTAAAAAAAATGAAAAGTGACGATCAAATTAGAAATGCCTTGTCAAATAGATTTGATAGAGAAATGCTAATTGAATTATTAGATATTGATAAAATTGATCTTGACTTTTTAATTACTCAGTGCAATTATTCTGATGAGTTTATTTCAAAAGCTAATGACTTACAGGTTCTTGATGCAATAAGTGAATGTTATGAAGAATACAAAGTTCTAAATAAAACCATCAAAAACTAAATAAATATTATTCGAAAAATTTATTTAATCTTTTCATAGTAATTAGCCGTTACCACATAAGAAAAAGGGATATACCATAACAGACCAATAAATAATGTAAATGGTATTAAAGCGAGTAAGAGTAATAAAATAAGATTAAGAACAAAAAAGTTAAATTTATAACCCTTCATCATTTTCCAACTTTTTTGTACAGCATCCCAAGCATCAATCGAAGTATCTTCTGCCATAATAAAAAAGGTCATGGCAAAAGGGATATAAGCAATTATCCAAGGGAGAATAAACGAAAAGCAAAAACTCAAAATACAAAATAACACCAACATTATCGATTCTGCAGCTATGCCAATAGAAAGCGACTTAAATGGAGTTAATAGGGCTTCCCATTCCATAGTACCAACAAATGCCTCATAAGATTGGGTGTAAACAATAGAGATTATCAGTAAAAATACAGCGAAGTTTATTAATAAAAATAAAATCATTAAAAGTATACCTACTACTGCTACAATTGGGATAATTATAAAGTAAGCTAAAATATTATTTCCTAGATTAAATTGAAATCCAAATAATAAATCTTCAAACTTTGGAAAATTATCATTGACTAATTTAACGCAATACAAACTTACACCTACAGAAAATGGTCCTGAAATAAGCAAACTTAAAAAACCTCCAATTCCAGGAATTGCTTGAACCAATGCAATAATTAGATTAAATACAAAAAAAACAGCTATGGCTTGAAGCCAATATCCTTTCATTAATGCTAAAGACTCAGAAAGAAGGTCTCTTAATTTAATCATTTACCTAATATGTTTATCCGTAAAGGAAGCAAAATTAACCATAAAATGTAATTATTTGATTAACTTTGCAAATCTTTAACATTTGATTGATGAGCAACAGTAGTTTAAATGCAATTTCTCCAATTGACGGAAGATACTCTTCAAAAACATCAGAGCTAAATAAATTTTTCTCTGAGAAAGCTTTAATGAAATATAGATTAATAGTTGAAATTGAATATTTTATCAGTTTATGTGAATTTGATATCCCAGAACTACAAGGTTTTGACTCTTCAAAGTTTGAATTATTAAGAAAAATATACATTGATTTTTCTAACGATGATGCAGCAATCATTAAAGGAATTGAAAAAACAACAAATCATGATGTAAAAGCAATTGAATATTTCCTTAAAGAAAAATTTCAAGAATTAAATCTATCAAAATTTGTTGAATTTATCCATTTTGGACTTACATCTCAGGACATTAATAATACTGCCATACCCCTGAGTTTAAAAGAAATGTTTGATGAAGTATATTATAATTCAATCGAATTAATTTTATCATCGTTAGAAGAGATTTCAAACGAATGGAAAGATATACCAATGATCGCAAGAACTCATGGACAACCAGCATCCCCAACCAAACTAGGTAAAGAAATAAAAGTTTTTATAACACGAATTAATGAGCAATTAAAACTTTTAAGAAATATTCCAATTGCCGCTAAATTTGGTGGTGCTACCGGAAACTTTAATGCCCATCATGTTGCATATAAAAACCATAATTGGCTTCAGTTTTCCAAAAATTTAATTGAAAATAAACTTGGATTGAAACATTCATATCCAACAACACAAATTGAGCACTACGATCATTTGGCTGCAATTTTTGATAATTTGAAAAGGATTAATACCATATTAATCGACTTTAATAGAGATATTTGGCTCTATATTTCTATGGATTACTTTAAGCAAAAAATTAAAAAAGGTGAAATTGGAAGTTCAGCAATGCCACATAAAGTAAATCCCATTGATTTTGAAAACAGTGAAGGCAATTTAGGATACGCTAATAGTATTTTTCAACATCTTTCTGAAAAACTACCTGTTTCAAGACTTCAAAGAGATTTAACCGACAGCACTGTTTTAAGAAATATAGGTGTTCCGATCTCTCATACTTTAATAGCATTTAAATCAACAATTAAGGGAATTAATAAACTAATTGTCAATGAAACTAAGATCCAAGAAGATCTAAATAATAATTGGGCAGTTGTAGCTGAAGCAATTCAGACAATTCTTAGAAGGATCAATTACCCAAAACCATACGAGGCATTGAAAGAATTAACCCGAACAAATGCAAAAATTGATAAAAACAATATCAAAAAATTCATTGATTCTCTAGATATTTCAGAAGAGATAAAATCAGAATTAAAAAATATAACTCCAGAAAATTTTACAGGAATTCATTAAATTTAATGAATGAATTCTAGATGTTTTTTTTTATATCTATTTCTTTTTTCATTGCTATTTACCAGTTGTTTTGAAGATAATGATGACAATGGTGCTTTAGCAAGTGAAATAAACGATTTTGTATGGAAAGGCATGAATGCTGCATATTTATACAAACAGGAAATTCCTGATCTAGATAATGACAGGTTTAATGATTCTGAAGAATACGCCAGCTATTTAAATGATTATACTTCCCCTGAAAATTTATTTGAATCTCTTATTTATGAAAGAGACAATATTGATAAATTCAGTTTAATTGTAGATAATTATATTGAATTAGAGCAATATTTAAGTGGAGTTAGCCTATCAAACGGTCTTAATTACGGACTGGTTTATTTACCAAATTCAAATAATGAAATTTTTGGTTATGTCAGATATGTAAACAATGGATCAGCAGCTGATTTAGCCAATATAAATAGAGGTGATATTTTTCGAAGCATTGATAATATACCTTTATCAATTGATAATTATAGTGATTTATTATCGCAAGAAATATATACAGTTAATTTTGCTAATTATTTTAATAATGACACAGAAGATATTAGTGATGATATAATAGAGTTGAACGATATTAATATTGAATTACAAAAAGTTCCTTTAATTAAAAATCCTGTACATCATTATTCTACTTTGGATTATTCAGGTGGAAAAATTGGTTATCTAATGTATAACCAATTTGTATCAAATTATGATGATTATTTGAAGACAATTTTTTCTGAATTTAAATCAAACTCTGTAGATGAATTAATTTTAGATCTTAGATATAATCCAGGAGGAAGCATAAATTCTGCAATAGTATTAGCAAGTCTTATTACAGGGCAATTTGAAAATGAAATTTTTAATACTGAACAATGGAATAACGATATTCAAAATTATTGGATTAATAACAATCCTGAGTATCTAATAAACAGATTTACAACTTTTCAAAGTAGCTTGAGCTTAAGTAGGGTTTATATTCTTACAACAAGATCCTCCGCATCGGCAAGTGAATTAATTATTAATTGTTTAAAGCCTTACATAAATGTTGTCCAAATAGGAACTCCTACATATGGTAAATATCAAGCTTCTGTTACTTTATACGACTCAGAAAATTTTTCTAATCAAAATGTAAATCGATCTCACAACTATGCTTTACAACCACTTGTTTTAAAAACTTTAAACGTAAACGGTGTAACCGATTATTATAATGGAATTAACCCAGATTATGAATATGAAGAAAGGGCTTTTGATATGGGGCAAGTTGGAGATTTAAATGAACCTATGCTTAATTTTACATTAGACATAATAGAGTCTAGAATTTCTTTGGATTTGAAACCAGAATTATTTGAATATATTGATGATAATCTTAAATTTGATTTTCTCGAAAGAGAAATGTACATTGATAATAAAGAGATAGGAAAATTTTATGAAAAATAAATTTGATAGAATTCAAAAAATTGTGCTGTTAATCGTAATATTTGGGGTTATTTGTAGGCTAATACCTCATCCACCAAATTTTTCGCCTGTTACTGCAATTGCGTTATTTGGTGGGCTTAATTTTTCAGATAAAAGAATCGCTTTTTCAATCCCTCTAATTGTTTTATTTCTATCTGATTTAATACTTGGTATTTCTGTTATAAATTTATTTGTTTACACTGGATTTTTAACAATAGTTTTTTTAGGCACAAAGATTAAATCAATAAAATTTGGAAATATAATTTTAAGTAGTTTTATTTTCTTTTTAATATCAAATTTTGGTGTATGGATAATTGGTTATCCAAAAAACATAGAAGGGTTAATTCTATGTTATACAATGGCGATACCATTCTTTGGCTATTCAATTGCAGGAGATTTGTTTTTTGGATATTTATTTAAATTCTCATTTGGTAAAATCACTTCAATTTTACCAAGTAGAATAAGCTAATCATCTGATTGTGGTTTTTCAATTAGTTCTGAATTAATTTCTAACTTTGAAGTTCCTGATATCCTTATAATATCTTTATCAATTTTTTTAAACTCTTTAGTACTATCGTTATAATGATTTACAGCGGTTCCTAAGGTGTTTCCTAACTTATCGTGATATGTTTTGTAAGCATTTAGGTGATTAGACAACTTTTCAACATTTTTTATTATATCGTTAATAGAATCTTCCACTTTCATATTGTGTAGTGCTTTCACTGTTATCTGTAACATAGGGAAAAGACTCATTGGGGATACAATCATTACTTTTTTTTCGTAAGCATAATTGACTAAATCTCTCTGATTGATCTTCAAGGACCCCACCCTACTATTTAGTAAATCTTGGTATAATCCATCAGCAGGAATAAACATATAAGCATAATCTGTTGTTTTTTCATTAGGTCTTATATATTTAGCTGTTTCATCAATTCTATTCTTAATATCTGATTTGAATTTTTTTTCTAAATCAACTAACTCTTCTTTATTTTCTGACTCAATCATTTTATTGTAATTATCCAGAGAGAATTTAGCATCAATAGGAATAATATATTCACCAACCCTAACTATTGCGTCAACTGTTTCTTTGTTTGAAAATGTATGCTGCATTTTAAAAAGTTCTGGAGGTAATACATTTGCAAGTAGATTTTCCAATTGAATTTCACCTAAAACACCCCTTTGCTTCTGATTACCAAGAATTTTTTCTAGGGTTTTCATTTGATTTGCAAAACTTAGAACTTGTTCGTTTGTACCTTTAATTTTCTCCAGTTCAGTAGTAACATCTTTTATTACCTTATTAGACTCTTTAAACTGCTGTGTAATCGAATCAGTGGATGATTTCTGAAAATCATTAATTTGTTTGTTGATAATATTCAATTTTGCTTCTATCTCGCTTCTACTCTCCTTTGAATTACTACTAATTTCTTTTCTTATATCTTGAATTTGAGAATTTAGAGTATTGGAAAAATTCATTAAATCAGTGGATTCAATTGAACCAGCTGAGGAACTTGATTTGTAAATCAAATAAACAAGAACTATTGAAACAAAAACCAATAATATTAATATGATTAGATCCATCTAAAACAATTTACAATTAATTTACAGAATAATAAAAAAGAAGATTATTCTATTTACTTAAATACATTTTACGTCTAGAGAATAGCTCATAGAACTTATCATCCTGAAGATTATCAATAAATAAAATGCTCTCACCAGTGCTTTTCATTTCTGGGCCTAGTTTTTTGTTTACATTAGGGAATTTGCTAAAGGAGAATACTGGCTCTTTGATTGCATAACCTTTGTAAGTTGGTTTAAAATCAAAATCCTTTACTTTATTTTCGCCTAGCATTACTTTAGTAGCATAATTCACATAAGGCTCTTTGTAAGCTTTGGAGATAAAAGGAACTGTTCTTGAGGCACGCGGATTGGCTTCAATTATATAAACCTTATCATTTACAATTGCAAACTGAACATTTATCAATCCTACAGTATTTAAGGCCTTAGCTATTTTTTTAGTATGATCTTCTATCTGTTGAATAACTAAATCTCCTAAATTAAAAGGAGGTAAACAAGCATTGCTATCACCAGAATGAATACCACAAGGTTCAATATGCTCCATTATTCCAATTATGTATACATCTTGTCCGTCACAAATTGCATCAGCTTCGGCTTCAATTGCACCATCTAAATAATGATCTAATAAAAGTTTATTATCAGGTATTCTTCTTAATAGATTAACCACATGCTCTTCTAATTCTTCTTTATTAATCACGATTTTCATTCCTTGGCCACCAAGAACATATGAGGGTCGAACCAAAATTGGAAAATCCAATTTTTCAGCGACTGCAAGTGCCTCATCAGCTGTTGAAGCAGTATCAAACATTGGGTAAGGAATATCATTTTCCTTTAATAGTGTTGAGAATGAACCTCTGTCTTCAGCTAAATCTAGAGATTTGAAATTAGTACCAATTATTTTGACACCATATCTTTCAAGTTTTTCTGCTAATTTT
>Ga0208130_1001117_pt1 | contig 13197 bp, 10 predicted proteins | sample ETNtaG_31_FD_185771 | JGI IMG/M metagenome (GOLD analysis project Ga0208130, IMG submission 185771) | Marine microbial and viral communities from oxygen minimum zone, Eastern Pacific Ocean - ETNP201310SV78 (SPAdes) (version 2) | ecosystem: Environmental > Aquatic > Marine > Oceanic ...
TGAAAAAATCATACATAGAGCTTTTAAGAAGTCCTAAACTTTTTGTTTACAGTTTGATTTGGCTTATGATACTTGTTGTTGTCGGAACTGTCGCGCAAAAAGACGTGGGTCTTTATGTTTCTCAGCAGAAATATTTTTCTTCTATTTATTTCTTCTTTGGACCAGTTCCTTTGCCTGGTGGAAGAATTATTTTAGTTCTAATGCTTACGAATCTAATTGCAATGATGTTTAAACAAAATTTATGGAGGCTAAAAAAAATAGGTGTTTTAATAGTTCATCTTGGTGGAATATTACTTTTAGTTGGAGCAGGTTTGACAGCAATTTTTAGTACAGAAGGTAGTATGATAATCCAAGAAGGGTCAAAATCAAATACTGTGGACGACTACCATAAAACTGAGCTAGTGATCATTAATACCTCCAATCAAAATCATGATATGTATACTGTCTTTGGAGAACCTCTATTCAAAAATGGAAATAATATATCTCATGAAAGTATAGATTTTGATATTACTATTCTTGACTATATAGAAAATTCCACATTGGAAAATTTAACAGGAGAAGTGCAGTCTAATTTTAGAGGTATGTTGAAAAATTTTTCGATGGTTGCTATACCAAGAGATAAAGATGATATGAAAAATCGCCCCGGAATAATTTTTCAAATTTCAGGAAGTTATACAGATGCAGATGGTATATATGGTTTGATATTTGGCCAACAGATTCCAGCTACAATGAATATCTCTGGCAAACAATACGTCATGATTTTGCAAAAACAAAAGACATACCTGCCATTTGCTATAGAGCTAATAGATTTTAAAAAAGTTATGCATCCAGGTACTGAAGTAGCGAAAGCCTATAGCTCAAAAATAAATCTGATTGAAAATAACATACCCAGATCAGTTTTAATTGAAATGAATAAACCACTTAGACATGAGGGTTATACTTTTTTTCAGGCTTCCTTTATTGAGCAAGAAGATGGAGAGGCCACTGTCTTAGCTGCTGTACATAATTATGGGAGGCTTTTTCCGTATATTTCAAGTATTATTATGTCTATTGGCTTATTGCTTCATCTATTAACAAACATACCATCTTTGCTTAAGAAAAATAAAAAATGAGTAAGTTTATTTTATTTGTTCTCTATTTTTCATCATTTTTATTCTTTGGCGATATAGGAGTTTTTGCTAATGACTTTTCTATTGATAATATTCCAATTCAGGAAGGTGGTAGAATAAAACCTCTGGATACTTATGCCAGAAACCAAGCACTGGCATTTTATGGTAAAAGAGAAATAAAACATGAGAACTTACCCGCAATAGACTGGATTTTAGATCTTTTTATTTATCCTGATAAAGGTTTAAATCAAAAAATTTTTAATATCAGAAGTTTAGAGGTTCTTGATGTTTTAGAGCTAAAGTGGACTAATAATTTTCATAAATATAGTTACAATGAAGTCTCTCCTGGTTTACAAAGCCAGCTGCCTTTGATACAGAGTGTCTTTGATAAAAAAGAAGATGAGAGAGATGCTTTTGAAGCCCAATTGATAGAAATATATCAAAATGTAATGCAATTCAGAAATATAGCATCTAGTTTTAGTTGTTTACTTCCAATGTTCGTTGTTTATGATCCTGCAACAGCTCAAAAGTTACATATTTCACCAGGACAATATGCTAGCTACGCTCATATTATGAGCCATAGAGAGTCGCTTTTTAATATTTCTCAAAATATACTTACAAAACCGGAAGAGAGTTGGTCTGATTCTGAAAAAGAAGTTGCTCTTCTTCTTTATAATCTTCAGCAAACTAGTAATGACGAGTTTGCTAAATCCTTAAAAATAATACCGCCATCAAAAAATGACTCGACCGGTTTATGGATTTCTCCATGGGAATTATTAGATGGGAGGGTTATTGAACCACATCAAGATAAGATTTTGAAATCAATGGAAGCATATCTACTAGCTAGATTCGATAACAATAAAATTGCTAAAAGTGATGCTCTTAAAGCCTATAAAGCAGGTATATTATCATCTCCAGGTGAAAGAGTCGATTTCTCAATTCTTGAGAAAGAAAGTTGGTTAAATAGGGCAAAACTATTTACGTATAGTTTAATATTTTATTTATTTGGATTTATTTTATTAGGAATTAGTTGGATGATTAAACCAACTATGTTAAGGAATGTTGCTTTTCTTTCAATGGCAGTTGGGTTTTTAGCTCATACATATGGAATCATAACAAGAATGATTATCATGAGTCGTCCTCCGATATCAACTATTTATGAGACAGTTATATTTGTTGGATTTGTAATTGTATTTTTATCTTTAGTTATTGAATATATACGAAAAGACGGCTTAGGTATTTTTATTGGATCAATAAGCGGCGCTGTACTTCATTATGTTGGCTTTGGATATGCTGCAGATGGTGATACACTTGAGATGCTTGTAGCAGTTTTGAACTCAAATTTTTGGCTTGCAACGCATGTTACCACAATAATTTTAGGATATGGAACATCTTTGATGGCTGGTTTAATCGGGCATTTATACTTGATTGAAAAAATACGAAAACCTAAGGATAGTGTTAGATTAAAAAGTATTTATAACAATATGTTTGGCGTTACTTTAATTGCTCTTTTTTTCACATTATTTGGAACAATTTTAGGTGGCATTTGGGCTGATCAGTCTTGGGGAAGGTTCTGGGGATGGGATCCAAAGGAGAATGGTGCTCTTTTAATTGTTTTGTGGCAGTTAATGATGATTCATATGCGTTTAACTGGTTTGGCAAAGCCAGATAAGTTTGCTCTTGGCATGATACTAAATAATATTATAGTTATTTTAGCCTGGTTTGGAGTTAACCTATTATCAATTGGTTTACATAGCTATGGATTTGTAAGTGGTATCGCTGTGAATATAGTTTTATTTAGTGCGTTCGAAATTATTACTGGTTTTGGTACGTATTATTGGGCTAGGTCAAAAAGTAAAAAAGTTAGGATTGGTATTTAACTTTCTCATCTGCTTTGTGTCAATTTAATAGCAAAGCACTCAATGCTTAACTTATCTGAAGGATAAAAGAATGAAAAATCTATGCTTAATTATAATTTTCCTTATTAGTGTCGTTTATAGTCAAGATGAATGTGATTATTCAACTGTTGGAGTTCTTACTGATATTAATGAAGAGATTTACAATAATGATGAGTCTGTAAATGCATATAGCATTTTTTCTTGGACATCAGATGAGATTAATAGGATATTGACTGGAAATGGTATTCCAAACCATGAGGTAGGTACATTTCCTAATGCTAATAATCCAAATACTATCAGTGAACAAAATGTAAGTGAAACTTTTACTTTATGTCCAGAATTAGTCTCAGAGACAGGTGAACCAGCAGGTGGGCCTTCCGGAGCGATTGCTTATGCAATTAATAGCGTGAAATTTGATCCAGCAACTGCTGGCAGGTGTAATGATGATGGAGAGTGTAGTCTCGCACAAGGCCAAGGCAACTGGAGCATAGAAGCACTAGGGCATGAGACCTTTGACTTTGGAGATGATATGAATCACGCTCATGTTCAACCTACAGGTGAATATCATTATCATGGAATGCCTGAACTTCTTATTGACTTGTTAGGAGACGAGCAGGGAATGACTCTTGTTGGTTGGGCTTCCGATGGTTTCCCTGTATATGCTAGATATGGTTACTCGGATCCAAATGATCCAACTAGCGAACTTATATCCCTTCAACCTAGTTGGAAATTGAAGGAAAATCCTGATGACGGGCGTCCTGATATTTTGACAGCCTTGGGTAATACATCTCCTAATATACCAATCCCAATGGGTGCTTTCACTGAAGATTTTGAATATGAGGATGGTTATGGCGATTTAGATGAATGTAATGGTAGAATAGGTGTAACTCCTGAATTCCCTGGAGGAATCTATTATTATATGGTTACGGATGAATTTCCATTTTTCTCAAGATGTTTAAAAGGTGATTTTACTGCTGGTGGTGGTGGAGTTCCTAATTGCGAGGATATCCCTCCTGGAAATCCTTGTTGTGGAGACGGTGTGTGTGGTGGACCAGAGAATGAAGATAATTGTCCATCAGATTGTGGTTCAATGGGTAGCCAATATCCAGAGTTAAATAATTTTACTTTATCAGCTGATACTGTAAATACTAGTACAAGTATTGTAAGTGTTTTATATGAACTCAGCGTAAGTGACCCTGATGATTATCTTTCAGATTACATTATTAGATTAATCTTAAATGGAGGTCCTATTAATGGTGGGGAGATTATAGAAAGTACAGGCCAGTTTAGTGATGGTCTTTCAATTGCTAGTGTATCCGGAGCTTTTGTTTTTCCAATTGGAACAACAGAGGGCCAGTGGAATGCCAGGGTGATAATAAATGATGAGAGTAATAACCAGACCAATATGGGGCCGAATCAACTATCTGAAAATAATTTTCAGAATTATGTGATTGTAGATAACTCTGTCCTTGATATTAAACAGCTAAACGTGGAACCACAAGAATTCGCTCTTCTTGAGAATTATCCGAATCCTTTTAATCCTAGTACTACAATTCGTTTTCAAGTCCCATTCAAATCGAGAGTAAATATATCAGTATTTAATATTTTAGGAAATCATATAGAAACAATTATTGATGATGTTATATCTCCTGGTTTACGTTCAACCGTTTGGGAGCCAGATAATTCTGATGAATCAGGAGTGTATTTTATTCATCTAAAAAGTGAAAAATTTTCTTCAACAAAGAAAATAATGTTTATTAAATAGAATGAGACTTAATCAATATTATATCCCTTTTTTTTTAATATTGTTAAGTGTCTCTTTAGGTCAAATAAATTCCACTGGCGCAATTAAGGGCAGAGTGATTAATGCTGACAATCAATTGCCTTTGGCAGGGGCTAATATCAGTTTAAAATCAAGTCCAATCGGTACGATCTCTGATGAGCAAGGATTTTTTAATATTGAAAATATACCAAGTGGTAATTACACTATAAAAATAAGCTACATTGGATTTAAAACAGAAATAAGGGTTGATGTATGGATACGTCCCAATGCATATGATTTTTTAAATATTCAACTTGAATCATCAATAATAAAAATTGATGAGGTTTCTGTTGAAGAATCATATTTTAATAAATCAATGATCAATGAATATCAATCTGTTAGTTTTAATAGAGATGATATGAGAAGGCTACCAGGATCAGGACAAGAGATCACTCGAATCATCAATACTCTACCAAGTGTTGCAAGTGTTGGAGAAAATCGTCAAGATATGATGGTTAGGGGTGGTGGGCCAACTGAAAATGGATTTATCATAGATAATATTCTAATACCAAGTATTTCCCATTTTCAACAACCAGATGGAAGGTCAAATGGTCCAGTTGGACTCATAAACACTGATATGGTTGAGAACCTTGAGTTTTACAGTAATGGTTTTTCAGCTAAATACGGAAATAAACTTTCTAGCTATGGTGACATATCTTATAGATCTGGTAATAGAGAAAAATCAGAGGGGTATGCATTACTTGGCATGGGTGGAGCTGGTGCACTTATTGAAGGACCAATAAATAATAACCTAACATATATAGCCTCTTATAGACGTAGTTATCTTGACGTAATTGCCGATGCAATTAACGCTAGCGGAGGAATGCCATCCTATGATGATTTTCAAGCTAAACTAGATTTTAAGTCTAATGTATATAATACATTTTCATTACTTACAATAATTGGAGGGAGTCTATATCAAAGAGATAAAAATGGAGCGAAAGAAGTAGGTGAAGATAGGTATGGGGAATTAAGAAATAACCAAACAACAATAGGATTTAATTATAAACGTATATGGAATAAAAAATCATATTCAAATACGAGTTTTTCATATTCACAGCAATCATCCACAGCTAATTTTCTAAATAATATTTCAGATAGTACTGTTTTTAAAAATATTGAAAAAACAAAAGTCAAAAATGTTCGTCAAATAAATCATTTAAAATTAAATCAGAATTTGAATTTAGAATTTGGATTTGATTTTCAAAATACATCAATAGGTTATAATTATTTTCGAAAATTGCCAGAAAGTAACCCGTTCTTAAAGGAGATTGCATTCTATGAAGATGTTTTAATTAATAATTATGCTGCATTTATAACCATTAAAAATAATATTTCTAAACGGCTCATCTTATCAGCTGGGTTAAGGTTAGATCAAAATGATTATGAAAAAATAAATCTTTATTCTCCAAGATTAAATATTGATTATGAAGTTTTTAGAGGAAAAACAAACTTAATTTTAAACATCGGAAAATATCATCAAAATCCTCCTGGCATCTACGTTGCAAATGATATTTCAAAAGTATTGAAAAGTGTTAAAGCTTTCCAATATTCATTAAATCTTGAACAGATGATAACACCAAGTACTAAGCTTACCATATCTGGATATCAAAAAAACTATGAAGACAGTCCTATATTACCTAATTCGAACCTTTTTCAAGACCCTACATTTTTATTTGATGAGCTACGTATGTATAATGGCATTGTGTCCAATGGAACAGCATTAGCAGAAGGAGTAGAAGTATTAGTTCAAAAAAAGCGTGCCGAAAACTTCTACGGCCTTATTGGCGGTTCAATATTTAACTCAACATTTACTGATTATGATGGAATTAAAAGAAGTAGGAATCATAATTACGGCTATATTTTTAATATCGTTGGTGGTTATAGGCCAAAAGATAATTGGGAATTATCTATTAGGTGGTCATATTTTGGAGGGAAGCCATACACCCCAATTAATTTAGAATCCTCAATACGAGGTGATGAGCAAATCTTATATCTAGATCAATTTAACCAAGAAAAAACACCAGCGTACCACTCCCTATTTGTTCGATATGAAAAGAGATACAATCTTAAAAAATCAAATCTTATTGTATTTTTTGAAATATGGAACACGTATAATCGAGAAAATATTGAAACTTATTTTTATAGCCGGGGCAATCAGCAAATTGAGAAAATTGTATATTTTAGTACCATCCCTGTAGGAGGGTTTGGCTTAGAGTTTTAAGACTCTTTTGAAGCTGATTTCTTATTAATAATATTTTGGGTGTAGAATGCTTCCAGTATATGAAAGAAAAACCAAGTAAGGCATAAAACAGGTACATATATTCGAAAATCAAAATTCATAATTTTTACTCCAATATAAACCATCAAAAGCATAAAAATAGTTTTTACTATAAACTGTATCATATTAAATCCAAAAGTAATAAATATATCATAATGTTTATTAAGCCAATCAATGACCTCAAGATTTATATAACTAACTAACGTAGGTATTAATACACCTAGGAACAAAACTGACCCTAGCTGAGGATAAAAAAAGGTCAATGGAAAACCCAGAAGAAACATAAAAAGACCAAAAAAGATATATATTTTTTTATACATAATTTAATTTTGTTAACATAAAGATAAATTTACTATTAACTTGTTAAACTAGACTAGTTTAACAAACATATAATTAATCACATAGGTCACTAACTATCTCAAGTTTTAATACAAACAATCCAGATGAATGGGAAAATAAATACACTAATAATGATATAGGTTGGGATCTAGGCGGCCCTACCCCAGTGTTTAAGCAATTAGCAAAAAAGATACCTAAAGGAAAAATTTGTATACTAGGATGCGGAAATGGTTATGATGCTATAATGTTTAGTCAAGAGAAATTCCAAGTAACCGCGGTTGATTTTGCAGCATCACCAATTAAATATATAAATGATAAATCTAAAGATCTATCACTCAATATAAAAACAATCGAAAATAATATTTTTACACTTAGTCCAAAATATGATAATCAATTTGACTATATAGTAGAACAAACCTGTTTTTGTGCAATTGATGTAAACATGCGAGAATCTTATTCAAAATTGGTTAAACGCATATTAAAGCCTGGTGGAAGTTTAATTGGGTTATGGTTTCCTCTTGATAAAAAAAAGAATGAGGGTGGACCTCCATTTGGAGTATCAATAAATGAAATAAAAGCTCTATTCAAACGGGGTTGGGTAATAACTGAAGAAAAATTCCCTGAAACATCCATCGAACCTAGAATGGGAAGAGAGAAGCTAATTATCTTTAAAAAATTATAGTTTAAAGTAAATCTTGCTCTGGAGTCGGCTTATTATCTAAAACTTTATCTATTTCATTCATTATCGTATTATCTAATAATTCTTTATGATTGATAGATAATAAGTTCTCATCAAGTTGTTTTGTATTTGTTGCTCCTAATATAACGGTGCTAACATTTTTATTTTTTAAGCACCAAGCAATACTTAATTGCGCCATTGAAATACCAATATTGGAGGCGATTGAACTGAGTCGCTTTACTTTCTCAACCTTTTTCTGTCCTTCTTCTGACTCAAGTTGTTCTCTCAAAAATTTATACTGAGGAATATTCATCCTAGAATCTTTAGGAATAGTATTATTATACTTACCAGTAAGAATTCCCGATGCGAGTGGTGACCAAATCGTAGTACCAAGCCCCTCAGAATTAAAAAGGCCTAAATAATCTTTTTCAATCTTTAATCGATTAAACATATTGTATTCAGGCTGTTCCATTGATGGTGGTGTAAGATTAAATTTATAAGCTATCAAGTAAGCCTCTCTAATTCTATCAGCAGGCCACTCTGAAGTACCCCAATAAAGGATTTTACCTTGCCTAACCAAAACATCCATGGCCCTGACTGTCTCTTCAACAGGAGTATGAAAATCAGGCCTGTGACAGAAAAAAAGATCTAAATAATCAAGCTTTAATCTCTTTAACGCAGCATCACAACCATCACGTATATGTTTTGCACTTAAACCTCTTTGAGTGACTTTGTCGCCACCAAAAAACACTTTACTTGAGACTGTATATGTATCTCTTTGGAAACCAAGACTTTTTAAAGCTTCTCCCATGATTTTTTCAGATTCTCCAGCAGCGTATACCTCAGCATTATCAAAGAAATTAATTCCTGCGTCATAAGCATGTTTCATTGTTTTTTTTGCTTTATCTTTATCAAGCTGAAATGAGAATGTCACCCATGACCCATAAGATAGTTCACTGACTCTAAGTCCTGATTTTCCTAATTTTCTATAATTCATATCTTTATTTTATTAAAATCATTTTTTTAATACTTACATTTTTATATTAAATAAATTGTATTCAAGCATATAAATTACTAATGTTTTCTAATTCAATAATACTTATAAAATTTTTATTAATTTTGGTTTAGAATATCTTGTTTAATAATAGTTGTCTATCTAAAAATAAAATATGTACTATTGATATCAAGTTTTATAAAAATTGGAACAAGTTAATAATAGTATTTGTATTAAATATAAATATATAGGGATTATTTAGAATGAATAAATATAATATTGTTTTACTACCTGCGTTAATTTTATTTTTGATTATTGGTTGTGCAAAAGATGAGCCTCAAGCGGTATCAGATGCTCAGCTAATTCAGGAAATCATCGATTATAATAACAAAGTTGAAGTTAGCATGGAGGACCTTCCATCAAACGCTATATCATTAATGGAAAATGAATATCTGGTTGAGTATCTGCATCTGTATTCTCTAAAGGCTTCCTCTTTAGGTTATGAAGTCTCTTTAGCTGGTAGAGCAGGCGCTATGGGAGATAGAGGTGAAATCTATTTTGATATAAATGGTAGAAAGCTAGACCCAAATAATACACATGATTATGAAAGAGATTGGTATGATGGATCAGATGGTTTTGAAGGTGCTAGAGAGAGAGATAACTGGAAATGTTTCCAAATTGAGTTTCCCTATACAATCCAAATGCCTAATGGCGTAACCTACACTATTGATAGCGATGATGATTTAGATTTTGAAGAAATAAAAAATTATTATGAGCAAAATAGTGGAATGGACGATAGGCCTTCTATTGTGTTTCCTATAAATATTACTACCAATGATGGCGAGTCAGTGACAATTAATAATGAAGACGATATGAAGGACGCTTACAGAGATTGTTCTAGAAGAGATAGAGATTGGGGAGAAGACAAAGAGTGTTTTGCTCTTGTCTATCCTGTGACATATATCGCTCCAGACGGATCAACATTTGAAATAAGCAGTGAAGAGGATGAAGCCGGTTGGGAAGCTTTAAAAGCCTGGTATGAAGCTAATCCTGATTCAGAAGCTATGCCTGCTCTATCTTACCCCGTTAGTATTACATACCGAAGTGAAGAAGGTGAAGATATTGTTATAATTAATAATGAAGAAGAGATGTATGCAGCTAAAGAAGAATGTCGTGAGATGTGGGATGAAGGAGATGAAGAATGGGATGAAGGAGATGAAGAATGGGATGAAGAGTGTTATTCTTTTGTATATCCCCTTACGTTTATTGTCTCTGATGGTTCATCTTTTGTGATAAATAGCGAGGAAGATGAAAGTGGGTGGTATGCTATAAGGAGATGGTATGAGGAAAACCCTAACACTGAGGAAGAGCCATCTCTATCATACCCTGTAGATGTTATCACATGGGATAATGAAGAGTCTGTTACTACAACAATAACTACTAGTGAAGAGCTTGAATCTTTTGAACAAAATAATTGTGGCTAGTTATTTATGATTTAATAAGTATAATATAATTTGATTTTTGTTAAAAACCCTGCATATGTAGGGTTTTTCATTATTTTATATTTATTTAATTAAAAATAGTTAATAGTATTTTTTTATTATCCTAATCATATACATTTATATTTTATTGTTAGATTTATAATCATGAGAGATACCTTATTTATATTATTTCAATATTTTATTCCTCAGCATTTCATTTCGAAAATAGTTTCAAAATTTGCAGCATCAAAAAATAGATCTATAAAAAATGCATTCATTGCACTTTATTTAAAACGATTTGATATAAAAATGAACGAAGCTTTAATTGAAGATCCATTTGATTATGAGAGCTTCAATGATTTTTTTACCAGAGAATTAAAACCTGAATTAAGGCCAGTAGATCAAGGTGATAAATCCATAATATCTCCTTGCGATAGTTTGATTAGCCAGTGTGGACCTATTACAGATAATAGAGTCATCCAAGCTAAGAGCAAGTTTTTCCATTTAAATGATTTATTGGGGTTTAAAAAATCAACAAACTCAGTTTTTCAAAATGGTACTTTTTTGACTTTTTATCTTGCCCCAAAAGATTATCACAGGATTCACATGCCTTATTCAGGTAAGCTAAAGTCAATGATCTATATTCCAGGTGATTTGTTTTCAGTAAATACAGTGACTGCCAATTCGGTTGATAATCTGTTCAGTCGCAATGAAAGGCTTGTTTGTATTTTTGAGACTTCCTATGGTCCAATGGCTATGGTATTAGTGGGAGCTATTATTGTTTCTGGAATAAGGGTTATATGGAAAAAAGATGGTTTTAATGAAATAAAACAAATTAAAAAATGGGATTTTTCATCTGAATTGGATAATGAGATTTTTTTAGAAAAAGGCGAAGAAATGGGACATTTTATGCTTGGTTCTACAGTTATTGTCTGCTTCCCTGATTCTTCAATGTCTTTAGATGAAAGTATATCAAAGAATTCTGTTATTCAAATGGGGGAGATGATAGGGTCTTATTAATATCGAAAGTGTTTTATCTTTTCACCTTCATAACCAATCTTAGTCATTGCCTCGATCCCCATATCAATATGTAGATCAACATACTTTTGGGTTACGTCTTTATCCTTCTCTTCAGTTTTAATACCTTCAGGAATCATAGGGGTGTCACTCACAAGTAAAAGAGCACCTCTATTTATTTCATTTGCGAAGCCAGTTATAAAGATAGTTGCTGTCTCCATATCAATAGCCATAACTCGAACTTTGCGTAAGTATTCTTTAAATTCTTCATCGTGTTCCCAGACTCTTCTATTTGTTGAGTATATTACTCCGGTACGATATTCCTGCTTTCTTTCGAGTAATATTTCTGAAACATATTTATGAAGTTTAAAGGATGGCATCGCAGGTACTTCTTTTGGGAAATAATCATCGCTTGTTCCTTCACCTCGAATCGCAGCTGTAGGTATAATAAAATGTCCAATATCAGTGGTTCTTTTTAATCCACCACATTTTCCTAAAAACAATACTCCTTTAGGTTGAATAGAAGATAGCAAATCCATTATAGTGGCAGCATTTGCACTTCCTATACCGAAGTTAATTATACTTAAACCTTGATCATTAATTGACGATGTCATGGGGCCACCGACACCATTAATTTTAGATCCGAATCTTTTAGAAAATTTTTCTACATAATTGTGAAAGTTTGTTAAAAGAATCCAATCTCCAAACTCATTTGGATTTGTTCCAGTATACCGTTTTAGCCAGTCAAAGGTTATATCTTGTTTTTTTATCATATCCAGATATTACTATTTATTAATCTATTATTTAAGTTTTAACATATTATTTAAGGATAAAAATGGAAATTAAAGCAACAACCTTATTTACTAAGTGGGCAAATAATGATAAAGATATTGGTATGGCTAAAGCTCATGAACCATCTGTTAATGAAATTCTTGACAAAATTTTATCAAAAAAGATTCGCCCATTTTCATTTATTGATGCTGGTTGTGGAAATGGCTGGGTGGTTAGAAAAGTCCAGTTAATGCCAAACTGTTTAAGTGCCTCTGGAGTGGATGGGGCAGAGGGTATGATTGATAAGGCCTTTAAAGCAGATCCCAAAGGTAAATATTATTTAGATGACCTTATTTCATGGATTCCAGAAAACAAAGTTGATATTGTGCACAGTATGGAAGTTTTTTATTATTTTAAAGACCCAGAATATTTAACAAAGCATATTGTGGAAAATTGGTTAAAACCTAATGGGACATTAGTGATTGGACTTGATCATTACATTGGAAATCCAGATAGTTATAGTTGGTCAGAAGATCTTAACGTACATATGAGTTTGTTAAGTGAAGATGACTGGATTGATATTTTTATTAAATCTGGCTTGAAAAGATGTACTAGCTGGAAAGCTAACAGCTCAAAGACATTTCCAGGAACACTAGTAATTAGCGGTGATTTATATTAAATAAAGCTAAAGCGCTTTTTGCATTATTTTATTAAGCCTCTTAACAAAATCTGCTGGGTTATCAAGCTTTACACCTTCTTGAAGTAGTGATTGTTCATAGAGTAATAGAACGGTATCATCAAAAGAT
>Ga0208130_1001119_pt1 | contig 13169 bp, 11 predicted proteins | sample ETNtaG_31_FD_185771 | JGI IMG/M metagenome (GOLD analysis project Ga0208130, IMG submission 185771) | Marine microbial and viral communities from oxygen minimum zone, Eastern Pacific Ocean - ETNP201310SV78 (SPAdes) (version 2) | ecosystem: Environmental > Aquatic > Marine > Oceanic ...
CCTGAGAAAATAGCTCGATGCCAGGTAAAACATTTCTATCACGCATGTGATGCGAAGAAAGCCACCCTTGAGGGGTGGCTTTTTTTGTGCCCTGGCGCGTTTTGTTGTTGTCAGGTTCAATTCAGCGCTGGTTGTTGTGCGCTGCATTGATCTTCTCGAGATCGATATCGCAAAGTTGTTGTACGACTGCGTGCTCGCCAGGGTCTTGATGTGGATTGCCTTCGCGCAGGCAGAACACAGTGTTCATGCCTGACTGCCAGGCTGCATCGCATTCGCCTGGGTGATCGCTGATAAACAGCACTTGGTTGGATTGAACGCCTAGTTTTTGCGCAATGATTGTGTAGCTCTGAAGGGCAAGCTTGGGGCCTGTGCGTGTGTCAAACCAGTGGTCAAAGCGATCCGTGAGGTCTCCTTTGCTCGTATGGGCGTAGAGAAGTTTCTGGGCCTGAATACTGCCAGATGAGTACACGGCAAGCGTGATTTTCTTGCGTTTCCAGTGATCGAGTTGTTTGCATACATCGCTGAATAGGGGTGATATCAGCTCGCCTGATAAGTAGCCTTGCTTCCAGATTATGCCTTGTAATTCCTTGAGTGCCGTCGACTTTCTGTCTGATTGAATCAGGTGCTGTAAATACTCTTCCACCTCCTTTGTGGATGGAGGCTTTTGAGTGGTTTGGCTCAGCATTGTTTGGCTGGTTGGATCCGAATCAGTCAGCCATTCATTGATAGCTTCATCCACTAATGCATCAATCTCAGCATCGCTTGATCTGGTCATCAATGCTGCATTCAGATTCTTCTGCGCGAAAGGAAACAGCGTCTGGCTGACAAAATCGACGGGGCAGGTTGTTCCTTCGATATCCAGCAGGATGGCCCGAATCATTGTTGGCTCCGCATGTGTGATTGTCTCCAGCTGAGTTCCAAGAGGAATTCGAGGATTTCGGTATGACGACGAGCTTCTTTCAGGTTGTCGCCCCAGGCGTAGAGGCCATGGCCTGAAACCAGCAGCCCATGGGGAGCTTCACTTAATCGTTCGGTAGCTGCTTCGCTCAGTGCCTGTAGATCCTGATTGTTGGCAATGATCGGTACGTTGACACTGGTGTCATGGGTGGTGACTCCCTTCAGGCCCTTCAACATCTCCCAGCCCTCAAGAGTCACCTTGCCTCGCTCCAGCTCCGTTTTCGACAGCAGCGTTCCTGATAGGGAGTGGGTATGCAGCACGGCCCCGGCTCCGCAATAGTCAATGATGCGCAGATGCAGAAGGGTTTCTGCACTCGCTTTGCCTGCTCCTCGGGTGACGTCACCGCTGCTATTCACTTCGATCAGTTCTTCGGGTTGGACTGAACCCTTGTCGACTCCGCTGGGGGCCATCAACAATCGCAGAGGTTCATGCGCCACCACAACGCTGAAATTGCCTCCAGTGCCATCGCACCAACCCCGGCGATGCAGCAGTTTCATCGTGGCTGAGAGTTCTTCAGCAGCCTGAATCAACGCTTTCGCGCCTCCCGCGTTCCATGCTTCTCCGTCCTATCGCACCCGAGATTCAGGATTGGCAGGTGGGGCACCAATGGGTGCTACGGCCGGCAAGTTTCACCCGATCAATGGCAGTGCCACAGTTCAAACACGGTTGCCCGGTGCGTCGATACACCGCGGCTTGTCCTCCGTAATTGCCGTTGACGCCTTCAAGGTCTCGGAAATCGCTGAATGTTGTGCCACCAACGCCGATGCTGATCTCGAGCACATGCACAAGGCTGTCGCACACGTGTTCCAGTTGTTTGCGGTTGAGCCTGCCTGCTGGTGTTTGGGGTGCAATGCCCGCTGCAAACAAGCTTTCGTCGGCATAGATATTGCCTGCGCCTGCCACCAGTGATTGGTCCAGCAGGGCTGCCTTGATCGAGCGTGTTGATCCTTTCAGCTTCTTTTGCAAATAACCGGCATTGAATTCTTCGCTGAAGGGTTCGGGTCCTAGTCGCTTCAATCCGGTGATCACCGAGTCGGTGGCTGTTCCTTGCGGAACCCACCACATCTCTCCAAAGCTACGTACGTCGACGAAACGCAGCTCCTGCTCCCTGGCATTCCAGAAGCGCGCCCTTGTGTGCTGGCAAGGTTCTGTGGGTTCTTCGTGCCACTGGAACTGGCCGGTCATGCGCAGATGCACTCCCCAGCAGCCACTGGGCTCGCCAGTGCTGGGATCCAAGAGCTGGGCAATCAAATATTTGCCGCGTCGCCGCCACTCGCCAACGGTCTGGCCTGCAAGACCACGGCAAAAAGCTGTCGCGCCCCCAGGGCTTGCCACAGCTCTCTCACGGAGGATTTCGGCCTCTTGAATGACAAACGATTGAAGACGGTTCGCCAGTCCCCGACGAACCGTCTCAACTTCCGGAAGTTCCGGCAAGGGAGTTAGGCCGGCTCGAGTTCGTCGAGCGCGAAGTTGTTGGTGTTGATGCCACCGTCCGAACCCTGCAGGCCGTTGTAGTTGACCTGTTCGAACCTGACCACGACCGGGTAACGGATGCCGGACGTGTCGATTGAGGCGACCTTGCCCACATCGTTGAACCAGAAGGACTCAGGGCGCTTGATCCGCACCATGTCACCGCGGGAGATCGCCATCGCTTCGTAGCAACTAAAAGCACATTGAGCGTATCTCTAGGTCTTTCCCTGGAGTGCTGTTGCGTCACACAATGTCGCCCTGATCAGCTCTTTGCCGGCACTGCGCCATGCCAGCATCCAGCCTCCGGACTGCTGCCTGCCTTGCTGCCAACGAACATGGAAACTCCAGTTCTGGAGCTGGATCTGCCAGATCCTGATCAGGACGACATCAGCACGATGGAGTTTCTGGCTCGCTTGGAACAGGCCTGGGCTGTCTGTGACAAGTTCGATCTGCAGACCGAAATCTGGCGTGGAAAGATCCTCAAGGCCGTTCGTGACCGCGAAAAGAGGGGTGGAGAAGGACGTGGCGCCGGATTCCTGCAGTGGCTCAGGGAGCGGGAGATCAGCAAAACCCGTGCCTACGGCTTGATCCAGCTTGCGGAGTCGGCGCAGGAGATGCTGGGTGAGGGGGTGCTCGAGGAGACCAGCGTCAATCAGTTCTCCAAGCGCGCCTTCATGGAAACCGCTCAGGCGGCTCCGGAGGTGCAGCTGATGATCTCTGAAGCTGCCAATGAAGGGCAGGAGATCACCCGCAAGCAGGTCCGACGGCTCACGGACGAGTTCATGGCCGCCACCAGTCCTCTGCTGCCAGAGGAAATTCGGCAACGCACCCAGGAGAATCTGCTGCCCCCAAAAGTGGTTGCGCCGCTGGTGCGTGAGCTGGCCAAGCTGCCGGAGCCACAGCAGGATGATTTGCGCAAGGTGCTGCGCGATGAGCCTGAGCTTGACCGCATCAAGGATGTGACCCACACCGCGCGCTGGATCACCAAGGCGACAGAATCCAGTGTTGCCGTCCGTGCCTTTCAGCAGGGTGAGCTTGATCTGGAGAAGGCCATGCAGGAAGCCCAGAGGCTGGATGCACTGGGATTGCTGGCTGATGCAGTCGGTCAGGCTCAGTCCCTGGAATCGGCAGTGCTCAAGCTGCACACGTCCTGGCGACGACTGGGTGGTTTGCAGGAACGGCTTTGGGTGGAAAGTGGCAGCAGCACTCCGTATCTCCGGGATGTGCTCTCGGCGCTGCAGAGTCTCAGCGGCGCGACGCTTCGGGTGTCTTTAGGTGAGTTGGCCGGGGGTAAGCGGGTGCGACTCCAGCTGGTTGAGGAATCACCGGATCAGCTGGATCCTCCTCCGCTCCCCTAGATCTGGGGCTCGATAGGCTGGGCACACCATCTGTGGAGTGCTTTGGACCTGCTGCTGGATGCGCTCAAGCGCCATTACGGCTGGTCTGAGTTCCGGCCAGGGCAGCGTCCCGTTGTGGAATGCCTGTTGCAGGGGCAGGACTGCCTGGCGGTGCTGCCGACTGGTGGTGGCAAGTCACTGTGTTTTCAGTTGCCCGCTCTGGTGAGATCAGGTCTCGTCGTGGTGATCTCGCCTTTGGTGGCTCTGATGGAGGATCAGGTTCTCCAGTTGAGACGTCGAGGCATCGCAGCGGCCTGTCTTCATGGAGGAATTGATCCAGTTCAGCGGCGACAGACGCTTTCGCAGCTCAGCGACGGATCCTTGCGGCTGTTGTATCTCGCTCCGGAGCGTCTTCAGGGTGAAGCCACCCGTTCTGTTCTGCAGGAGCACGCCGCTACAGGACAGCTGGTGGCGCTCGCTGTCGATGAGGCTCACTGCATCAGCGCTTGGGGCCATGACTTCCGTCCTGATTACCGCCGGCTGGGTGAGCTGCGTGCCCTTTGCCCAGGGGTTCCTCTGGTGGCTCTCAGTGCTACGGCAGCCCCTCGGGTCAGAGCAGATATTCTTCGCCTTCTGCATCTCAGGCGGCCGCTGATCCAGGTCGGATCGGCCCGACGTCACAACCTCCACTACGCCATGCGCCGCCGGGTTGGTGATCCTTTGCAGGATGTGGTTGATGCATTGGAGAATGCCCGTGGCGCTTGTTTGATTTACGCCCGCACCCGTGTTTCGGTGGAGCGTTGGACAGAGCGACTCTGTGCCAACGGGATTCAGGCCATCGCCTATCACGCCGGTCTTGAACCTGAAGTTCGACATCGAGCGCTGGAGCATTTCCTGGGAGCGCAGGATCCTGTGTTGGTGGCCACGGTGGCATTTGGTATGGGGGTGGACCGGTCGGACGTCGGTCTGGTTTTGCATCTGGATCTCCCAAGCACGCCGGAGGGCTATCTGCAGGAGTCAGGTCGTGCAGGGCGTGATGGCAAGCCAGCTCACTGCCTGGTGCTGTTCTCGCCGAGAGATCGAACCAGTCTGGGATGGGCGATGCAGAGCGCTCTGCGCCGGTCATCCGCCAGCGATGCCGCCGAAGAATCGCGTCGAATTGAACTGGCGCAGCAGCAGTTGCGCCGTATGGAAGCTGTGGCAGAGGGAGAAACCTGCAGAGAACAAGCTCTGCTGCTGTCCGTCGGTGAACTAGTCCCTCCCTGTGGCCGCTGTGACCGCTGTCTTTCCAGTACCTCAAGTCAGGACTGGTCTGACCAGGCCACGGCTGTTCTGGAGTTGCTCGCGGAGGTTCACGGCACAGATTCCCGCAGACTCAGTGAACGACTCAATGCTGAAGAGGGTCGTTCGGCGCACTGGGGATGGCTGACGCGGCGGCTGGTTCAGGAGGAGTTGATCCATGAAACCGATGACGGCAGCCAGCGTCTGTATCTAAAGGAAAGTGGCCGTCGCTTTTTGCGTCAGCCCTGGCCTTTGCACTACGCCGCTTAAGCCGCGTTCAACCCTTTGCTGCCATACAGCGATCCTTCACGAGAGCCTTCTCGAATTCCGATTGGGGTGCAATCCAGTTTTTCCACTTCCCGTTGGCGCCAGTGGCATTGATTTTTTTGGCGGAGCAGTTCACCGCTACATAGAGCGACTGTCCATCGCTGTTCAGTGTCGGAGCTACTTCGCTCCCACCCATCGACTGCCAGTTTCCCCAGTCGACTTGAAGGGGGCCATAGTTCCGCCAAGAGGCTGGCTTCGGCTGCACGCTTGTTGTCGTTGTTGCTTGGGTCGCCTTGGCAGTGGTGACAGGTTTGACAACTTTGGGCTTCACCGCACTGGTTTTCACAGCCGTTGGTTTGACAGTCGCCGGCTTGGCAGCAGACGTCTTGATGCTTTCGGGCTTGGGTTGGACTTGTGCTGGCTCCTGCTGATCGGGCTGGCTTTCGGTCAGCAATGGTTGTTGCTCAACAGGTGTTGTGGCCTTGGATGTGGCTGTTGATGTGTTGCTGATGCTTTCGGTGGAGCGCAGCATCAGCTGGGTTCCGATATTGACCTGATTAGGGTTTTCAATCGCATTGATGCTCACCAACGATGTGAGAGGGATGTCGTAGGCCTTAGCGATCTGGCTGAGAGTTTGGCCGCGGGCCACGGTGTGGGAGATGGCATTGGGTTTGGCCTGAATCGGCACCGGCTTGGCCGTGGGTTTGGGCTTGGCCTGAGGAAGCACCGCGTTGCTGGGCAGCTTCAGGGTCTGACCGATCTCAACATGGTCAGCACTCGACAGTCCGTTCAGGGCCATTAACTGGCGTTCACCAACTCTGTATTGCGCTGCAATCCCGCTGAGGGTGTCACCGGACTGCACGTTGTGACGCCCCTTGCCTGCTGAAACGCTCCCAGGCAGCCGCAGTGTCTGGCCGGCCTCCACATGGTCCGAGTTCCTGATTCCGTTGAGGCGCATCAGGCTGTTGATCGATACGCCGTAGCGAGCCGCAATATCCGAAAGGGTCTCCCCTGACTGAACCGTCACGTTGGCGGCATGACCGGCGAGTGGTGTCAGAGCCATCGCGGCAAGGACGGTCAGGAGAGTGCGGCGCATGCGTGAGCGTTGGCTGGGCGAAAGATAAGGTGCCTCCCGTTCAGCGCCAGTGCTGTTCTGAACTTGTTGTCGCGTCCTTCAGCTCAAGAGACGACGGAATGTTTCTGGCTTGAGGGTGTAAGGCGGATAGCGCTGGGGCAGATCCAGCCAGAATGGACGCCTCAGAACCGAGCGCTCGTGGGAAAAGGTTCTGAATCCCGCTTCGCCGTGATGGGCTCCCATCCCGCTGGCGCCCACGCCACCAAAGGGCAGATCGGGGACGCCACATTGCATCAACACGTCGTTGAAACACACACCACCGGAATGGGTGCTGTTTAGGACGAGTTCCTGATCACGATCGTTGCCGCCGAATAAATAGAGCGCGAGTGGTTTGTCCTGCTTCTGGATTCTCTGAATGGCTTCATTCAGGTCGTTGATCTCCAGCACAGGCAGCAGCGGTCCAAACAGTTCGTCGGCCATCAGCGGATCTTTTTCGTCTTGAACAGCGATCAACGTCGGTGCAATCCGGCGTCTGATCGGGTCGCACTCACCTCCGAGCAGCACGCGACCATCATCTTTGGCTTCTTGCAACAAAGCCTCCAGTCGGCCGTAATGACGGTCGTGAATCAGACACGCCAGAGATTCGGATTCGAGTGGATCGCTGCCGTAAAGCTTCAGCCGTTCCTCAGCGATGGCTTGCAGCAGAGGCGTACGCAGATCGGATTGGACCAGCAGATGATCCGGTGCGATACAGGCCTGCCCCGCATTGAATCCCTTCCCCCAGACCAGTCTGCGTGCCGTGATGGAAAGATCGGCCCCAGGCAGCACGATCGCAGGGTTTTTGCCTCCGAGTTCCAGGGTTACGGGCGTGAGGTTGGCGGCGGCTCCCTCCAGCACCTTGGCTCCGATCTGTCCGCCGCCGGTGAAAAAGATGTGATCGAAGCGTTGCCGAACCAATTGAGCGGCAACAGCTCCATCACCATTGACGACCTGAACCACATGATCTGGAAAGTGCTCTGGCACCAGCCTCTCGATCAGCTCGGCTGTTGCTGGGGCATGTTCGGAAGGTTTGATCACGGCGGTGTTGCCGGCTGCAAGAGCGCTGACTAACGGCCATAACGTGAGACTGAACGGCAGATTCCAGGGGCCGATCAGCAGCACGCATCCGAGTGGTTCGCGGATCAGCTCGGCCCGGCCGGGCTGCTGCACAAGCGGCACACGGACTCGGCGTGGACGCATCCAGGTACGAAGACGCCGTTCCGCGAGTTTGAGTTCCTGAAGCAGGGTCACAACCTCAGCCATCCCTTCAAGATCGGGTTTGGCAAGGTCATGGCGAAGGGCCTCGAGAATCTCTGGCTCGTGTTGTGTCACGAGCTCACGCAGGCGCTGAAGCTGTTCACGACGCCAAGCTTCCGGCCTGGTGAGTCCCTCCAACACAGGTTGTCGCAGCCGGTCCAGGTCGGTTTCGGTAAAGGGGTATGCAGCGTTGGCCTGGACCATGACGAGAAGAGCGTTCTGTCTGTGCAGGGCATGCTCGCAGTTTCGTGAGCTCAACCGTTGATGAGGGGATGACGCAGAGCACGATCGCCATTACACCGTGATCAGAGGCAACGGCCTGATGAGTCAGCAGCAGCCGTGGTGGAACGGCGCCGTCATCTATCAGTTGATCGTGCGCAGTTACCGCGATGGCAACGGTGATGGGATTGGAGACCTGCAGGGCCTATCCAGCCGGCTTCCTTATTTGCGTTGGCTTGGGGTGGAAGCCATCTGGCTCACGCCCATCTACCCCTCACCGCTGGATGACGGCGGGTATGACATCACCGACTTCAAGGCGATCCATCCCGATCTGGGCGATCTCGCCGCGTTTCATCGTTTCCTAACGGCCGCACATGCGCAGGGGCTGAAGGTGGTGATGGATCTGGTGATGAATCACACCAGCACCCTTCATCCCTGGTTTCAGCGCGCTCGATGGGCCGCCAAGGGCAGCCCTGAGCGCGAGATCTACGTGTGGAGTGATGACCCGCATCGTTATGCCGACGCCCCAGTGCTCTTCCGCCATTTCGAGTCGTCGAACTGGGAATGGGATGAGGTGGCAGGTCAGTACTTCCTCCACCGTTTCCTTCGCCATCAGCCCGATCTCAACTACGCCAATCCATTTGTCCAGGAGGCGATGTTGGATGTGGTGGATTTCTGGATTGATCGTGGTGTCGATGGTTTCCGCCTGGATGCCGTGCCTTTCCTGTGTGAGGAGGAGGGATCACGCTGTGAGGGGCTTCCGGAAACCCACGCTTTTTTACAGCGACTTCGCCAGCGGGTGGATTCCCATGGCAAGGATGTTTTGTTGCTGGGTGAAGCGATCCAGCCCGTTGAAGAAATTGCGCCTTACTTATTGCAGGATGAGCTCCACGGTGCCTACAACTTTGCGCTGACCGCTCACCTCTTTGCTGCGATCGCCAGCGGCAGTGTGGAAAATCTGCGCAATTGTCTGGAGAAGGCACAGCAAGTTGTCAGTGGCTGCCGCTGGGCATTGCCTCTGCGTAACCACGATGAGTTGTGGTTGGGTGATGGTCACCTGATCCCGGAGGAGGTGATCCAGACCATCCGTGCCGGACTGCATCAAGGACAGGGACATTGGCTCAACTGGGGCATTAACCGTCGCCTGGCGCCATTGCTCAATGGCGATCCGGGTTCCAACCGCGTTCTTCACGCCCTGCTGTACAGCCTGCCGGGGATGCCTTGCCTCTATTACGGCGATGAGCTCGGCATGGGCGATTGGCCGGGATTGCGTGACCGCGATCCCAATCGCACCCCGATGGCCTGGACTCCCGCGCGTAACGGGGGCTTCTCCACCGCACCTGATCCGCTGTTGGTGCTGCCGCCGATCACAGCTCCCGGCTACGACTATCGCGTGGTGAATGTTGAAGTGCAGAAGCAGCTGCCTGGTTCACTGCTGAACTGGCACCGGCGCATGCTCACCTGCAGGCGACTCTTGCCGGCGCTGCGACATGGCAATTTCGAGCTGTTGAAATGTGCTCACCCAGGTGTGATCAGCTACGTGCGCTGTGACGGCAGCATGACGGTGTTGGTGGCGGCCAACCTCTCAGCAGCAGGGGCTTCTCTGCACCTTGACCTCAGCCGTTGGAGCGGTGTGCGTACGCGTGAGGTGTTCTGGGGTTGTGAATATCCCCCTGCTTCAGAGCATTGGTTTGTCTACCTGCCGGCCCATGGATTCAGCTGGTGGCTGATCGGTGAAGTGGAGGACGTGAACGCTGATCAATCAACGCTGAGCAATGAAATCTGAGCAATGAAATCTGATCAGTGACTCAGTTCAAGAGGTGCGCTGTTGCCATGGCCGCACTGCTCAAGCATTTGATTCACCACAGGAGCCAACCGTTGCGCTTCGTCGCGGTCAACCATGGCCAGCCGCGTCCGCCTGGCCAGCACGTCCGTGATGCTTCTCGCCTTTTCGGTCTCAATGGCATGCCGCAGCTCTCCGCTGCAGATGGGCATCACCGGGCTGAGAGGTTCACGCTCTGCTGTTGACCAGCTGTTGACCAGGGCTTCCGCATTGAGGCCATGACTGCTTTCAAGATGTTCGATCTGTTCCGCTTGCTGCGGCGATTTCGGCAACAGATCCTGGAGGGTTGAGCGTTGTGCAATCAGACGGTTTGGGGTTTGCAGGGGATCGCGGTCTGAGCCGATGAGAGGCAGTTCCTTGGCCGGTGGCAGTGACTGTCCCAATTGCTTCGCGACGGCCGTGAGGGTGTCGAGAGCCATGGGACGGCAGGTGGTCCATTTGCCGCCCATCACGCTCACCAGCCCGCTGGGCATCGTCTCCACCTCGTGCTCGCGCACAACACGGCTGCTGTTCATGTCGGCATCGGCTGGCTTGAGCAGGGGTCTTCCTCCAGCCCAGCAACTACCGATGTCAATGCTGTTAAGGCCTGGGAACCATCGCTTCACGTAGTCGAGGAGATAGCTCTGCTCCTGATCGGAGGGCACAGCTGCCTGCGGATGGCTGCAGGGCGTGTCGGTTGTTCCGACCAGTGTGCTCCCGAAGAAGGGCAGCATGAACAGCACCCGGCCGTCATCGGTGGAGGGCAGCAGCAGGCCGATGCGTTGCGGACAGAGACGCTGCTTCAGCACCAGATGCACTCCACGACTGGTCAGCATGCGTTCCTGGCACTCGGGTTCGGCCATGCGCCTCAGCGCATCGGCATGAATGCCGGTGGCGTTGACCACCACGCGGGCTTTCCAGCGCTCTCTCTGGCCATCGGCGTTTTCGCTGATAGCTGCGCACAGCTTCCCGTGGCTGTCTTTCTCCAGCTCCACCACCGGTGTCCGCGTGCGCACGACCGCCCCGTGTTGCTCGGCGCTGAGTGCCATCAGCAGGTTCAGCCTGGCATCGTCAAACTGCCCATCGCTGTAGGCAACCCCTCCGCTGACATCGCTGCGCAGCTCGGGCAGCGCTTGGTGCAACAGCGTCCGAGACAGCAGCCGGCTACTGCCGATCCCTGCACGGCCTGAGAGGGCGTCGTACATGCCGAGCCCGAGGCGGTAATACAGCTGGCCGATGAGCCCATCTGTGGGCAGAGCCAGTTCAAGGCGATGGGCAAGAAATGGCGCCTGTTTCAGCCAATGACCGCGTTCCAGCAACGCTTCTCTGACCAGTCGAAGCTGAGCGGCGTCGGCGGTTTTGAACGCCAGTTCGAGATAGCGAACACCTCCGTGTAAGAGCTTGGTGCTGCGCGAACTTGTGCCGCCACCAAGGTCATGGCCTTCGAGCAGGGCCACCTTCAGCCCCCGGCAGACCGCTTCGTAGGCCACGCAGGCTCCACTGGCCCCGCCGCCAATTACCAGAAGGTCGAAGCAGTTGTCAGGCATGCCAGCGCAAGCTCCTTGAGATGGCGTCGCTCCATTGCTTCATCCAACGCTGGCGTTGTTCAGCACTCAGCGAGGGTTCAAACACGTCGGCCTGCTCACCCCGGAGGGATTCCAGATCCTTCAGGTTGTTGATCAGTCCTGCCTGAACTCCTGCCAACAGTGCGACACCACGGGCGGTGCTTTCCAGGTAAGCCGGACGTCGCACCCTCAGCCCCGTGCTGTCGGCCTGGGCCTGCAGCAGTGGATCCGATGCGGCTGCACCACCATCCACGGCCAGCTCCCCGAGTCCATGGCCGATGGACTGCTCCGCAAGCTGCACCAGTCCCGCCACCGAGAGTGCGATGCCATCAAGGGCAGCACGGGCGATCTGGCCGCGACCAGTGTCGCGGGTCAATCCGATCAAAAGGCCCCTAGCTCCTGGATCCCAATGCGGTGTTCCCCAGCCTGTGAAGGCAGGAACAAGCATCACTCCACCTGCATCGGCAACGCTGAGGGCTAACTGGTTGATCTCTGCCGCTGTCTCGATGATTCCCAGTCCATCCCGCAGCCACTGCACCACCGTGCCGGCGTTGAACAAGCTGCCCTCAAGGCAGTAGGTGGGCTGCCCCTGGTCGTCGGTCCAGCCGAGAGTGCTCAGCAACCCAGCATCACTGCGTTGAATGCTGCTGCCTGTATTCACCACCAGAAATGCACCTGTGCCGTAGGTGCATTTGGCTTCGCCTGGTTGAAGGCACAACTGGCCGAGTGTGGCGGCTTGTTGGTCGCCTAGCAGGGCATGGATTGGCACTCCTGCAAAGGGGAGTCCTGATGCGATGGTTCCAAAGTCGCCACGACAGGGCACCAGCTCCGGCAATGCACTCAATGGCAGCCCGGTCTGCTCGCAGAACGCATCCACCCACTCACGTTGTTTCAGGTCCATCAGCAGGGTGCGGCTGGCATTGCTCATGTCGGAGCAGTGCCGCTTTTGTCCGCTGAGGTTCCACAGCAACCAGCTCTCCACCGTGCCGAAGCAGAGATCATCATTCGCGGCAGCACTGGATGCGCTCGCCTCATGCCGCATCAGCCAGCGAATCTTGCTGGCGCTGAAGTAGGGATCGAGGAGCAGGCCGGTGCGAGCTCGCCATTCCTGCTCAAGGCCTTCTTCTTTCCACTGTTGACAGATATCGGAGGTGCGGCCGTCCTGCCAGACCAAGGCGGGGCCGCAGGGCTGCCCATCGCTGCGTCGCCACAGGACCGTGGTTTCCCTCTGATTGGTGACTCCGCAGGCCACCACAGCGTCTCTCTGTTCTTGGCTGATGGCCTTCTCCAAGCGCTCCATCGCCAGGCGCTGGCTCTCCCAGATGTCCCTGGGGTTCTGTTCCACCCATCCGTCAGCTGGATAGCTGATGGCTAAGGGAGCGCTGGCACTGGCAACAGGGAATCCACGCGGGTCAAAGAGAGCGGCGCGTGAGCTGCTGGTGCCCTGATCCAGTGCAAGAAGGAGGGGCGTTGCTGCCATAGCCGAGACTTTTTTTAGTGCTAGCGGCACTGGTCGGCTGTCGCCACTCGATGTTGAGGTCTTATTGCCAAGCCGGGTTGTTCTTTGGCACGTTTCGATCCATCGACCGCGAGCTTGCCAGCTGCGCTCGGGAGCTGAGGCAACTCTGACCTCGAGGAAACGTCCTCAGAGGCAATCCATCCTTGATTGCCTCTGGACACAACACCCGGTGCCTGGGTGTTGTGTGAAGCCCTTGTCGAGACTTGAACTCGAGACCTCTCCCTTACCAAGGGAGTGCTCTACCGCTGAGCTACAAGGGCTTGTGGTGGATGGGCCGGGTTGGATTTGAACCAACGTAGGCAGAGCCAGCGGATTTACAGTCCGCCCCCATTAACCACTCGGGCACCGACCCGAACCACC
>Ga0208130_1001122_pt1 | contig 13148 bp, 26 predicted proteins | sample ETNtaG_31_FD_185771 | JGI IMG/M metagenome (GOLD analysis project Ga0208130, IMG submission 185771) | Marine microbial and viral communities from oxygen minimum zone, Eastern Pacific Ocean - ETNP201310SV78 (SPAdes) (version 2) | ecosystem: Environmental > Aquatic > Marine > Oceanic ...
TCGATTTATACAGGTCACCCTGACCTTGCATTAAACATACATCTTTGAGTTGTCTATCAAAGTTTATGAGCTGACGCTTTGCACTTTCCATTGCAAGAGCTTCTTTATAGCTCATTCGTCCTGTCTTTGCTTTCTCTACTTCGTTATACTTTTCTTGGGCTCCTGCAAATCTGCCTACGATGGATTGTAGATCACTTGCATTTCCCGCAGACTGCTTTATCGTTTGTATACCGTCGTTCAGTGCTTTCAAGGCACTGAGTACGGCTGCTACCTCTCCAATCACTGAATTTCTCCCAAAACTCTTTCATCAGAAACCTTTATTTATTACAACGTAGCCCATCCAGTAAACGCAAAACCCGCAAAATATTACTGTGCTTACGATAATTACAGAGTCAATAACCTTTTTTCTCTGCTTCCTAGCTGCTGCAATCTGTTCTTGCCGCTGCTTTCTAACTTGTCCACGAATCTCTATTAGCTGTGCCCAGGCTTCTGCACCTAGAGTGTAAGTGATGAATTGGTGTAACTCTTTTTCAATTTCATCTGCTTTACGTTTATCGGCAAAAGTTTGTAAAGCTTCCTCCTCAACAGATATGAACTCATTTTTCATAGCTTTAGTTCGTTTCTGCGTATGAGAAGCTCTAGCAGTATCTAATCCGCTCCAGAGTTTACCCAGCTCTCCTGCCATGTCTTGTAATTCACGGCCAGCTTTAATCCCTGTTTTTACAGCACTGAAAGCCGCCACCGCGGCTGTGATTGGCTCCACACATTTATCTCTACGTTCTCGGGGAACGTCGGCTACCCATTAAGTAGCGTTAAAATAATACCTCCTAAAAATATTATTACAGTACCTGTTGCTCCCAACAACATAGTCTGTAGTCTATCCATTTTGCTTTCAATATCTTCAAGTCTTACAAAGATAGTTTTCCACCTCTCTTCGCATTGCACTTCATGAGCGGTGAACTTTGTATACAGTTCGTTAAAGTCAGGTTGTTCCATTGATTAATTTGTCCATCAACTTGCCGTAATTACCCTGACCAAAAGGTACTCCATCATTTATCTGGACATTTGTCTGATTTTTGATATTGGAGGCGGATGCTTTCTCAAGGTCTGCTTGAGCCTTGATTTCATCCATACGCATTTTGTGAGCCATTTGTAATAAGTCAGCTAAGTCTTTGCTGGAATACACACCGCTTTCCTGTGCTTCATCAAGCTTTGATTGAATCATCTCGTCTAATAAAGACCCGATGTTATTCTTGTTTCGATACCCCGTATCGAGGTAAACAGTGTCGATATACTTTTTAACTTCTCGTCGATTTAGTATATCCACAACCTTCTTTTCGTCAACTTGCAGGTGCTCGCAAACACCCCGTATATTCCCAAGAGTCAGGTACGAGTTTGCTACTTCAAGTCCCTCTGGGGAAATTGTTGTTACTTCTTTAGCCATGAGAGAATTATACTCAAAAGGGGATGAAAAGTCAAGAAAAATTTTTCTACGATGGTTCGTCTGGCCAGACTATCTTATCGAGCTCTGTAGTGCCACTCTGTATCTCGGGAAGGTCTCTTAATGCTGATCTATACACCGTCCATTCTGATTTTTTGGTGTCTGATAAAGTGTTGTCTGGGAGCTGTGTCCAGTCACACATACCAAGTTTACTATTTCTAACAGTGCGTACCGTTTCCCAGAATTTATTAGAATCAAACTCCCACTCTTCGCTTGTACCGTTCCAATTATAAAACTCTCCCTTCCACTCTCTAGTCTTCCATGCTCCTCCTTTATAATACTGAGTTTGTTGAAATCCCATCATGTCAGAAACTTCACTTCTAATATGAACTATGGTTTTACTGGAATCCTCCTTGTATGTGCCTTCTTCATGGAATACTGCTCCAGGCACATAAATAGTATTAACTTCGGTATTACTATCTATTATTGCTATTGCATAAACTGTCATGATACTAATTCTCCTATTATTAGATCGTTTACATTGCGCGAGTCAAAAAATGTGGCGTATACACCTGGAATAATAACCCAACTCCATCCAAAATAATATACTCCTGGGTCTGTAGAACCTGTTCTATACATGTACCCTCTATAATTATGGTAGATGTGACCTGTAAGAGGGTGTGTAAAAATTCTACTATTACTGGAATTCATACATGAGTATATATTCGTTAAGGTTCCTCCCGCATAAATATGATTACCAGAAACGAAGGTGGTGCTTCCTCCAGACTCCAACTCCATACCTCCAAGACATTGGTACTGCCCTTTTAAAGCCACTATATCGAGCCCCTTACTGGTCTGTCTTGAGTCGTACATTTTTGAAGTTCCGTTCGTGTCAAAAACTGTTAACCCATACCCACCATTTTGATCAGTGGCTGTAACATTATCACTAGGTCTTACTACTAGATATGATTGTTGAACACTATTTGGATAATCGTACCCATAGGAGCCACCTGAATTACTTGAATGTATAGGTTTGGGGTTGGAAGGGTCTTGCCAGTCTGTTACTATTCTTCCCGAACCGCTTAAAGGTTTTGCAAATATCAAGTCTCCTGATGAAAAATTAGCATAAGTAGTATTATGCGTCGAAGTTGAAGGCCCCGCAACTACGACCAAATGACGAGCCCCTGTAAGATCAGAGTCAATAATGAAGGTGTCATTTCCTCCTATAACTTTTAGTCCGTATCCCATTTAATGTCTCAACACTATATAATCAAAGGTTCGTGCCTCTGCGTTTCCATTATAAACCGTAAAAGTAGTAGCATTTGATGCTCTATACACTATCCAGTTGACTTCTCCTGTATTTGCTTGTTTATCGATAATTAGTATTGCTGTTCTTCCTGGTATATTATCAGCTGCTGCTATTCCTGGAATGGTGATAGGGTTACTGGTACCATTCGACGCTACAGTTCCCGAGTACGAAGCCGCTACTAGGACATGTCCTTGTTTTTGCCCCGTTCCAAAAATTTGATTACCTGCATCATTTTTAATTATTAACCCCCAGTCTGAAGTAGTATCCACAAGAGCATCAGTATCGCTATCATCAGCTGATGCAGATGTTGTTACCGAAAGTTCATCAAATACAGATCCAATCGTAAGACGCCCCGTAGTAGTGTCGCTATAACCAGAGGGTCCTGTCATTTTAAAGTCTACGGATTGTCCGCTGGTTAATTGTAGAGTAGTACCTACACTTGTATAACTAGTTGTTGGATAAGTGCCGTTTGAATTTTTTAGTCTAAATCGAGCTGCTGCAGAGCCTGTTGTATTACTTGTAAATACGTCTGGTTCAAAGGTCGTAGGGTCACAAGTAATTGTGCCCGAGTTTGTGTCTACTGGGTAACTCAGATTCGTACCTGCGTTTATATTGTCTCCTAAACTAGGAGTAGTATTGGTTCCTGTGCCTGGGTTTACTGTAAAGGAAAAAGAAGCAAGTTGATTAGCAGTCCCGTAAAAAGGATTGTTTACTAAACCGCCCGAAAAAGTAGTTGTTCCATCAACGTTAGTAACCCAATTTTGAGCGCCCCCAAAGTGCATAAGACGACAAGTATAAGATCCTGTGCTCATACTTGCACCAACTGTTAAAGTATTAGTAAGGCTAGTGGTTTGCATTTTTCCTATGTAAGGGTTAGCTGTGCCTGCATTTGACCAAGTGATTCCACTAGACCCTGTAGTTGTAACAAGATTCCCGCTTGAATCTCTAATGGTCAAATATAAACAGTTTGCAGCACTGTTTCCTGATACGGGAGCAGCTAATCCTGTTAATCCACTAAGAGTAAAAACTAATGTACTTCCTTGATTTACAGTATTTGCGGCACCTGCAAAACTAGTTATTTCTATTAAAGCTACTTCTACTCTTACAGTTCTAGCGCCTGAATCTGCAAAAAAGTACCACTTGGTTTCGTTATCGTTCCAAGCAGTGGCGCTTGCATTTACGGTATGTGTCCAAAGAGACCCATTACTTTGGTTTCCTCCCTGGCTCGTGTTAGCTTCAGCAGGATCGGGATCAGCAGCGCTGGTTGTTCCTGCATAATTAACTGTAGTTTGTGTTCCTCCACCATCACCACCATCTGCGTTTGAGAGAGGAATTTTAAAAGTATCCCCGTTTTTAACATACATAGTTCTACTGGGTAAATAATTACTCCCGTAAAAAGTATATAGGGGATATTGTCCCGACTGAGTTCCCCCTGCTGGTACACTAGGAGCATCTTGTGTGTAAACTGTAGGGGTTTGGTAAGTAGTAGCCATAGAAAAAATTATACTAGAAATGACATTTAATGTCAAGAAGAATTTTTAAAGGTGTTTCGAAAAAACCCAAAGTTGTACGTGAGGGGGTGCCCCGCCGCGCCGCCTCATGTAAAGTCTAGGAACCGCCCCTAACCTATTGATATATAAAGACTTTTTCGGTTTCAAAATATTTTTTTATTATTTTTTTTTTAAAGGGGGAGGGGGGGTATAACAGGGCATATCTTTATTCCAAAATAATCTAATAAAAGGCTTGACTTTTTCCTTTACTTATGCTATAATGCTCTGCATAAACAAAATGAAAAAAGGATTTCAAATGGCTTTATTGATAATGATTCTCATCTGGCTTGCGGTCGGAAACTTTGCGGCTATTGGCATGGCTGTGATTATGGGCGCAAATATTTGGGCGGCATTCTTTGCGCTTGCCACATTCGGATGCGTTCGCGCTTTGTTCGCGCTTCGACACGTTGGCAACGCCTAAATGAGAATGATTCTCATTTGGACGAATAATGGAAATATAATGGAATGTGCATTATTACCATTGACATTTGCGAAACAACCCTGTAAAATAGGCACTATGAAAATGATAAATAAAACACAAATCACCACATGGGCTTTACGAGCTTATATGGTTTATTCAATCACCGCTGATCTGATTCTACTTGGTGGAATTGTTTGGCTAATCTTAAACTAACTAGGAGACTCTTATGTCTAACTATACTACTAAAATGATCGCTGAAATGGATCAGCGTTCGCCCATCACGCGAGAAATCGCTGATGATCTCGCCACAGAATTCGGGCTTCCTGTCCGTTCTGTTATCTCAAAGGCGGTTTTACTTGGGCTTTACAAAAAAGCCGAGGTTAAAACCTCTAGCCGTTCAACCAAAGCCGAGATGGTCAAAGCCATCGAAACGGCTTTGCAAGGCGAAAGCCTTGAAGGTTTGGAGGGTGCTACAATGCGCTCCCTTTCCGCTCTCTTGGTAAGCATCTCTTGATGCTTACCTTGATAGCTTGGGTTGGGACTGTCTGCATGGCAGTCGCTCCCTTTCTCATTGATACTATCATCGGGAAATTGTTGGCTATATCTGGGCTTGCATTGTTGACTGTCCAAGCGCATGATGCTAAACTCTACAACTTAATGATACTTAACACGATTGGAATTATAGGATATTTTTATGCTCTTTATTTTTGACCTTGATGGTACAACCATCGACTCAAGCCATCGGCAAAATACTTTGCCAGATGGTTCACTAAACCTCGATGCATGGGTGCGAAATAACACGCCCGAAAAAATCGCTAGAGATTCTCTGCTACCAATGGCAGAATCTTGGAAAACCATCAACCGACAAAATCACCAGATTGTGATTATGACCGCTCGCGTTATCGGCAAGGCAGATTTAAAATTTCTAGCTGATAATGGTTTAGGCTATGACCGAATTTATAGCCGCGCATTTGGTGACACTACAGCCGATGACATTCTCAAAAAAAGAATGATATCAAAATTGGCGGTTGATTTTAGGCGGTCGCTTGCATGGCTACGCTCTAATGCTTATATGTTTGATGACAATAAAAGCGTTAGACAATGCTTGACTCGAATCGGCATCAACTGCTATAATCCTACTAATTACAATGAGGAACTAAAAAATGCTTAAATCTACACACTCGCCAAATTCAATAGATGGCTCGCCATTTGACGATTTCGGTTTTAATTATCTCTGGAAATTGCATGGACTCGGCAAGCATGTTCCAGCCTTTCGCAATATGACCATTATAAAAAATGGCTTTGCAAAATATTGTCGGGCTGGCGGTTTCTCTGGTGTTGAATCGCGCTTGATTGAAACTCTGCGAAATATTGAGGAATGCCACAATATTCCAGAAGGTGCGCTTGGTGCGGAATTGCTCGCGCTGACTACTGGCACATTCAACGAGACATTATCAAGCGAGCAATATTTCCACAAAGCCAATAAAAAATATCGGCTTGCGGGATTGTTCCGAGATTTGAAAGATTCAAAAAAGCCTGTTGGCGGTCATTCTGAATTTTTCAATATGCCGATAAAACTCGCAAAGGTAAAATTTGCCAATGCTCACAGAAAAGCAAACCGACAAATCGGTTTGGAAATCGTAAACTGGAAACGAAAAACTGGTATTCATGGTTGTCCGCTTCCACTAGAAAATCCAGAAGAGCGAGGATACGCACTATGAAAAAATTACAAGCACAATTAAATCCTCTCGCAGAAAATAATTGCGAGAGGCTCGCCATTGTTTTAGAGGGGCGCGATACTGCTGGAAAATCTAGCACTATTCGCGCGGTTACTGAATATCTAAATCCTGCATGGTATAGCATTGTGCCATCAACTAAACCATCCGCCTCGACTATGGCTCAATGGCTCTCTTATTGGGCTACAAAATTCCCGAATAAAGGACAAATGGTTTTTTATGATCGCTCTTGGTATTCTCGCGCGATGGTTCAACGCTTGAATAACTGGTGTACTGATATCCAATACCATAATTTTTTAAACAATTATCCAGAATGGGAAATGGGCGCGAATGCTTCAGGCGTTCGGTTTATTAAATTTTGGCTCTCGATTTCAGAAGATGAGCAGCGCGCGAGAATTGAAAAACGCAAAACCTCGCCTCTCACATATTGGAAATTTTCCGAGAATGACGAAAACGCGCTTTCCTATTATGACCGCATGACGCTATTGAAGGAAAAGGTAGTCGGGGAGGATTGGCACGTTGTGGACTACAACGATAAGCAAAAGGGAATCGAGCGATTTTTGCAAATCCTGATTCGGGAATGTTCCACGTGAAACACGCTCGACCAAAAATTTCTGGATTTTTCGGCAATTTTGGCGCGCGGGCGCCAGTGCGAAAGCTAAGTGAAAAAACGAAGGTGGTTCCTGCGCCAGAATACGTGCAAAAGCGAAGAAAGTCAAGTCTTTTTTGCGGGTATGCACCAAATTTTTTTCAAAGCAGCAAGTCTGCGCCAGTGCGAAACCTAAGTGCAAAATCAACAAGGTGCCCCGCGCCATTATACCCGCAACGGGGTCGCGTGTCAAGTCTTTTTTGCGCGTATGCTGCAAATTTTTCCAAATCAGGGAAGTCTCCGCAACGGGGTAGTAAATTTACGAAAATTTGGGCAAAACCCGCGAAAAGTTCTTGACATTCCGACCCCGCGCGCGGCCCCCCGAAATTCGCTGGCGTTTTTTTCACGAATGGCGGCAAAATAATTTGACAACGGATGCTTGTGGTAGTATAATAGATTCATAAATTAAGGAAACCTATGTATAAGATAAAGATCAAAAAAGGTTGGTGGCCTTGGGAAAGGCAGCAACTTGCGGTAAAAGCACTAGACTTTGCAATAAAGCATTATAGATTGCGAGACGAATGTGCAGATTACCCAGTAAAACTTATATTAACTAAGTTCAGGGATAACTATTACGGCGATTCTTGGATGCACGAATGGGGCTATGAGATTCGTATCAATAGCCGATTCAACGATTACCGCATGATAAGAACCATCTTTCACGAGATGACTCATGTAAAGCAGTTCGCACTAGGCGAATTAGAGCTTGGCACGAAAGTTGACAAGTTCAAGGGAAAAAAGTACAAGCGGGAAGACTATTGGAATGCTCCGTGGGAAGTCGAAGCACGAAAAGCGGAGAAAAAAATGATGAGGAAATGGAAAAAAGTTCTTGACTCAGATGGTGATTTCCAATATAATATGTCTTATGTAATTGAGAGAAACATTAAATAAATTTTTTGGGAGAGATTCTATTATGACTATGACAGCAAACAAAAGCAACAACTACCCTCAAGACGTTATCAACGTGATCGTAGAGCAGTACACAGCTAACCCAACTCGCACTACTGTTAATGAGCTGGCTGCTGAGTTCAACAAAACTGAGCGAAGTGTTATTGCTAAACTTTCAGCACTGGGCGTATACGTTGCTCAGCCTAAGCCTACCAAGCGTCCACCTCAGGTGAGAAAAGCTGATTTGGTAGCCGACATCGAAGCCAAACTTGGTGTCGAATTTGTCAGCCTAAACAAAGCTGGCTTCGGTGATCTACAGACTCTGCTTGACGCAGTATCCTAAACGCACCGTCGGTCAGGGGACGCCATGTCGATGACAAAAGTCCCCACCATTTTCTGGGGGAAGTCAGGGACGCAATACTTCTTAGGTCATGCCTAGCTAGATAGTGCGATAAGACAGTAAAGATCGCGGTAAAACTGGTGCCTCGCCGCAGCCCCCAACCTAGTACGCAATCTATTGACGGAGTTCGATTGCTACCTTACTACCCAACTCTGTCAACGTCGCCCTACAGACGGAACTGAAAGTGTAGGGTGGGAACGGCGGCTGAAACCCCAGAGAATTCCAGTCCCAGCAGAGGGTACGAAGAAGCACCCTAGCGGCTAAGTAGGCAAAGAAAAGCACTTACCACCATTGGAGCAATCGAATGGTGGTTTTTTTATGGGTGAACGAAAATAATTCTTGACATGGATGCCATTTCGTGCGATAATATACACAATCAAAATTTTAAGTGAGAATTTTATGTTCAAAAGAAATGCACCTTTTGTGCCTGATCCGATTCTTAATAGAAAGAAATCGGAGTTTATCCCCGATCCGCTTTTAAGTAGAAAGCTAGACAGGGAATTTATACCTATGTGGGTAAAAGATATAACGGGAGAAGTACATGAGCAATGTGATAAAGTTTCCACTCGACAGAAAAGTGGAGAATATTGCGAGAGAAATACAAACATTACAACATGAAATAGCTGATAGATTTGATGGCTTGTCTAAGCTCTTTGTAGCTTCTCGTGAGTTAGAGAAAGAGTGTGGACAGTTACAAATACGGTATGACGATTTAGTAATGGAGTATGCCGCTGCTATTGGTGCAGAGAATATCCCCGCAGGGATGTTGGAGTACTGTACACAAGTAATAACTAAGTGCGATGCCGATGGTGATATCTCGGTAGCACTCGACGAGGGCGTGAATGAGGGAACTTCTCAGCAAGCTACTGATAAGCAAGTGCAGGAGATAACTCAATTCATGGATACAATAACTAAATTTTTAAAAGGTAAGCTGGATGAACTACAGTGAAGAAACTACCAAGTATATGGTGGAGAAGTACAAAGCTAGCCCTGAAAGAGAAACAGTAGAGGATCTAGCTAAAGAGCTCAGTAAGAGTATAAAATCAATCATAGGCAAACTATCAAGAGAAGGAGTTTATAGACGTGAGATCTACAAAACTAAGACTGGAGAACTTCCTGTTACGAAAGTGGAGATCGTTTCTCATATCGCTGATGGTCTGGGAATCGAAGTTGAGGGTCTATCTGGTTTGGAGAAAGCTCCAAAAGCAACGCTCAAGAAACTCGAAGTAGCTATTTGTTCTCTGGAGGAATCATGAGAGATTATGAGCAGTTAATGGTCGCAGCGGGGTTGGCAATCTTCGCGGGAGCGGTATTTTTACACGCATTTATGATAAGCTAAGGAAGAAAGTTGAGATTTAATTTATATGTAAAGTTGATGGAAGAGTGTGGAGAAGTTGTACAAGCCTGCAGTAAAGTGTTAAAGCGGGGTCGCAACGGGGTTGAAAATCAGAATTTGGAGAAAGAGATCGGAGATGTACTTGCAATTGTTGAGCTGCTACACTCGAAAGAAGTTATAGACCGAGTTGCAGTAAATAATCAACTAAAGCAAACCTATGAAAAATATTCTGACTTGGGACTATAATGGATGAATTTCTATATATTTTCCTAAGTACGCTTTCAAAGTGGCTATTCGTATTCCTAATAATATTCCTGCTTGGAGTCCTAAGCACAATCTTTTAAAATTGTGGGAAAGGAATACGGGTAAAAAAAATTTTGAATCATGGCGAATTGTACAAAATTAAGACGAATTTTTAGTTAAATAGGAGGAATTTAAGGCGGGGTATTATGACCGTATCGAATTAACATGGTCATAATAGTTGTCGAGATTCCTTAGAATTGAATCGGTAGGATTTGGGATTATGCTGACTCAAGAGTACTTTTCATAATATTATGGAGTTGGAGATGGAAGCTCCCTTAATTCCGCTTCCACTCCAATTGCATAAATATTCAAACTCTTCTCGCCAGCATAGGTTATAAGAAGTTGTCGATTGACTTGATCTCTCAACAATTAGAGTATTATTTTATCACACTTTTTGGCATAACACAAGTATTATTTTTGCCCATGTAGTTGAAGGAACTATCTGGCTACGCTGCCTCTAACAGAAATTATTTTCATTTTTCTAGGGACAAGAAAAAAATAATCCTTGACTTATGAGCTATTTCGTGACATAATACGCAGTATGAAAAAGAATAGAAACAAAACAAGATCGCATTTTATCCTTTTTGATCGGGATAGCCCTTTTTACGCTAGAAAAGAGGTAGACCGAAAAAAGAGAGGTAAGCGCGGGTATCAAAAACATAAGAAAAGGTACGTATGAAATATCTAAACATTTATGAGATAGGGCAAGCGTATGGCGGCCCAGAAGAAGGTGGTTGGTGGTATACAGTAGGAACTCCAGTAGAGTCAGAGAAGTTTCTAAATCGAGACCTCAAGAGAATGGAAGAAAGACAGGAAGCACTCAATGCACGCTTCCGAAAGATGAAAGGTGAGTACTCGATGGGTTATGGATCTCTTGACGGAGTAGACTCAGAAGGAAATGGAGACGACAGATTTTTAATGAAAGGCGGTATATGGGGTAGATCAAATCTGAGAGCAAGAATCGAAGATCATCCCGCAGAAGCTTTTCCAGAAGAACGACCTTATTACTGCTAGGAGGCGGAATGACAGAAGAACAGTTTGAGTGGTTCATCATAGTAGGTGGTATGCAGCAGGATGGACTGAGGTGGAAAGAAGCAATGGCATTATGTAGAAACACGATGGAAATGCCAGACCACATCTACGAGTGGATGTTGGATAGGAAATACCGTGCTATTGCCGAAAAGAAGAAAAAGGAACAGGTACGACAGTCTGAAATCAATTCAAGAGAAGTGCTCTTTCGCTAGAGCACTTTTAGAACACGGAAAAAAGGAGTGGACAGCTTATGTCAAAAACTTTAATACGGGCGGATCTGACCCGAGATCAGATCATCAAGATGAGAAGGGACGGCAAAAAGATAGTGTCCCATGGAAGCTATCGTGCAAAGCGAAAGCCAAATTCACCACGTGTCAAACGCGCCGCTACAAAAGGCTAGATAAGTGGAAACATTCTATCTAACAGTAGTACGCGAACAGTACAAAAACGGCGGCACAGGGGATACTCTGTGCGTCGTTGGTTTGTACGAAACTGAGCAACTCGCAAAAACCGCAGGTTTACTTGAAAGACAGCGTAGAGCTGTTACACCTTATATGAGTGGTGGTAAAGCCGAGGTTATAAAGATGACGCTCAACGAAGGACGCTGGCCTATAGACATAAAGTCTGTAGATTATTTGGTGAATTTGTAATGGAGTCTTTAAATGAGAGGAGTAATACTAGCCATCGGTTTATTGGCGAGCAGTACTTGGGTAATGGCGGACGAAGTGAAATGTCTAGCAAAGAACATCTATTTCGAAGCAAGGAATCAGTCGATACAAGGCATGTACGCGGTAGCGGACGTAACTTTAAATCGGGTAAAGGATTCAAGGTGGCCTAGCACCGTTTGTGAAGTAGTAAAGCAACGAAGGGAAGGAGTATGCCAGTTTAGCTGGTATTGTGATGGGTTAAGTGATGAACCTAAGACTGTAGCAGTATTTAATCTATCAAAGATGATTGCATACGTGAGGTTCATGAATAAAGATTCACCAGTGCTGCCCAACAATGTATATTGGTATCATAATAATGAAGTCGATCCCTACTGGGCTAACGCCTATAGTCACGAGGTGACAATCGGCGACCATCTATTTTATTCAGATCGCTAGTACAGTTTTGAGATCAGGCGGGGAGTATGTGGCAGGCTTAAGAACCTTCCCATCCTCCCTTTTTATTGGTCTGAAATCGGGACCTAGCTTACTCATATTACTTCTGTGAACTTCTGCAAAACAATCATCTAAATCAATTCCAAATGCGTGTCCTGCTCCGTACACAACGTACAGTAGATCAGTAAGTGCATCTGCGATCTCAACCATGTTTTTATTATCAAGTGCATAAGTAAACTCATCGAGTTCTTCTTCGATTAAATCCTTTCTTAGCTTTTGTATTTCCTCATCTGGAAAAGAAGGTTTGATCCTTACTTCCTGATCCATTGATTCCATAAAGTCCCCAACTAATTCAAAGTTAGTTCCGTCCATCTTTTACTCCTAAAGTTTAATTGCTAGCACAATAAGTATTGCAACTAGTAGTATATTTACCATAAGTAATTCTAGTGCAAGAATTGTGTGATACCATATCCAACGCGTCTTGTATGCGTTATCAATGGAGACTTCGTCGGGGTCAGGATCACTCCATCCCTTGCGACGTTTAAAAAATTTTTTTATTTTTTCCACTGAAAATGTCTTGTTTCTGCTGTCTTCGGCGTTCTCTCGCCTTTGCAGCTTGTTTTGCTCTGTGTCGTTTTGAGCTTGGCTTTTCATAGTATTCTCGCTCCCGATACTCAAATATACCTTCATTACATTTCTTTTTAAAAACTCTCAATGCACTCTCTACATTGTTATTTCTAACCTTTATTTTCACGCTTAAACGGCCATCCTCTTTTCCTCAAGTATAAAACTTGCTTTCTTATTGCATTCGGAGTGCGACCAGGAAGTAGTACTTGTACTTCCTCTAAAGGTACTTTATAGTAGTACTTTGATAATATTGAACGCTCTTTCATGCTCCAAGGTTTTTTTGTGTAATTTCTCATTTTATATATTATACTAGAAGTGAGACCACATGTCAAGAATTATTTTTGTCTCCACATCCT